>Ga0209188_1000158_pt1 | contig 76645 bp, 72 predicted proteins | sample C_130625_EF_Meta_FD_187307 | JGI IMG/M metagenome (GOLD analysis project Ga0209188, IMG submission 187307) | Freshwater microbial communities from Lake Croche, Canada to study carbon cycling - C_130625_EF_MetaG (SPAdes) (version 2) | ecosystem: Environmental > Aquatic > Freshwater > Lake...
CGGCGAAGTTCGTGTTTCGCGGGTTTTTACCGAGCCGGTTAGATCGATCGAGGAGCTCCTGAACGGACTTGTTTCTTGCAGCCATAACGGTTAGGCTCCCCAGCCAGCCTGTTGGCCGCCGATTCTGTTGTTCGCGATTTGCGCCAAATAGCCTGATTCGCTGAAAGCTTCGACGGGGTCTGGGTGGAGACCACGGTTCATGCGCCATTCTGCCAGAATCGGCCTGACGTCGGTATAGAAGGCGTCCATCATGACATCGTTGGCACCAAGAACATCGCCCGCAACTTGAGCTTTGTCTAGAGCAGCTCGGTCAACCAGCAAGGCGCGAGCGGTCATCGCCTGCACGTTAATAACACTGCGAATCTGACCCGGAATCTTGTCTTCAATGTTGTGGCACTGATCGAGCATGAATGCCACACCTGATTTGGCGCCGTATCCGCCACCACGCACCACTTCATACATGATTCTGAAAAGTTGAAAAGGGTCAGCTGCGCCAACTATCAGGTCATCGTCGGCATAAAACCTTGAGTTGAAGTCGAAGGAGCCAAGTTTGCCTAGACGAAGCAACTGCATCACAATAAATTCGATATTTGTTCCCGGCGCGTGGTGGCCGGTGTCAACACAGACGACGGCGCGGTCTCCCAGAGCACTTACTTGTGCGTAGGAAGTGCCCCAATCGGGAACATCGGTGTGATAAAAAGCGGGTTCAAAAAACTTGTATTCAAGCACCAAACGTTGGTTTTTTTCGATGCGAGAATAAATTTTGGCCAGGGAGTCGGCTAGATTGTCCTGCCGGGCTCGAAGATCGTCTTGGCCGGGATAGTTCGACCCGTCGGCCAACCAAATTTTTAGGTCTTGTGACCCGGTTTGATTCATCACGTCTATGCAGGCAAAGTGGTGATCGATAGCGCGTTGACGAACTTTTGGGTCTCGGTGCGAAAGACTGCCGAGTTTGTATTCTTCATCTTGAAAAGTGTTTGAGTTGATTGTGCCCAAGTCGACGCCCAAATCATTCGCGTGTCTCTTCAAAACTGCGAAGTCATCAACTTTGTCCCACGGGTAGTGAAGCGCGACGGTGGGAGCGATGCCGGTGTATTTGTGGACTTGAGCGGCGTCTTCGATTTTTTCAAAGGGATTGCGGGGAACCCCAGGCGAACTGAAAACACGGAATCTCGTCCCTGAGTTTCCGAATGCCCACGAAGGAAGTTCGATTGCTTGATCATTTAGCTGATCAGTTATGTTGTGCCCGCTCAAGCTGTCGGCCATTTTTATACCTCTGCGTCTTGATGTGTTTTAGAGAAAAACGTTAAGAAAGTGTGTCTTGCCTATGGCAAGTGAAAAATCTGTTTCAATCGGATGAAGCCCTCGTCGGGCCGCTGGCCCTCGAGTGCAACGAAAAACTCAGCCATGAAGGACTGCCACCGTTCGTTGACGTCCTTGGATGCCATTCCTTCAAGCGCAGCTTGCAAATCTGGTGTTTCAAAGTAACCAAAGAGTGTTGCGTCGTTTGCATCTAGGAATAGCGAGTAGTTTCCCCACCCAGTTTCTGTGAGAGCTTGAAGCATTTCGGGCCAAACGTTTTGGTGATGCGCGACATACTCGTCGAGTCGGTCCTGGCGCAGTTGCAGTCTGAAGCCAACCTTTTGCATTTTTTCGCCTTGCATATTGATTGAGGTGAGCTGTGATGGGTGTTGCCACCCATCACAGCCCTGTACTCAAAAGGGTTTGGAGCTTTTACTGTTTAGTAGATTGCCTTGAAAGTTGCGATGTTTGCCTTGGTGAAGGTGAATGGGTCACCTAGGTAGGCAATGCCACCTGCTACAACTTTGTAAGACTTGTTGCCGGCCTTGAAGCTCGAACCAACTCGACCATTGAACGAGCCTGACTTTGCTCGGGCTGCTGCATAGACTGCAACGTATCCGAGGTCAATCGGGTTCCAGAGACCAACAGTTTCAACAGTTCCATCTTCGATGTACGGCGCCATCTGGCTAGGTAGTCCTAGACCGGTGACTTTCACAGAAGCTCCCTTTGCCTTCTTTTCAATTGCTGCAGCTAGAACACCAACGGTGGTCGGTGAAATAATTGCGGCAACGTTTGGATACTGGGTAAGGATTGCATCAAATTGCTGAGTCGACTTGGTTGCATCGTCATCACCATAGAAGGTTGAGTTAGCCACAGTGCCGCCAACCCAGCTCATGTTTGGGTACTTTGAGGTTAGGTAAGGTCCCATTGCAGCAATCCAAGCGTTCTGGTTGGCAGCTGTTGCGGCGGCCGAGAGAACTGCCACTGTGCCTCTCTCGCCTGCAGCTTTGGCAGCCCAGTCAACTTCTGCTGTACCAATGCGTGCAGATGCTGAAGGGAGGATTGCCACGGTACGTGCCGACTTTGAAGCTGCGGCTACGTCTGCGTCAGAAGTTACGATTGTAATTCCGGCAGCTTTTGCTCGCTTCAATGATGGAACGATGGCGTTCTGGTCAGCTGCTGAGATGACAAGAACGTCGTAGTGCTGCTGGATTACCTTGTTGATGAAACGAACCTGGGCTGGGCCGGTTGCCTCTGTCGGACCGAGGTAGGTGCACTTCGCGCCAATTTCACTGCAGGCCTTCTTTGCGCCCTTGTTCCACGCTGTGAAGTAACCGATGTTGATTGCCTTTGGCATGATCGCGATCTTTAGACCGGTCTTGATTCCTGGCTTTGCTGCCGAAGCTGGTGCCACTCCTGTTGCCGTTGCAACGAGCGCACCAGCAAGAACTGCGGCCGCAGCTATTTGTGTGAATTTCTTTTGCATTTATTACTCTCCTTTGAGAATGATTGTTTTTATTTTTTTGCAACAACCGATTTGCGTCGGCTTTTTAAGATCACAATTGCCCGAGGAACGACAACTGAGACCAGGAGCAGTGCACCACTCACAATGAGCAACGCATTGGCAGAGAAGTCAGCGAGCTGCAGTGCCGAACGGATTGCTCCGAGCGACAAGACCGAAGCCAGAACACCCCAAAGAGCCCCGACGCCGCCAGCTATTGATACTCCGCCAAATAGAACCGCGGCAATGACGTTGAGTTCATAGCCCACAGCCCCATCTGGTGATGCGCTGGCGAAACGAAGTGTGTAAACCACACCTGCCACGCCAGACATTAGCCCGGTAGCAGCGAACAAAGCGAACTTCATTCGCGCTACTGGAATTCCACTGAACTTTGCTGCTTGAGCATTAGTTCCAATCGCGTATGTCCACCGACCAATTTTTGTGTGATGCAAAATAACCCACGCTACGATTCCCAGCACAGCGATTGGGATTATCGTCCACGGTAAAAAGGTGTTTGGAATATTGGTGAAACCGAGGTTCACCCAGTCTTCTGGTAACTCGTTGACCGGCTCATTGCCGAGCAGTGCGTAAGCGAGACCCCGAAAGAGTGCGAGAGTTCCGATAGTTACAGCGAGCGAAGGGAGCCCCACGACAGTGACGAGGAAGCCGTTGATGACGCCACAAACCAGACCCACTGCGAGTCCAATCAAAATTGATATCTCGAAGGGGACTCCGTTTCTGAAGGCAAACCCGAGTGCCGCGCTGGCGAGGTTGAGTGAAGAAGCTACTGATAGGTCAATCTCTCCAGCGATTATTAGGTAGGTCATCGCTAGAGCAATGATCGCGATTTCGCCGATGTCTTGAAGAACAAAGCTTAGATTGTCAGTGGTTGCAAAATATGGGGACAGGTTTGATCCGATACCGATGACGGCAATCAAAAAGATGACCACCCCGTGCTCCCAGGCAAAGTTGAACTTTTTCATTTGCTGGACCCCATAATCGTCGTCGCTTTAACTCTTGATGAAAGATATCGATCAAGCGAGATTGCAGATATAAGCAGTATGCCGTTTACTGTAAGTTGCCAGAACTGGGCAACACCAAGTGCACCGAGAGCCAGGGTAATGGTTTGGAGCAGAACTGCGCCGATTACCGCTCCGTAGACTGTTCCGACTCCACCAGCGATAGCCACTCCACCAACGACGCAGGCTGCAACGACGTTAAGTTCGAGGCCAGCCCCCGAGTTCGCATCCGCGGCGTTAAACCGGGCCAGCAAAAGGACTCCTGCTAATCCGCTTATGGCACCGGTTGCCAAGAACGCGCCAAAGATTCTCCTGGCGACCGGAATACCGGCCAGTTCAGCTGCTTGCAGATTTGAACCGATTGCGTAGAGATCTCGACCGGCTCTCAAGCGTCGCATTACAAATCCGACGAGAAGCATGAGCGCAATCGCGATTAGAAATATAAGAGGAATTCCATAAAAGCGATTTAGGCCTAAGAAGTTGATTGCGCGAGGGACTCGATCTTCGGTGATCGTGTCTCCGCCAGCAATCTCATTGAACACTCCTCGAACTATGTACAGGGTTGCCAATGTAACAACCAGGCTGGGCAATTTGAGGTAGGCGACCATGAAGCCATTCAGCGCACCGACAATCAGCCCAACCGAAAGTGAAACACCAAGGCCCCACCAAATGTCGTGCCCCCAAGAGCTCGAAGCACCAAGTATGTAAGCAGTGAGTCCGATTGTTGAGCCGACAGAAAGGTCGATGTGCTTCATCACAATCACGAGGGTTTGGGCAACCGCAAGAGTAGCAATAATGCCAACACCGAGAAGGACGTCTTGCAAGCTGGAGAGAGTAAAAAATGCGTGGTTAGTCGAGCCAGTAGCTAAAACGACTAAGACCAAGAAAACCGAGATAGGAAGCTCTCGCACGCGAAGTGCCCGTTGCAGGATTTGTTTCATGAGATCGACGCTCCCGTCGCAACGGCAATAATTTTCTCTGCAGTCGCTTCACTGCGACTGAATTCCCCGACTAATCGGCCTTCTCTCATAACCAAGATTCTGTCGGCCATTCCCATAACCTCCGGCAGTTCAGATGACACCATGATGATTGCCATGCCCTCTTGAGCATTTTGCGAAATTAGTCGGTGAACCTCCGACTTCGTGCCCACGTCGATTCCTCGGGTTGGTTCGTCAATAATCAAAACTTTTGGGTCGGTAGCGAGCCACTTTGCCAAGACAACTTTTTGCTGGTTTCCACCAGAAAGTCGATCGACCGGATCTGAACCACTTGAGTACTTAAGTTGCAAGATTTCGCCCCATTTCGAAGCAAGCTTCTTTTCGCTTCGGGAGCTTACTAAGAAGAATCTGGAGATTCTCTTTAGCATTGTTACGGCCGAATTTTTGTCAATTGACGTTGGCATGAAAAGGCCTTGCTGGCGCCGGTCCTCTGGGACCAAAGCTATGCCGGCGTTCATGCTCAACGCCGGGTTTCCGGCCTTAAGTTTTTTGCCGTTGAGAGTGACGGAGCCCGAATCGTACTTGTCGATTCCAAATATCGCCCGCACGACTTCGGACCGCCCAGCGCCGACCAAGCCGGCCAGTGCAAGGATCTCTCCCGATCGAAGTTCAAAGTTGATGTCGGCAAACTGACCTGCTAGCCCAAGGTTGTCTACGCGAAGAACGACATCGCCGAGTTTTGCCGGCTGCTTTGGATAAAGCTCTGAGATTTCGCGACCGACCATTAACTTTATGACTTTTGCCTCTGTTAGTTCAGCCGTTGGGGCTGTTCCTACGGTTGCGCCGTCTCGCATCACAGTTATCCGGTCGCAGAGCGCGAAAACTTCATCCAAACGGTGGCTAACGAAAACTACGGCGCAGCCTTGTGCCGCCAAGTTTCTCGAAACTTTGAAGAGCCGGTCAACTTCTTTCGATGAAAGAGCTGCCGTAGGTTCATCCATGACAATAACTGTTGCTTTGGTTGAAAGAGCCTTCGCTATTTCGACAATTTGCTGGTCGGCGATTGACAACCCTTGAGCAAATGCACTCGGATCGAGCTTTACTCCGAGCTGGTCAAAAAGGTTCTTTGCCTCTCGTCTCATGCCAGACCAGTCCACCTGGTTCGCTTTTTGTGGTTGGCGCCCAGCAAAAACATTTTCGGCAAGTGTAAGGTCCGGAAAAAGATTCGGCTCTTGATAAATGACGGCAACACCTTGTTCGCGCGAGGTGCGTGTGCTGCCCTGTTCGAAATCACGACCATTCAAGTGAATTGACCCACTGTCAATTCGGTGAACACCGGCGAGGGCTTTTAGCAACGTCGATTTTCCCGCGCCGTTTTCGCCCAAGAGGGCGTGAATCTCACCGGAGTAAAGCGCGAGCTCAGCGCCATTCAGGGCCTGAACACCACCAAAAGCTTTAGCGACGTTGACCATTTCAAGAACCGGTGTTTGCTGCGATACCATTCCAGAATCTCTCTGTTAGTACTAACCAGTGAATCGTTTCATTTCTTGAGTGAAAACATAGTCGTTGAACTTGTTCAAAAAATCCCGCGAATGCTTTCGTAGTTGAATCGTTACAATTTCTTTATCAAATGTTTTGTAACATCTTGGGGGAGTTGACAGTCATGGCAGTAAGTATTCGAGACGTAGCGCGAGCTGCCGGAGTTTCGGTGGGCACCGTGTCAAATGTGCTCAACAACCCCGAAAAAGTTGCAAACGCGACTGTTTCGAAGGTTCGGAGTGCCGTTGACGCTCTTGGTTTTGTTCGGAACGACGCCGCTAGACAGCTCAGGGCTGGAAAGAGCAGGTGTATTGGGCTAGTTGTTCTTGACGTGCGAAATCCGTTCTTTACCGACCTCGCTCGAGGAGTCGAGGATGCTGCCACCGAACATGACATGAGCGTCCTACTTGCCAACAGTGACGAGGATTCTTCGAGAGAACTGGCCATGTTGTCGCTTTTCGAGCAGCAGCGAGTTCACGGTGTATTGGTGACCCCGGTTGGCGACGACTTGAGCCCACTCATCCGCGCACGTGAGAGGGGAACACCAATTGTTTTGGTAGACAGACGCTCGCACGATGAGAACTTTTCGTCGGTGTCTGTCGACGACGTCGCTGGCGGATACCTTGCCGCCAGCCACCTCATAGAAACAGGTAGAAAGAAGCTGGCTTTCGTCGGGGGACCGATGGCCATTCAGCAAGTTTCCGACCGATTGCAGGGTGCGAAAAAACGTGTCGACGAGAGTGTAGACATTTCGTTAGAGGTGATTCCGTGCAAAAGCTTATCCATCGTGAGCGGTCGCGAGGTTGGCCTCGAGATCCTGAGCCGAAAGCAGTCTGACCGACCAACAGCAATTTTTGCAGCGAACGACCTGGTAGCCATCGGTATTCTGCAGACCTGTCTGACATCCGATGAAATCAAAATTCCCCAAGACCTAAGCCTTATCGGTTACGACGATATTGGTTTTGCATCCACCGCAATTGTGGCACTAACCTCTGTTCGCCAGCCGACCCACGAAATGGGTGTGCGCGCATTTGAACTTCTGATTCAAGAGTCCGAACAAACGGAACCTAGACCTGAAAGAGTCAGGATTGAGTTTCAGCCACAGCTTGTGGTGAGAGACTCGACGTGACCTGAGCGGTGACCAACCTCGAATAGACTCAACGGCGAGGATTATTCGCCAAGCTCGAATGGTCGAATCTGAAAAGTGATGCGGGTAACCATGTTTATTTCAATGAAGTGTGTCTTGATGGCTGCTGTTATGGCTATCGCTGTGTCGGCGACGCCGATCCAGGCTCTGGCGCAACCTTCGAGCACCCCGGCGCAACCCACTACCAGCCCAGTGAAACCCACGAGCACGCCTGCCCCCGAAACCTGCCACTCGCAAGCGGGTGCGAAATCGTTTGTAACTTGCACCTCTGGCCCTAAAAAACCAACATTTCGCGTGGCGTTGACCGGCGACTCTCATTCGTTTCAATATGAGACTGCCATTTTGGCCCTTGCAAAAAAATATCGTTGGTCCTTGACCTTCGTGGCCAAAAGTGGCTGCCCGGTCGTTGATCCGTCGATGTATCCAGCTAACATGCGTAAACCGAATTGCCAGTGGTGGAACACTCAACGTGAAAACTATTTCAACAAAGTGCGACCATTTGACTTGGTAATCAATTCCAATTCGGCTTTCATCACACACAACAAAACGAACATTGGTGCGTCTTATGCCTCGGCCGTAAAAAAAATCACTGATAGGGGAAGCACTCTGCTACTTATCCGTGACAACCCGAAGGGCATTAGCGGAGTCGAGTCCTGTTCAAAAGCCAAACTTGTCTCTGGCCGCTGTAACTCCACAAGAGAGAAAGCCCTGTTACCACTTGATCCGCTGCCCGACGCGGTGGCCGACAACGGTCAGGTAATCGTTGCTGATTTAACCGATGCTTACTGTGACGCCACAACCTGCTTTGCTTTCCGCTATGGATTGAAGGTCTATCGTGACAGAAGCCATATCAGTGTCGCTTGGGCTGCGCACCTTCAAAAACGAATCGCCGCTACCATCCCCGCAGAGTTCAAGCCTTCTCGATGATTTATAGCTTTGTCGGCTGCCGACAACTAGCGGGATGTTGACCGAGCCGAAAGCCTTCGAGCCACGAACGAACCGACAAAAGTCAAGACTCCAAATGCTGCAAGAATCCAAAACAACCAGATGTGCTGGTCTGCCGCCTGTTGGCAGGTAATGAAACCTGCATTCGGCTCAGGGCAGGTTTTGGGGTCGATGTAACCAATTAGTGAAGCTGGTGCTCCGACCAGTGCAATCAGAGCGATCATCGCCAAGCTGTTGTTTTTCATGATTTTGCCTCCGCCACCATTTAATCACAAGGCATTGAGCTTTTGCCCCTTTAGTCCTTGAGCAAACCAGTCATCTGCTTCGCGATGAGTTCGGAAGCTTTCACCGGCATTAGTCTCACAAGAACGTCCATGATTTTTGCATCGTTACCAACGAATACCCTCGCCTTGCCAGCCTCTATTCCATCGAGCATGATTCGCCCAGCGTTTTCAACCGAGGTCATTTTGATTTGGGGCACGTCAGTTCCAGCGGGCATATCCAGGTTCACATGACTGTTTTTAGCAATGTCAGTGCCAACAGCCCCGGGATAGATCAAGGTCACAGTTACTTTTGAGCTCAGTAGCTCTGAGCGCAGACCTTCAGTTAGAAGTTTTACGGCAGCCTTTGACGCTCCATAAACGGTTTGACCTGGCACCGGACCGTAACCGCCCATCGACGAAACGTTGGCGATTTGTGCAGCGGGACGCTTGAGAAGTTCGGGGAGGAACGCCTTAATCATGTTGAGAGGGCCAAAGAAATTTACGTTCATCACGTGGTCGGCATCTTTTATTTCAAGGTCGTTCACTTTTACAAACGGCTGGATGATGCCGGCATTGTTAATCAAAACGTCGATGACCCCGAATGCTTCAATGACCTTGGATGGAAGGCTATTGACCAGCCCGCGATCTGTTATGTCCAAAGTCGAGTAAGCAAATTTCGCTCCAAGGCCAGCTGCGTCGGCAGTTGCTTTGAGCGCGTCTTCGCTCAGGTCGACTCCGTAAACATTGGCGCCCCGCTTCAAAGCTTCTAGTGCCATTTGACGGCCCATGCCATTTCCGGCTCCGGTGATTACGACTGTTTCTCCTGAGAGCTTCATCTTTTCCCCTTTTTTGATAAAGAAACTTGCGCTACGACGAATCTATCCAGTCAACATGCGGGCACAAGTAAGGGCAGGGTAATGCTAGCCCTTGGGCGAATTTCTGCGGGCTTTGCGCCTTACATAGAGCGCAACCGACAGGCCAATAAGCGCAAAGGCCCCTAAGAATATCGCACCGACAAGATACTGAAACTGAACGTCGGTGCAGGTGGTCCAGGCCATAACGTCGTGCTTGTAGCAGGTTCGAGGGTCCTTTGCCGCAACGAATGACCCGATAGCGCCTAAGGCGGCTATACCGCTGAAGACAGCGAGAGCTCCATTTTTAGTAAGCATCGTTCCACCCCAAGATTTCCCGTTATTCCGCAGTTTGTGCGTCGGCGGCAATTTCAGCGCGAACCGCATCCATGTCTAGAGCTCGAACCTGGGCGATTAGGTCATCAAAAGCCGCCTCGGGCAGCGCGCCGGCTCGGTTGTAAAGCATGATGTTGTCTCTAAAAATCATTAGCGTCGGAATCGATCTGATTTCGAAAGCTGCTGCGAGGTCTTGCTGAGCCTCGGTGTCGACTTTTGCGAATCGAATGTCTGGGTTCGACAGAGCAGCTTCTTCGAAGATTGGGGCAAAAGCTAGGCATGGTCCACACCAGCTCGCCCAAAAGTCAACTATCGCTATTCCGTCAGCCGAAACCGTGTCTGAAAAATTATCCGGGTTCAAATTTGTGATCGACATGTGAGGCCTAGTTTGTAGTTCCGTGGATGGCGAACTTGTCGATTTCAGCCAGCTCTGCAACGGTGAGGGGTTTCGATTCGATTGCCGCGAAGTTCTGCTCGAGCTGCTTTACGCTGCTGGCGCCAATCAGGGCTGATGTCACCTGCGGGCGGCGAAGCACCCAGCTGAGTGCGAGTTGTGCGAGGCTCTGGCCTCGTGAGGCGGCAATATCGTTGAGCGCTTTCGCACGCTCTAAGTAGGTTGATGTGATTTTTTCGTCGAGCTGGGCAACGCGAGTTGCGCGAGAACCTTTGGGCGCAACGCCGGTCAGGTAGCGGTCGGTGAGCATTCCCTGAGCTAGCGGCGAGAAGGCAATGCATCCGATGCCCTCAATGCCGAGTGTGTCTAACAGGTCGGTTTCGACTGTGCGGTCGAACATCGAATACCTTGGCTGGTGAATCAAAAGCGGCACGCCCATGCCGGCGAGGATGCGCTTGGCTTCACGAGTTTGCTCAGAGCTATAGTTCGAGACGCCCGCGTAAAGCGCTTTGCCTTGTTGAACCAAGCTCGCCAAAGCTCCCATGGTCTCTTCGAGCGGAGTGTTGGGGTCGAACCGATGCGAATAAAAAATGTCAACGTAGTCGAGGCCCATGCGCTTTAGGCTTTGGTCTGCAGATGCGATCAGATATTTGCGACTTCCCCAAGCGCCGTAAGGCCCTGACCACATGTCGTAGCCCGCTTTGCTCGAAATGATGAGCTCGTCGCGGTAGGGCAAAAAATCTCTTTTGAAGTGCGCACCAAAATTGGTTTCAGCGCTTCCCGGTTTAGGTCCGTAGTTGTTGGCGAGGTCGAAGTGGGTGATTCCCAGATCAAATGCTCGTCGCAGGATTGCGCCCTGAGTTTCAAGGTTTTTGCTTTCGTCGCCGAAGTTATGCCAGAGCCCTAAAGATATTTCGGGCAGTTGCAGGCCGCTTTTGCCCACGCGACGAAACTTGACAGAGTCATATCGGGTTGGTTCAGCCACATAGTTCATGACTTAAGCATAAATTAGAAACATGAGCGAACAATCATTGATTCTTGCCGGCGGATGTTTCTGGTGCCTCGACAGCGCCTTTATGCAGTTGAAGGGCATTCGAGATGTCGAAGTGGGATACATCGGGGGCTCGGAGAAGTCTGCTAACTATGAAGCGGTGTGTTCAGGGTTGACTGGCCATGCTGAGGCGGCTGAGGTTTTCTTTGACCAAGAGGTGATTTCTGTTGAGCTCGTTCTTGACGCTTTCTTTACGATGCACGACCCACGGCAGCTAAATCGTCAGGGCGCTGATGTGGGCACTCAGTATCGCTCGGCGATGTTTTATCGAAGCGAGGATGAGCGCCAAGTTTTTGTGGATGCTCTTGAGCGCGCCACAGAAGTTTGGGGTGAGGGGGTTGTTACGACTCTTGAGCCAGCCGATATCTCAACTGAAGCGGGTCGGTTCTTTGCTGCCGAAACCTACCACCAAGATTTTTGGACTAAGAATCCAAACCAAGGCTATTGCGTTGCGGTCGTTGGGCCAAAGGTTGCAAAGGTGCGCCAAAAGTTCGCTCACCTGCTCAAGTAGGTGCACAAGCGCCTCTTGCTAACAACCTTGGAGGCGATGGTTTTTCAACGGATTTGTTGTAGGCCTTTTGGCGCTGCTGAGCGGTTTGGCAACCTTTGGGTAACAGTTCAAACATTCAGTTTGGGCGTTACCTCGAAAGGTTCTCTTTTTTGTCAGAACTCATCACAATTTCAGGACTGGTAGCTACCACACCGCGCCACCTGGTTACCCAAGACGGTCTGCCAATCACATCGTTTCGCCTAGCTTCGTCGCAGCGCAGATTTGATCGCAACCAAAACCGTTGGATCGACGGCGAAACCAACTGGTTCACCATCACCTCTTTTCGCCAACTGGCCATAAACACATCTGAATCAATTAACAAAGGCGACCGAATTTTGGTCTGCGGCAAACTTCGAGTGCGCGACTGGGACAACGGCGAACGTAGCGGCACATCGGTCGAAGTTGATGCTGAAGCGATTGGGCACGACCTAAGCTGGGGCACCGCAACCTTCGTGAGAACCATCTTGGTTCGAGAGACTGATCCGGCCGACGAGGCCTTTGCAAACTCAGATTTCAACGACACTCCAACCTCCGGAACATCTGAAGACATCGACGACCAGGGCAACATCAAGCTCAACCTGAAAAAGGTCACTGCCTAACTAAATAGATTTAGCGCCGGTTTCACCCCCGTAGCCCGCGCTAAAACGCACCCCTCTTGCAACGCAAAATTGAAATGAACTCAGCGTCAAACCCCCGAAGACGCCACTGAGGTAAACTTTCAGAAGCAAACAGCAAGAGGGGTGCCCCTTTTAAGCTGTAAAAATCTCGAATCGAAAGCGATGCATTTCTATGGCTGAATTCATCTATCAGATGATCAAAGCGCGCAAAGCGCACGGTGAAAAGGTCATCCTCGATGACGTAACGCTCGCTTTTTACCCTGGAGCCAAAATTGGCGTGGTAGGCCCTAATGGCGCCGGAAAATCGACCGTATTGAAAATCATGGCCGGTTTAGAAAAAGCCAGCAACGGTGAAGCACGCTTGAGCCCTGGTTTCACCGTTGGGATGCTGATGCAAGAGCCACCGCTCGACGAAACTCTAACGGTTTTAGGAAACGTGCAGTTGGCCGTGGTAGAGACCAAAGCCAAGCTGGACAGGTTCAACCAGATCAGCGAAGAAATGGCTAGTCCCGACGCAGACTTTGACGTCTTGCTCGAAGAAATGGGCCAACTTCAAGAAGACATCGACCGCCTAGACGCCTGGGACCTCGACAGTCAACTTGATCAGGCCATGGATGCGCTCCGTTGTCCACCCGGCGACACCGCGGTCACTCACTTGTCTGGAGGCGAACGTCGCCGTGTAGCGCTCTGCAAACTCTTGCTTGAGAAGCCCGACCTGTTGCTTCTTGACGAACCAACCAACCACCTAGACGCCGAATCGGTGCTTTGGCTCGAGCAGCACTTGGCCAAGTATCCAGGTGCAGTTTTGGCTGTTACTCACGACCGGTATTTTTTGGACAACGTTGCCGAGTGGATTCTCGAACTCGACCGCGGTCGCGCCTACCCATACGAAGGCAACTACTCGACCTATCTCGAAAAGAAGCGCGAGCGCCTTGAGGTGCAGGGCAAAAAAGATGCAAAACTGGCGAAGCGATTGAGCGATGAGCTCGAATGGGTTCGTTCCAGCGCGAAAGCCCGACAGACTAAGTCGAAGGCTCGTCTTGCGGCTTATGAACAAATGGCGGCCGACGCAGACCGCACGAGAAAACTAGATTTTGAAGAGATTCAGATTCCAGCAGGTCCTCGCCTCGGAAACATTGTTCTCGAAGCAAGCAACCTGCAAAAGGGATTCGATGGGCGTTCACTTGTTAGCGGATTATCGTTTAGCCTTCCGCGCAACGGCATCGTTGGAGTAATCGGCGCTAACGGCGTTGGAAAATCGACTTTGTTCAAGACAATCGTCGGGCTTGAAAAACTCGACGGCGGTGAGCTTAAAATCGGCGAAACCGTAAAGATTAGCTACGTCGACCAGTCTCGCGCGGGCATTGACCCAGATAAAACCCTTTGGGAAGTCGTGTCTGACGGCCTGGATTACATGCAGGTTGGTAACCAAGAGGTTCCTTCGCGGGCCTACGTTGCTGCCTTTGGATTCAAGGGAGCCGACCAACAAAAGCCGGCCGGTGTGCTTTCGGGCGGAGAACGCAACCGTTTGAACTTGGCTCTAACGCTCAAGCAGGGCGGCAACCTGTTGCTACTCGACGAACCAACCAACGACCTCGACGTCGAAACCCTGTCATCTCTCGAAAACGCGCTGCTTGAGTTTCCTGGATGCGCCGTTGTAATCACCCACGATCGTTGGTTCCTCGACCGGGTTGCCTCTCACATCTTGGCTTACGAAGGCACCGACGAGAAGCCAGACCAGTGGTACTGGTTTGAGGGAAACTTTCAGGGCTACGAAGAAAACAAGATTGAGCGTTTGGGAGCCGACGCGGCGAAGCCGCACCGTTCCACCTACCGTCGCCTAACGAGAGACTAATCGCCAGCTGCACAAACCGTTAGCTCAAATTCAGGATTGAATCTCTGGGATTCGAACCATACCCTCTTGAGCCACGGTAGCCAGAAGGTCACCGACTCGCGAGAAGATTTTGCCGATTGAAAGCCCTCGGCTACCACCCGCGCTTGGCGATTCCTGAACGTAGAGCAGCCAATCGTCGACCGGCGCTGCCCGGTGAAACCACATCGCATGGTCGAGGCTCGCTGAGCTAAGGCCAGGGTGCGCCCAAGAGATTCCGTGCCGGCGAAAAATCGGCTCGAGAATCGAGTAGTCGCTTGCATACGCGAGCGCGGCCTGATGAAGTAGGGCATCCTCGGGCATGGGTCCGATGGCCTTCATCCACACCGCCTGTTTTGCAATGTGCTCGCCGTTCACCGAGAAATAGATAGGTGAGGGGATGTGCCTGATGTCGAAAGGTCGAGCTCGTGCCCAAAACTGGGCTACCGGATGGTCTACCGACCCAATTAGCTCAGCGGCACTGGGCAGAGACTCTGGGCCTGGAATGTCTAACGGAAAACTCTCTTGGTGGTCAACGCCGTTGGAAGGCTCTTGAAAACTCGCAATCATTGAAAAGATTGGTTCGCCGTTTTGATACGCCTGAACACGGCGGGTGCTAAATGACCTTCCGTCGCGCAGTCTGTCAACCGAAAATGTAATCGGAAGTCGGATGTCGCCCGGTCGCAGAAAGTAGCCGTGAAGTGAGTGCGCGGGACGCACGTTTTCGATGGTTCTGGTTGCAGCGACTAAGCTCTGGGCCAAAACTTGCCCGCCAAAAACGCGTCCGTGCGGCATCCACTGGCTCGGTCCGGTGAAAATGTCCTCACGAGTTTTAGCTCCACCCGCATCGGCTAAATCAAGCGTTGTAAGCAACTCGGCTAGCGGATTTTCGGGAATCTTAGGTTCAAGGTCTATTTGAATTCTTGGCACCGTTGGCATTCTTTCGCGAGGTTTTCATTTAGGTGAATTCACCACTCACAAGCTAGTTTAGACAGCGTATGAAGAATGATTTTTATCTTGCTGACCGCGAATCCGCAATTGACCTGCAAGCATATTTGAATCGTGCACGAAGACTGGATCCTGAAGGCGCTGTCAGATTCCGAGCCTTCGGCAAGATTCTAGCAACCTACGTGGCTCCGATATTTGCGGGCAGTTTGATGGACGCAGGACCGACCATCCTTGGTCTTCGAACCTGCGAAATGCTCAGAGACGCCGAGCTCGATGTCACCGTTCCAATATCCGGTGTGCTGGATCGATTGGCTCGAATTGTCGTTGGTCCCGCGAAGAATTCAAAGGATTTGCAGGTTGAACTCCCGGTGGGTGGCCGGGTAGCTTGGGCGGGTATTTCGCCGCCTCGAACCGGTTGGAAAGTTGTAGAGGGCACCGAAGGCCAAATCAACGAGTCAGTCTTGACCCAACTTGCCAAGGATGGAATAGCTGAAGTTGCTGATACTCTCCCCGCGTCTGTCGGTGGGCCAATCGCGGCTCGCATCCGTGGTGAGGTCTGGGGCAGGGCCATTGGTTTCGATTCGCCAATTCCGCTGGGTGCCGCTTTTGTGGCAGCGGGTCTGGGTTTTTTGACTGAAAACGAGCCGGTTACGGTTTATTTAGCAGATGGATGGGCTCGGTTGAGCAGCAGCAACGGACACGTTCTAACTAAGGTTGCCCGGCACCACTAGCCCGCTGAGTTCATCAGCGAGGTTGCTGCGCGCTCAAGGTAATCCCAGAGCTCGGCTTCATAAATCGGGGCGACTAGCCCAGCCGCTACCACGGAGTCGAGCGATGCTCTCATGTGCTTCAGCCAACGCTCACGAGCATCCCGGTTGATTTGATAGGGCGCGTGGCGCATCCTCAAACGCGGATGGCCGCGAAGTTCTTGATAGTCGGTTGGGCCGCCCCAATACTGTTCAAGAAACAGTTGAAGGCGCTCTGCCGCAGGCCCAAAGTCGTTAGTGCCATACATCGGTTGTAAGACCTCATCGGCAGCGATTCCGAGATAAAAGTTTTTTGCAAGTAGCTCAAAGGTCGGCCTGCCCCCGACAGCGTCATAGAGTCTGAGCGAGGTCATTACTTGCCCGTGTTGATTTGAAAGACTGCTTTATCGTTGGCGAGTTCGATGCCGGCAGCGTCAAGGGCAATTTTGGCTTCGAGTTTTAGTTGCCTGCCGATTTCATCTGACTTGCCCGCCTTGGTTCGTTGAACAACCCGAATGACGACTTGATCGCCGGTCATAATTTGGATTCCCCAAGCCTCTGGTTCACCGATTACGAGTTCTGGGTTCTCAACAGCAACTTTTCTCGCGACTTCGAGCAACATTGTCTGAGCCGCCGAGACGTCTGAGTCGTACGGCAGGGCAATGTCGAGCATCGAACGAGACCATCCCTGGGTGTGGTTGCCAACTCGAATCACTTCTCCGTTGCGCACATACCAAAGCACCCCGTTGAAGTCGCGAACCTGGGTGACTCTCAAACCGACAGACTCAACCACTCCGGTTGTTTCGCCGAGGTCGACTGTGTCGCCGACTCCGAACTGGTCTTCAAAGACAATGAACAAACCAGAAATCAGGTCTTTTATTAAGCTTTGGGCGCCGAAGCCAAGGCCCGCGCCCAAAATTCCTGCGCCGGCAGCAATAGCACCAACCGAAACTCCGAGCTCACCCAAAACCATGCTGATGGCAAAAATCGCGATCGACCAAGTGATGAAGTTTCTCATCACGGTTCCCATGGTGCGGGTTCGCTGAACTACTCGCTCTTGGCTAACCGGAGAGTCAGTTTGTCTGCGCACGACCTTCTTTGACTTGAGTCCGTTCACCAACGAATTCACGACTCGCTTTACCGAGGCTAAGAGCGTCCAGCGCAAAACGAGGGCACCCAAGACAATGAGTATGACTCGAATAAGGCCGTGCCAATCTTGCCAAATGGCTCTGAACCAGTCGGCCACGGCAACGAAGACATCAACCACTAGGCGCCTTGTGCGTCGCGAACCTGAGCCTGCAGCGCGCGCTCAGTGGTTGCGAGGTTTTCAACCATGATGCGTCGAAGCGCGGTGCGGTCGGTGAAGTCGGTCTGGTCAATCCAAGCTCTTGTTTTGTCGGCAAGCTCTTGCGTGGCGAGAACCGCAGGGTAGAGGTTCACCAAGAGATAGTCGGCAATCTTGTAGGTTTTGGTTTCCCAAATCTCAGTAGCCTGCGCAAAATATCTGTCTACATAGGGTTCGATCCACTTGCGCTTGACCACACGAACAAAGCCGAGGCTGGCCGCGTTCACCAAAACGTTTGAAAGCTCATCGGTCTTGGTCATGAGATTCCAAGCCTCTTTTTTGGCCTTTGCATTCGGTAGCGAGGCTTTGGCTGCGGCGGCAAATCGCTGTCCATTTGAGGTGTTGTCACTAGCCAGAGCCTCATCGATTTCGGCCTCGGTGTAAGCACCGGCAGCCGCTAGGCCTCCGATTAGCTCCCAACGCAAGTCTTGGTCGATTGTCAGACCCTCAAGCTCGATGGTGTCGTTGAGAAGGCCGAAGAGCTTAGCGAGCTGGTCGTCGGTTCTTGCAAATAAGCAGAAGAACTTAGCAAACTGAAGCTGAGAGTCTGAACCAGCTTCGGCGTTATCTGCCAACTGCCAGAGCGAATCTGCCAAGTCTTCGAGTGTTTCTTTTCGCACGTCTGGGTCTACAAACTGGTGTGAAGCGGTTTGTAGCTGGCGAAGAAGTGTGAGGATCGTGGTCGACTCGGTTTCGTTAGCAATGTTTGCGAGCACAAGCTTGATAAATGCTCGAGCTGAGGTTTCGGCGTCTCGAGTTGCATCCCAGGCAGCTCCCCAGATAAGGGCGCGGGCGAGGGAGTCGTCAAACTTTGAGAGATGCTCGACTGCAGCTTCGAAAGACGCGTCATCCAAGCGAATTTTTGTGTAGGCAAGATCGCCGTCATTTAGCAGGATGATCGCAGGCCGCTTGAGACCAACCAGTTCGTTTACGGCGGTCGATGGGCCGTCAACGTCTAGTTCAAGTCGGTGGGTGCGAGTCATTGCACCGTCGATCAGGTCATAAAAACCAATTGCCATGCGGTGTGGTCGAATGGTCGGTTGTTCGGCGATTGCGCTCTGCAAAACGTTGAAGCTTGTGAATTTGTCTTCGGCGTCAAGGTCGAAAGCAGGGCGTAGAGTGTTGACTCCAGCGGTTTCGAGCCAGAGCTTTGACCAGCTGCGAAGTTCGCGACCGCTGGTTGCTTCAAGCTCAACTAGTAGGTCGGCAAGTTCGGTGTTTCCGAACGCGTGCTTCTTGAAATATTGCGAGACACCGGCCATGAACTGCTCTTGACCGACCCAGGCCACAAGCTGGCGCAAAACTGAGGCTCCCTTGGCATAGGTGATGCCGTCGAAGTTCACCTGAACGTCTTCGAGGTCGTTGATTTCGGCAACGATCGGGTGCGTTGAAGGAAGTTGGTCTTGGCGGTAGGCCCAACTCTTTTCGAGAGCGGTGAAGGTCGTCCAAGCGCCGTGCCATTCGGTGGCTTCAGCGGTGGCAAGAGTTGAGGCGTATTCGGCAAACGATTCGTTTAGCCAGAGGTCATTCCACCAGCGCATCGTGACGAGGTCGCCAAACCACATGTGAGCGAGCTCGTGCAAGATTGTGACTACGCGGCGCTCTTTGATCGCGTCGGTGACTTTGGCTCTAAAAACGTAGCTTTCAGTAAACGTGACGGCGCCGGCATTTTCCATTGCACCAGCGTTGAACTCCGGAACGAACAGTTGGTCGTATTTTTCAAACGGGTACGGCACGCCAAACTGCGCCTCGAAAAACTCGAAACCCTCACGTGTTTTATCGAAGATGTAGTCGGCGTCAAGGTATTCGGCCAGTGATTCGCGGCAAAAAACTCCGAGCGGAATAACGCGACCGCTTGAGCTTGTGAGTTCGCTGCGAACTTCGGTGTAGGGGCCGGCGATGAGTGCCGTGATGTAGCTCGAGATTCTCGGGGTTGGTGCAAAATCCCAGCGCGAGGATGAGTCGCTAACTGCTACCGGCTCAGGCGTTGGCGAGTTTGAGACCAACTTCCAGTAACTAGGTGCGGTCACTGAGAACTCGAAAGTTGCTTTTAGGTCTGGCTGCTCGAACACGGCAAATACACGGCGACTGTCGGGCACCTCGAATTGGGTGTAAAGGTAAACCTCGTTGTCTACGGGGTCGACGAAGCGGTGCAAACCCTCGCCGGTGTTCATGTAGTGCATGTCAGCAACCACGACCAGCTTGTTATTCGCTTGAAGGTTCGGCAGCTGAATTCGCGCGGCGTCGGCCACGTTCGCTACGTCGAGGGTTTCACCGTTGAGCACGACACTGTGCACTTTTGCCGTAATCGCGTCGATAAAAGACGATGCGCCTACTCGATTGCTCGAAAATTCGACGGTGGATGTACTGAGAAAAGTATCGGCTCCAACGGTGAGGTCGAGGCTAACTTGGTAGCTAGAAACATTGAGAATTGCGGCGCGCTCTGTGGCTTCGACGCGAGTTAGATTTTCTGCAGGCATAGCTATTAGCCTAACTCGCGAATGTTTACGATTTGATTACGAAGGCACAAAGCTAAACTATGAAACACATCGTTTTGACAAGAAAAATGGTTTCGAAATGCGTTTTCGTCAAGGTCCATGGATCGAAGCATCAATTATTTATGCGACCGCGACTTTGGTTTCGCTGATTCTCTTGATAGCCACTTTTGGCGGCAAGTTTGGCTCGGTGACTAACACTTTCACGCTTGAGGCCATGTTCCTGTTGATGCCAAGTTTCGTCTTGTGGGCTATCGCAGGGCAGTTCCTAAAGCGCAAGTCATCACTCCTCAGATTTTTTACCCAGGTTTCTATCAACTCAGTAATCGGTGTCGCGGCAATCATCCTGGCAAATTCGATTGCATCGCAGCTCGAAGGATCATCAAAAGAAACAGTTACCGCTTCAATGTATGCAGTGATTGTCGCCTATTACCTAGGCACGTTGGCCGGCGCTGGGTTTTGTAATTTCTGGTTCGTGCGTCGTTCGCTCGAAGCAGCCTCGAGTTTCAACCAAAGCAACCAAGGAGAGAGTTAAATGCGCGTTCACATCGCTACCGACCACGCGGGTCTCGAGCTCAGCCATTTTTTGATCGCAGAACTAACCTCGCTGGGTTTTGAAGTGACAGATCACGGGCCCCAAAGTTATGACCCGCTCGATGACTACCCTTCGTTTTGTATCAATGCTGCTGCTGCGGTTGTTGCGGACCAAGCCGCCGGTGTTGAATCCTTGGGCATTGTTCTCGGAGGTTCCGGAAACGGCGAACAGATTGCAGCCAACAAAGTGGTCGGCGTTCGCGCAGCTCTAGTTTGGAATCTCGCCACCGCAAAATTGGCTCGCGAACATAACGACGCCAACGTCATCGCGGTGGGAGCTCGCCAGCATGACGAAGCAGAGGTCTTGCAGCTCATCCTCGCGTTTTTAAACGAACCATTTAGCAATGACGAACGTCACGTCCGTCGCATTGGCAAAATCGCGGTGTATGAACAGACCGGCGAGATTCTGGTCTAGCGAGAATGCCCGAAGGTCATACCGTCCATCGGTCGGCAAACGAGTTCAACAGATTATTTGCCGGTCAGTTGGTTTCAGTGACTTCGCCTCAAGGTCGATTTGAGTTAGGCGCGAAGCTTGTTAACCAAACCAAGTTGATTCGAGCTTCGGCAGTCGGCAAGCAACTGTTTTTGAGGTTTTCTGGCGGGCGAACGATTCGAATCCATCTAGGTATTTATGGCAAGTGGAAGTTTCGAGAGTTCGATGTTGCGCTTGCCGAGGATGACGCGCCACCGGTGGTTGGTGAGGTTAGAGCTCGGTTCTCGACACCGAACGCGGTCGTAGACCTCAGGGGTCCAACAGTTTGCGAGGTTTTGACACACGCCGAGGCAGCTAGCGTGTTGAAACGCCTCGGGCCAGACCCAATCAACAGTGACGCCACAGGTGCCGAAGCGAAAAGGTTCGTAGCGAAGGTTTTAGCAAGCAAAACTTCGATCGGTCAACTCTTGATGAACCAAGCGGTTCTTTCGGGAATCGGCAATGTTTATCGAGCCGAGTTGTTGTTTCGGGCGGGTATTGATCCCTACACCCCGGGTAATCAGCTTTCCGAGCACCAGGTTCTTGATGTCTGGCAAGACTCCGTCAAGTTGCTAAAAGTAGGGGTGAAGACGGGTTTCATGATTACTCGTGACGAACTTGCGACCAAACGACCGACCAAAGCCGAGCGAAACTTCGTTTATAAACGTGAAGGACGGCCTTGCCGAGTTTGCAGCCGCGAGATCTCAATCGCCATAATGGCGACCCGCAAACTGTATTGGTGTGCAAACTGCCAGAAGTAGCGGCGGCGAGAGCCCAAAAGCAATGGGCATTTGGAACATTGGAGCGAGTGACGGGAATCGAACCCGCACCATCAGTTTGGAAGACTGAGGCTCTACCATTGAGCTACACTCGCAAAAAATCACACTTTCAACGAAAAGTGCGAGTGGAACCATTCTATGCGATAGAGTAGTTCGAGTTGTTCAGGTCGCGAGAAATCGTTTCAGGAATCAATGCGGTGAAGGGCTTTAGAGCTCCAACCACCGGGGTGTAGCGTAGTGGCTAGCGCGCCTGCTTTGGGAGCAGGATATCGCAGGTTCGAGTCCTGTCACCCCGACCACCTTTTTTTATTGATCTAATAAATCACTCAACTTCGCTCGCTTGTCGGCGGGCGAAATCCTCAGGAGAACCCGTTGAAGACAACTGTCGAGCGCATCAAACCAACTCGAGTGAAGCTAATCATTGAAGTTAGCCCCGAAGCTTTCAAGCCAAGCCTTGACCACGCCTATGAGCACATCGGCGAGCAGGTAAACGTACCTGGTTTTCGCAAGGGCAAGATTCCCAAGGCAATCCTCGAGCAGCGCGTCGGTCGTCCGGCGATTCTCGAGCACGCCATCGGCGACGGTCTAGACAGCATTTATCGCCAGGCCATCGAAGCCGAAAAACTCCGTCCGCTTGGCCAGCCGGCCGCCGACGTAAAGTCAACTCCAGATCCTCAGACATTCGAAGGCAACTTGGTTGTTGAGATTGAGGTCGAGGTTCGTCCTGAAATCAAGCTTCCTGACTACAAAGGTCTCAAGGTAACTGTCGACGAGATTAAGGTTGGCGGAATCGAAGTTGAAGCTGAACTCGATCGTTTGCGCAGTCGTTTTGGATCTCTCAAGAACGTTGATCGTCCGGCCAAAAAAGGCGACTTCACAACCATCGACCTTCAGGCAAACATCGATGGCGTCGAGGTTGACTCGGCTCAAAACATTTCTTATGAAATCGGCTCTAACAACTTGCTTGACGGCATCGACGAAGCTCTAGACACCTTGACCGCCGGAGAAACCACCACGTTCAAGTCAAAGTTGGTTGGTGGCGAAAGCGCCGGCAAAGAGGCTGAGGTCACCGTTACCCTGACCGCCGTTAAAGAGCGCGAGTTGCCAGCGGCCGACGACGCATTTGCTCAGTTGGCAAGCGAGTTTGACACCATCGCCGAGCTCAAGAAGAACATCGAAGAGCAGCTAAGCAGCTCAAAGGTTTATGGTCAGGCTCTTCAGGCCCGTGAACTTCTGACCGAAAAGCTCGTTGAACTTGCCAAAGTTCCAGTTTCAGACGAACTTGTTGAGGCTGATGTTACTCGTCACCTCGAAGGCGAAGGTCGCCTTGAAGACGCCGAGCACCGCGCCGAAGTTTTGATTCAAAGCACCAAGTCATTCCAGGCTCAGATGGTCTTGGATGCCGTTGCTGAGGCCGAAGAGGTAAAGGTGAGCGAACCCGAGCTGATTCAGTATTTGGTTGCCAGCGCCCAACAGTACGGTATGGAGCCACAGGAGTTTGCGAATTTGGTTGACCAAAACGGGCAGATGCCTTCATTTGTTGGAGAAGTTGCGCGCCGCAAAGCTCTGAGCGTTGTGCTCGAGACTGCCGTGGTTACCGACAAAAAGGGCAAGACCGTGGATGTTGCAGAATTTGCCAAGACCGACTTGGCTGCGCAAGACCACGATGACCACGAGGGACACAATCACTAGGTTCCCACCCCCAGAATTGAAAAGCCCGAGCTTCGGCTCGGGTTTTTTATTGCCCATGGCGAACACATCCAAGTTTTTCGCAAACGGGCAAGTATCTTTGACTAGAACCCAGATTTATTGAGGAGCACCAGAAATGTCAGAATCCATCCAGCTGCCTTCGAGAACCTTTGACCGCCTTCTAAAAGATCGCATCATCTGGCTCGGCAGCGATGTTCGCGATGACAACGCAAACGAGATTTGCGCTCAAATGCTTCTGCTAGCGGCAGAAGACTCGACCAAAGACATTTTCTTGTACATCAACTCACCCGGTGGGTCAATCACCGCCGGCATGGCCATCTATGACACCATGCAGTACGTTCCAAATGACGTCGTCACCGTGGGCATCGGCATGTGCGCCTCGATGGGGCAGTTCTTGCTTTCTTCGGGAACCAAGGGCAAGCGCTACGCCACACCGAACACTCGCGTGCTTTTGCACCAACCTCACGGTGGTTTCGGCGGCACAGCCTCAGACATTCAGACTCAGGCCGAACTCATCACTTCGATGAAGCGCCAACTCGCTTCGATTACGGCTGAACAGACCGGCAAAACTCTCGAAGAAATCATGAAAGACGGCGACCGCGACCGTTGGTTCACAGCACAAGAAGCCTTGGAATACGGCTTCATCGACCAGATTCAAAAGTATGCAGCCAGCACCACCGGCGTTGGAACCAAGTAAGGGTTTTTATTATGTCTAACTTCATTTCGCCTGAGTCTCGCTACATCCTTCCTAGCTTCGAAGAGCGCACCTCTTATGGCTTCAAGCGCCAAGACCCCTACAACAAGCTCTTTGAAGACCGCATCGTATTTTTGGGCGTGCAGGTCGATGACGCGTCTGCAGACGACATCATGGCTCAACTTTTGGTTCTTGAAAGCCAAGACCCAGATCGTGACATCACGATGTACATCAACTCGCCGGGCGGTTCGTTCACCGCGATGACAGCGATTTATGACACCATGCAGTACATTCGCCCTCAGATTCAGACGGTATGCCTCGGTCAGGCTGCCTCGGCTGCGGCGGTTTTACTTGCCGCTGGAGCCCCTGGCAAGCGCCTGGCTCTGCCAAACGCCCGAGTTTTGATTCACCAGCCATCAACCGGTGATGCTGGTCGCGGTCAGGCATCCGACATTGAGATTCAGGCTAAAGAGATTATGCGCCTTCGCACCTGGCTCGAAGAAACAATTTCGAAGCACTCAAAGCGTTCTGTTGAAGAGGTAAATCGTGACATCGATCGCGACAAGATTCTGACAGCACCCGAGGCTCTTGAGTACGGTCTGATTGACCAGGTCTTGGGCTCGCGCAAGAACGCGGTCGCCTAAAACAAAGCCGTTTCAATGCGCTATTTTGGGGACACCGGCGCTTAAAGTTGGAATATGTCTAAGCTCGGTGAGTCAAGCGAACTCTTGAAGTGCTCTTTTTGCTCGAAGAGCCAAAAGCAAGTTGTAAAACTCATTTCAGGCCCGCAGGTCTACATTTGCAACGAATGCGTAATGCTTTGCGTTGAGATTGTAGAAGAGGAACGCGACTCGAGTGCGACTCCGGTTGAAGAAATCGAGCTTCCGAAACCCAAAGAAATCTACAACTTTCTAGATGAATTTGTGGTTGGCCAAGATCAAGCCAAGCGAGCACTTTCAGTAGCGGTTTACAACCACTACAAGAGAATCCGCTCCGCCGGCACGCTCACCGCTTCAGGCAAAGAGCACGACTCGATCGAAATCGCAAAATCGAATATTTTGATGATTGGCCCGACCGGTTGCGGCAAGACCTACCTCGCCCAGACTTTGGCAAAACGACTTAATGTTCCTTTTGCGGTTGCCGACGCAACGTCGTTGACCGAGGCCGGATACGTTGGCGAAGACGTCGAGAACATCCTTTTGAAGCTTCTTCAGGCAGCCGATTACGACGTCAAGCGTGCCGAGCAGGGAATCATCTATATCGACGAGGTTGACAAGATTTCTCGCAAAGCCGAGAACCCATCGATTACGCGAGATGTTTCGGGCGAGGGCGTTCAGCAGGCTCTGCTCAAGATTCTCGAGGGTACGGTTGCTTCGGTTCCGCCTCAGGGCGGGCGAAAGCACCCGCAGCAAGAGTTCATTCAGATCGACACCACCAACGTGCTTTTCATTGTTGCCGGAGCTTTCGCCGGAATCGAAGACATTGTGGCTAGTCGCGTTGGCAAAAAAGGAATCGGCTTCGGCGCCGACATTCGCGACAAGTCAACTGAGGTCGACCCATACAGCCAGGTTCAGCCAGAAGACCTTCGTAAGTTCGGGTTGATTCCCGAGTTCATCGGCCGCCTACCGGTGATTGCCAACGTCACACCGCTCGACCGTGCTTCGTTGATGCAGATTCTTACCGAACCAAAAAACGCTTTGGTAAAGCAGTACCAGCGCATGTTTGAACTTGACGGTTTCGAGCTCGAGTTCGAAAAGAATGCACTCGAGGCTATGGCAGATCAAGCCATCGAACGTGAGACCGGTGCTCGAGGACTCAGGGCGATTTTAGAAGACGTCCTCGGCCCTATTATGTTCGAGATTCCAAGTAGCTTGAACCCCTGCAAAGTCGTTATCACCAAGGATGTCGTCTTGAATGCGGGTGAGCCACGCATGGTTCCGTTCAAGTCGATGCGTCAGGCAAAAAGCGCCTAACTCGCTCTAGCTATTCCGCCGCTGGAACTTCAGCCAGCACAACGTCAACCACGGCAAGCTCGTCGGCTTCTGCCAGCGCAAGGTCTGCAATGTGACCAACGGCACGCAGGTCCTGCTCAAACAGGCGCACACTCGAGAGCACAGCCGCCGGAGCCTGAAGCGTTGCGGTTAGAACCTCGGCGCGCATCGAAACTTTTGCGTCACTCTTGGCCTTGCGCACACCAAACAGCGCCACCTTTGCCAAATCAATCAGACCGTGGTGGCTGGCATCCAAGTCATTTGCAAACTCGGCCCCGGTCGGCCAAGCTGCACGGTGAATTGAGCCGGTTTGCCACCAAGACCAAACTTCTTCGGTCGCAAAAGGCAGGAACGGCGCAAGCAAACGAAGTTGGGCGTGAAGTGCACGGCGAAGTGCCAAGACGGCAGAAGCCTGACCCTCGGCGGTAGCTCCTCCTTGCCCGTAGGCACGGTCTTTGACGAGTTCGAGGTGGTTGTCGGTGAAGTTCCAGAAGAACTGCTCTGTTAGCTCGAGCGCGCGGGTGTGGTCATAGTTCTCAAAGGCGGCAGTTGCATCGCGAACCACGTCGGCCAAGGCAAGCAACAGGCTCTGGTCAATCGGCTCGCTCACTTTTGCGTCGACAGCAGGAGCTTCAAACGAAAGCACGAACTTGGCGGCGTTCAAAACTTTTAGCGCTAGGCGGCGACCAATCTTCATTTGCCCGGTGTCAAATGCGGCGTCGGTGCCAAGGCGGGCCGAAGCTGCCCAGTAACGAACCGCGTCAGAACCGTGCTCGACGAGAAGGTCAGTTGGGGTAACAACGTTGCCCTTCGACTTAGACATTTTCTTGCGGTCTGGGTCAAGAATCCAACCCGAGATCGCAGCGTTTGCCCAAGGCAACTGGCCGGTTTCTTGTTCGGCTCGCAAAACGGTCGAGAACAACCAAGTGCGAATAATGTCTTGACCCTGTGGGCGAAGGCTGTAAGGGTAGACCAAGCTATAGAGCTCTGGGTCGGCTAACCAGCCGCCAGCGAGTTGAGGGGTGAGCGATGAAGTTGCCCAGGTGTCCATGATGTCTACCTCGCCGATGAAGCCTCCTGCAACACCACGCTGAGCCTCCGTGAAGCCGGCAGGAACATCACTTGAAGGGTCAATCGGCAGGTCGACCGCAGCCGGCACCAGCGGCGTGTCAAAAATGACATCACCGTTTGAGTCCAACGGATACCAAACTGGAATCGGAACTCCGAAGAACCGTTGGCGCGAGATCAACCAGTCACCGGTTAGGCCATTGACCCAGTTTTCGTATCGCACACGCATAAAGTCGGGAACAAAGTTGAGCCCCTTGCCAAGCTCGATCAAACGAGCTCGAAGGTCACCATCGCGTCCGCCGTTCTTGATGTACCACTGACGAGTCGAAACGATTTCTAGGGGCTTGTCGCCTTTTTCAAAGAATTTCACCGGATGAGTTATCGGTTTAGGCTCGCCGACCATGTCGCCCGAAGCCTGCAAAAGTTCTACGATTGCTTGTTTGGCTGAGAACGTGGTCTTTCCAGTTATTGCTTCCCAAGCGGCGATTCCTGGCTCGCTTGTGATTACGTCTGGCATTTCGCCGAGGATGCGCCCATCCCAGCCAATAATTGCTCGGTTTGGTAGGTCAAGTTCACGCCACCAGATAACGTCGGTCACGTCACCAAACGTACAAATCATTGCGATGCCCGAGCCTTTGTCGATTTGAGCCAGGCGGTGAGCTAGTACAGGCACCTCAACGTCAAACAGTGGGGTGCGAACCGTCTTACCGAACAGGCCCTGATAACGGGCGTCGTCTGGGTGGGCAACCAAAGCCACACAGGCTGCCAGGAGCTCCGGGCGCGTGGTTTCAATGAAAACCTTGCCGCCGTCGACTAACGCTGGGTCGGCGTTGAAACCTAGACGGTGATAAGCGCCAGGCTGTTCACGGTCTTCGAGCTCAGCTTGTGCGACGGCAGTCCTGAAGGTAACGTCCCACAGGGTCGGCGCCATCGACTGGTATGCCTCACCTCGAGCTAGGTTATTCAAAAACGCCTGCTGCGAAACAGCTTGAGCTTTAGGCGAAATGGTCTGATAGGTCTGATCCCAGTCGACTGATGCGCCGAGTTGGCGCCAGAGGGCCTCGAACTGCTTCTCGTCTTCGGTGGTTAGCTTCACGCAAAGTTCAATAAAGTTGCGGCGCGAAATCGCAATCTGGTCGGCAGCTTTGCTGCTCTTGTTGTCGCCACCCTCAAACGGGGGTTCGAAGCCTTCAACATAAGGCAGGGTTGGGTCGCAGCGCACACCAAAATAGTTCTGAACTCGTCGCTCGGTGGGCAGACCGTTGTCATCCCAGCCCATTGGGTAGAACACCTCGAAACCGCTCATTCGCTTGAAACGGGCGACCACATCGGTGTGGGTGTAGCTAAAAACGTGACCAACGTGCAGCGAACCAGAAACTGTAGGCGGGGGAGTGTCGATTGAATAGACCTGCTCGCGACTGACCGTTCGGTCGAACCGATAGGTGCCGTCGTTTTGCCAAACTAGACCCCATTTGGCTTCAAGCCCTTCGACACCCGCTTTTTCGGGCGTGGTGGCGGGCGCAAGGTAGTTGGGTGTTGCGGCGGGGCGTGTGTTATTCACTCGGGAACTCTCCAGATATTTAGTCTGTATAAGGTTAACATTGACTCTTGAAGTCATTTGCTACAGCTCCAAAGAAAGCTCACCATGTATCCAAAAAACAACCAAGATGCTGCGCGCGAGGGTGTCAACCCGAGCCCGAGTTTTCCTGAGGTTGAAAAGGGTATTTTGGCTTTTTGGAAGGGCGATGACACTTTTCAGGCGAGCATTGACCAGCGTCGCGAAGCCGACGCGCCAGAGTTTGTGTTCTATGACGGCCCGCCATTCGCGAACGGCCTGCCGCACTACGGACACCTGCTGACCGGGTATGCCAAAGACACCGTGCCGCGTTTCAAAACAATGCAGGGCTACCGGGTTGAACGCCGATTTGGCTGGGACACTCACGGTTTGCCGGCCGAGGTTGAAGCCGAGCGCCAGCTAGGCATCTCAGGCCGCCCCGAAATCGAGAAGTTCGGTGTAGACAAATTCAACGACTACTGCCGCACATCCGTTCTGAAATATACCGGCGAGTGGCGCGAATACGTTACCCGCCAGGCTCGCTGGGTTGACTTTGACAACGACTATAAAACTCTCGACGCGCCATACACCGAGAGCGTGCTTTGGGCTTTCAAGGAGCTTTACAAAAAGGGTCTGATCTACGAAGGCTTCAAAGTTCTGGCCTATTGCTGGCGCTGTGAGACACCACTTTCGAACCACGAACTTCGCATGGATGACGAGGTCTACCGACAGCGCCAAGACCAGACGGTTACCGTAAGTTTTGCTGCGTTGCCCGATCAAAAAGGTTTTGAATCACTTGCCGGTGTGAAACTTTTGGCCTGGACAACCACACCTTGGACTCTGCCTACTAACTTCGCTTTGGCTGTCGGCCCCAAAATCGAATACGTGGTCGTTCCGGCTGGACCTAATGGTGCCGGAGACGGTGGGCAAGTGGGGGAGAGCAGCTACCTGCTAGCAAAAAGCCTGCTCGGCGGCTACGCCAAAGACTTGGGATACGAAGACTCCGAGGCGGCGACCAGCGCTATTCAAGCTTCATTTATGGGTTCTGAACTTGCTGGGCTTCGCTATGAAAGACTTTTTGACTACTACGCCGACACCACCAAGTTTGACGTTGAAAATGCGTGGCAGGTTTTGGTCGGCGACTATGTCGCAGACAGCGACGGCACGGGTATCGTTCACCAAGCCCCGGCCTACGGCGAAGAAGACCAAAAGCTTTGTGAGGCAGCGGGAATCCCGGTCTATGTTTCGGTCAACGAGCGCGCAGAGTTCGTCTCGATTGTTACCGACTTTGAAGGTCAACACGTTTTCGAGGCCAACAAGCCGATTACTCAGCGTTTAAAGGCCGACGGCCGTCTGCTTCGCCAAGCGAGCTACGAGCACCCATACCCTCACTGCTACCGCTGCAAAAACCCTTTGATTTACAAGGCAGTTTCGAGTTGGTTTGTTGAAACCACCAAACTTCGTGACCGCATGCTTGAACTCAACCAAGACATCAACTGGGTTCCTGAGCACACCAAAGAGGGCTCGTTTGGCAAGTGGCTTGAAAACGTGCGCGACTGGGCAATCAGCCGCAACCGGTTCTGGGGTGCTCCGATTCCGGTCTGGAAATCCACCGACCCGAACTATCCCCGAATTGATGTATATGGTTCGGCTGCTGAGCTGGCAGCTGACTTCGGCGTCGAAATCGACGACTTCCACCGTCCGGGAATCGACAATCTAACTCGCCCAAACCCCGACGACCCAACCGGCAAGTCGATGATGAAGCGCGTTCCCGAAGTTCTCGACTGCTGGTTTGAATCCGGATCGATGCCATTCGCGCAAGCCCACTATCCGTTTGAAAACCGCGAATGGTTTGACACTCACAATCCAGGTGACTTCATTGTTGAATACGTTGGCCAAACCCGCGGATGGTTTTACACGCTTCACGTTTTGTCGACCGCGTTGTTTGACCGCCCGGCTTTCAAGACGGCTGTTTCGCACGGCATCATCTTGGGCAATGACGGCCAAAAGATGTCGAAGTCGCTTCGCAACTACCCCGACGTAAACGAGGTTTTCGACCGAGACGGTGCCGATGCGATGCGTTGGTTCCTCATGTCGAGCCCGATTTTGCGCGGCGGAAACCTGGTCGTCACCGAACAGGGTATTCGCGAGGGTGTGCGCCAGGTCTTGCTGCCGCTTTGGAACACCTGGTATTTCTTTGCCCTCTATGCAAATGCCTCGGGCTACGAAGCCAAGTCTTCAACCAGCTCCACCGACGTTCTAGACCGATACCTTTTGGCAAAGACCCGCGATCTCGTTATCAGTGTCGAAAAGAAACTCGACGCCTTTGACACATACTCGGCCGCTGCCGAGCTTCGAGACTTTGCCGACGTGCTGACCAACTGGTACATCCGCCGCTCGCGGGATCGTTTCTGGTCAGGTTCTTCAGAAGCCTTTGACACGCTGTATACCGTTCTCGAGATTGCCACTCGGGTCGCTGCTCCGCTTCTTCCGCTGGTCTCTGAAGAGATTTGGCGAGGCCTAACCGGCGGACGCTCGGTGCACCTAACCGGCTGGCCAAACGCTGACGAACTTTTGGCAGACGAGATCTTGGTAGCCGCCATGGACCAAGTTCGCCAGGTCAGCTCGGTGGCACTCAGCCTGCGCAAGGCCTCAGGTCTTCGCGTTCGACTGCCTTTGGCAAGTTTGACCGTTGTAACCGCTGGCGCTGCCAACCTCGAGCCGTTTGCGTCGATTCTCGCTGAGGAGCTAAACGTCAAAGCAGTGCATTTAGTTGAGCTATCAATGGATTCTGCCAGCGAATTTGGCGTGGTCAAGCGCCTCGCCGTTAACTCGCGCGCAGCGGGCCCTCGCCTCGGAAAAGGCGTTCAGGCCGTTATCGCCGCAGCCAAGGTCGGCGACTGGTCTGAAGTCGATGGCGTTGTCGTGGCAGGTGGAGTCGCGCTAGAAGAGGGCGAATACACACTCGACCTGGTTGCAAACCTCGCAGAAGCGGCCGAAACTGAAGCAGTCAACCACAGCCACATTGGGATTCTCAGCGGTGGCGGCTTCTTGATTCTGGACGGCGCAGTTACCGAAGCTCTTGCCGGCGAGGGTTTAGTGCGCGACATCATCCGTGCAGTTCAAAATGCCCGAAAAGAAGCCGACCTCGACGTTATCGACCGAATCATTTTGTCGGTTGGCGCTGACCGGGACGTGTTGAGGTGGGTCGATGAGCACTCCGAGTTGCTCAAATCAGAAACCCTAGCCGTTGAACTATTGACACCAGAGGTTCACCCTGGGTCGGTATCCTTGCCTCAGCCGATTGCGGTTGGCGTAGCTCAACAAGTAGTCATTGAGGTTAAAAAAGCATGAACCAGATAAGCGAAGACCGATACTGGGCAATCGAGGCTGCTGAGGTTGAGCGCCGAATGATGACGCGCATGCCAGAAAGCAAGATGCGTCAGCGACTCGAACCCACCCGTCGAGCTGTTGAACTTTTGGGCGACCCGCAGTTTGCCTACCGCGTTGTTCACATCACCGGCACCAACGGCAAGACCAGCACGACTCGATTTATTGAACGTATTCTGCGCGAGCACGGTCTTCGCACCGGGCGGTTCCTGAGCCCCCACCTCGTAAAAATGAACGAGCGGATGGCGCTCGACGGCGAATCAATCAGCGATGAACGCCTGGTAACGATCTGGAACGAAATCGAACCGATTTTGCTTTTCGTGGATGCAGAACTTGAAGCTCAGGGTGAAGTGGCCCTCACATATTTTGAGGTGCTCGCAGTGCTTGGGTTTGCAGTCTTTGCCGATGCACCAGTAGACGTTTTGATTCTTGAAGTTGGCATTGGAGGCGAGTGGGACAGCACCAACGTCGCAAACGGTGACGTTGCCGTCTTTACTCCAATCTCACTCGATCACACCGACCGCATCGGCAGCACATTTGCCGAAATCGCCACGACCAAGAGCGGCATCATCAAACCGGGCTCGTTCGTAGTCAGCTCGCCTCAACCTGCAGAAGCTGAGGTCGTGCTTGCGGCCAAAGCTGCCGCGGTTGCCGAAACCTATAAACTGCACGGCGACGGATGGCGTCTGATTTCGAGCGAAGCCGTTTCGGGCGGTCAAAAATTCTCGGTGCAAGGGCTAGCCGGCGAGTATCACGACCTGTTCTTGCCGGTTCACGGCTCCTATCAAGCTGAGAACGCTGCCTTGGCGATTGTTGCCTGCGAAGCATTTTTGGGTGGCGGCGAACAGCGCATGATGGATGACATTGTGAGAGCGGCTTTTGCCGATGTTGCTTCGCCTGGCCGGTTGCAGGTTATTAGCAAGGATCCACTCATCGTGCTCGATGCGGCGCACAACGAGGGTGGAGCACTTTCGCTTGCCGCTTCGATTCGTGAAACCTTCAATTCGCCCTACGTTGTTGGTGTTGTTTCTATTCTCGCCGAGAAGGACGCCGGATCGGTTTTGCAGAATTTGGAACCCGTCATCAACGAGGTCATAATCACGCAGTCATCTTCACCACGTGCGATTCCGGTTGCAGATCTGGCTGCTATGGCCGGAGAAGTCTTTGGTGCAGATCGCGTCAAGACATCCTCAAATGCTTGGCACGCCCTCGAGCTCGCCAAAGAAGTTTTGCCAAAAGACCAAAACAGCATGATTGTCGTTTCGGGGTCAATCACTCTCGTGGGAGACATTTTGAAGCAGTTGCAGCGAGAAGAAGACGCGGATGCCTAACGAAGCGGTTGTTACTGTCAAGCGACAGGTCTCGACTCAACGAACTTTAGGGTCGATGGCGCTAGCATTTGAGGCTTTCGTCATCTTCTTTGCCACCCTCGTGGCATTCGGGCTAAAAATTGCGGATCCGGGGTTGGTTTGGGGTTTTGGCCTTGGCCTATCTCTCGTGACGATTCTGTTGCCGGCCGTTCTCGGCAAGCCTGGTGGTTACGCCATTGGGTGGGGGTTGCAGGTAGTTGCGCTCATCCTGGCAATTCTGTTGACCATTGCGAACCCAGCTGGATGGGTGTGCATTCTTATTGCAGCGCTCTTTTTTGGCCTCTGGGGCTGGGCGATGGTTGCTGGTTTCACAATTGATAAAGCCCGCACGGCTTTCGAAAAACTAAACGTTTCATAAAAATCAAATTCAAGGAGTCAAGTGAGCAATCGCACCCTAGTTCTTATCAAGCCAGACGGAGTTCGTCGTAACCTTATCGGCGAAATCATTTCGCGTTGCGAGTCAAAGGGCTACGTCGTGGCAAAACTTTGCCTCATGTCAGCCTCAGCAGAATTGCTTGCCAGCCACTACGAGGAACATTTCGGAAAGCCATTTTATGAACCACTGATTGAGTTCATGTCTAGCGGGCCGGTTGTTGCGATTGAGCTGCACGGCGACCGCGTGATCGAAGGCTTTAGGTCACTCGCTGGAGCCACGGATCCAACGGTTGCTGCCCCGGGGACAATTCGCGGTGACCTAGGTCGCGACTGGGGCCTAAAAGTTCAGCAGAACCTAGTGCACGGCAGCGACTCAACCGAATCTGCTGAACGTGAGCTCGCCCTTTGGTTTAGCTAACACTTCGACCCAAGATTTTGCTTAGAGTGCTCGGAACGAGTCAATAAAGCTGACATAAATCACAATTGCCGTTGCAAGTTCAATCATGATGGCGATTACCCAAGACCATGCAAACCAGGTCGCTGCCCTTGCTTTTGAGGCTTCACTGATATCAAAGACGTCGGTTGTGCGAATCCACAGGGTGACGTGAATGAAAAGGGGAATGGTCGCAGCCCAAACCAGCATGCAGTATGGGCAGAGAATGTGAATTACGAAGAGGCTTTGGCTAAGCAGGAACCCGACAAAAGTTAGCGCAAAGCCGATGCCCGCCATGAAGCCCGCCCAGATTCGCTTCGAAAACTGTCGGTTGAAAAACAACTGCAGAGCAGCGAACCCGACAACCAGTATGAATCCGACGACTCCTACCCAGGAGTTTGGAAAACCGAAAATATGCGCTTGGTCTCGCTTCATAACAGAGCCACAAGACACCCAGAAGTTGAGGTCGCAACTTAGGGTTTCGTTAGGAAAAAGCTGCTGACGAATGCGTTCGTACGAAAGCATGGCCGCACCGAACAGACCTACGGCTCCGGTGACAAGCACCCACCAGAGAACCGATTTCGGTGCAAAAACTTTTTTGTCCATGCTCTATTTTGCCACGGCCTCTGTTCTTTTATCGCGCCGCTTAACAGATTTTTCTCAGCGAAAGTGTCATACTTGAAGCAAGAGCTTTGGGTCCACACCTTAGAGCTCTGAAAGTTTTGGCGGGAATCCACCAAGTTTGCGTAAGACCCATGGGGCAGCAAAAGACTCAAACCGAGCTCTTGGTTCAAGCGAATTGCCCGCAACGGTTTAGTTGCAAAATGTTTTGCAACATAGTTTTAGGCCACGATGGCGATGGTGTGGATCGTCGTACGGGCGGTATGGAGAACACCGTAATGGTGAATAAAAAGCAGTCTGGCGCACTCGAAAGTGCTAATGAACCAAATCAGCCACTAGAAATTCCTGGTGCCGAATCATCGAAGCCCCGCAAACGTGCTCCCTCAAAGAAGCCCGTTTCCGCCGACTCTCAGGCCGCAACCGCTGCCACAGAATCTTCGGTTGTGAAGCCCGCAGTCAAGAAGGCTGCTGCGCGCAGGCCGGTCGCCGATAAACAGGTCATCCAAGAAAATGCCGATGTTGAAGCCCCGACTCAACCCAAGAGCTCTCGCCGAGGCAAATCAACAGCCAAGGATGAGAATCCGGCTCCTACGCAGGCTCCTGCAGTTGCGCCACCATTCAGTCTCATTTTTCAGGCACCTGATTTGCCGACCCCGGTTGTTGATGGCAAGCGTGGGCGCAACCTCGACAAAGCCTTAGATGGTGACGACGAAAGCCACCTAAGACGTCGTTCACGCCGCCGTGCCGGTGAAAACGCTGAGGTATCAGATCTTCCACCGAACACCGTGGTCAAAGTTCGCGCCCCGCGCGAGCCAAAAGAACTCAGCAATGAACCGCGCGGCGTCAAAGGTTCGACTCGACTAGAGGCTAAAAAACAGCGTCGTCGCGACGGACGCGAAGGCGGCCGCCGCCGCACCGTTATTACCGAGTCTGAGTTTTTGGCACGCCGTGAGGCTGTTGACCGCGTGATGACCGTGCGTTCAAAAGACGGCAAGATTCAGATTGGTGTTCTAGAAGACGGAATTTTGGTTGAGCACTATGTAGCCAAGGCTCAGGACCCATCGCTAATTGGCAACGTTTATCTCGGCAAAGTTCAAAATGTTCTTCCTTCGATGGAGGCCGCATTCGTAGACATTGGTCGAGGCCGCAACGCTGTCTTGTATTCCGGTGAAGTTGACTGGGAACTTGCTGAGACCACCCCGAATCAACCTCGCCGAATTGAGCTCGCTCTCAAGTCGGGCGACACCGTTTTGGTGCAGGTCACGAAAGACCCGGTTGGCCAAAAAGGCGCCCGCCTCACATCGCAGGTCTCTCTTCCGGGCCGCTACCTGGTTTATGTTCCTAACGGCAGCATGACCGGCATCTCGCGCAAGCTGCCAGATTCTGAGCGCGTGCGGCTAAAGAAAATTCTTAAAGAGGTCTTGCCTGAGGATGCTGGCGTAATCGTACGCACCGCCTCTGAAGGCGCCACCGAGGAGCAACTGACGCTAGACGTCGAGCGTTTGCAGGCTCAATGGTCTGACATCAGCGCAAAGGTAGAAAACGGGCAAGCTCCCACGCTACTTCACAGTGAACCAGATCTACTTATCAAAATCGTTCGCGATGTCTTTAACGAGGATTTCGCACGCATGGTCATCTCGGGCGCCGATGCGCTAGACACCATCCGTGGATATTTGGCAGCGGTAGCGCCTGACCTGCTGGAGCGAGTTCAGGAGTACACCGAAGAGTCAGACATCTTCGAGTCTTATCGAGTCAGCGAACAGATTGCGAAAGCTCTTGATCGCAAGGTCTACCTTCCGTCTGGTGGCTCGCTGGTCATCGACCGCACCGAAGCGATGACTGTTGTTGACGTGAACACCGGAAAGTTTGTCGGTTCGGGCGGAAACCTAGAAGAGACCGTAACAAAGAATAACCTCGAGGCCGCCGAAGAAATCGTTCGACAGATGAGGTTACGAGATATCGGTGGAATCATTGTGATCGACTTCATCGACATGGTTCTCGAATCAAACCGAGACCTTGTTTCGCGACGTCTGATTGAATGCCTAAGCCGCGACCGCACTAAGCACCAGGTAGCCGAGGTCACTTCGCTGGGTCTAGTGCAGATGACCCGCAAGAAACTTGGAATCGGCCTGTTAGAAGCCTTCAGCGAACCTTGTGAGGTGTGTGCAGGCCGAGGTGTGGTCGTTCACCACGAACCAATTTTGCGCAATCGCCACAACACAGACCGAGCAGATGACGTTCGCGAGAGCCGAAATAACCGTGAGTCAGGTTCTGGCAATAACCGACGCAAGGGCAAGGGCGGCGGTCAAGGTTCAAACTCTAACGGCGGCGGCTCTGACCGTTCTCCGGGAAACGGCGGCTCATCAAACAACAAAATTGAGCAGGCAAAAGTTGTTACCCCCGAGAGAGCGGTTGAAATTAACAGCCTCGTTGCAAAAATTGCTGCCTCGACCGTAGCCGCTCACGAAGCTGCCGGCGAGCCTTCACCGATTGTTCTTCCGGTGATCGCATCCGTCGACAAATCGGCCGAAGTCTCAAAAGAGCCAAACACCGAAAAGACACTTGCCGCTGTGCTTGACGCGCTGCCAAAGCCCAAAGCAGCCGGTCAGGGACGCCGTCGCAGGGTAATCAGTTCGGGGCCAGCTAATCTCGCATCACAAGATTCAGAACAAAACACTCCTTAGGAGTTTGACCCTTGGCCAATAGCAAGATAGACTTTTCTCTTGTTGCTCGCTGAGGTTCGTCTCCGCAACTAATCATTTTGAACAAAGGGTAAATCCGTGGTTTTCGCAGTTGTCCGCGCAGGCGGTCGTCAAGAGAAGGTGTCAGTAGGCACCATCGTTACGCTTGACCGTATCCAAGGTGACGCCAACGGCAAGATTGAGCTTCCGGCTCTTTTGCTAGTTGATGGCGAAACCGTTACCACCGACGCCAAGGCGCTTGCCAAGGTCAAGGTCGTTGCTGAGGTTCTAAACGACCTACGTGGTCCAAAGATCGTCATTCAGAAATACAAGAACAAGACCGGTTACAAGAAGCGCCAAGGTCACCGTCAAGAGCTGACCCGCGTTCAGGTCACCGAGATCAAGTAAGGACTCCCACTCATGGCATCCAAAAAAGGTGTTAGTTCCACCCGAAACGGTCGCGACTCAAACGCTCAGCGTCTAGGCGTCAAGCGTTACGCAGGTCAAGAAGTGAATGCCGGCGAAATCATTGTTCGTCAGCGCGGCACCCACTTTCACCCGGGCGCAAACGTTGGTCGAGGCAAAGACGACACGCTATTCGCTCTGGCAGCAGGCGCTGTTCAGTTCGGCACCAAGGGTGGTCGCCGCGTAGTCAACATTGTTGAACTCGCGTAATCCAAAATAATTTATGTAAAGGCGAGCCTGAGTGCTCGCCTTTACTATTTGTTCGACAATAAGGTTTAGAAGGCAGGTGAGGTTATGGTTTCGTTCGTTGACCAAGTGACCTTGCACCTGCGCGCGGGCAACGGCGGCGACGGATGCGTCTCTGTCAAGCGTGAGAAGTTCAAACCGCTTGCCGGCCCTGATGGCGCCGATGGCGGCAATGGCGGAAGCGTGAGTTTGATTGCAGACCCAAGTGTCACGACCCTGCTCGAGTACCATTTTCGCCCTCACCGAGCCGGCGCTGATGGCGGCGACGGCGCTGGCGACTTTAGAAACGGCGCAAGCGGATCAAAAATTCTGCTTCCGGTTCCAGTCGGAACTGTGGTCAAGAAGGCAAATGGAGAGTTCATTGCCGACCTAGACGAACCCGGCATGGAGCTAATCGTTGCCGAAGGTGGGCTCGGAGGTTTAGGAAACGCTGCGCTTTCTTCGGCTAAGCGACGAGCACCCGGCTTCGCACTCCTTGGGGTACCTGGCTGGTCGGGCGACATCATCCTTGAGCTTAAATCGGTCGCCGACATCGCACTGGTCGGCTACCCGAGTGCGGGCAAGTCCAGCCTGATTGCTTCGCTGTCGGCGGCGCGCCCGAAGATTGCCGACTATCCGTTCACGACTTTGCATCCGAACCTGGGCGTTGTTCAGGCCGGCCAGAGCAGGTTCACAATCGCTGACGTTCCTGGTTTGATCGAGGGCGCTAGCGAGGGTAGGGGCCTTGGACTTGAGTTTTTGAGGCACGTCGAGCGCTGCGCTGCGCTGCTGCACGTGCTTGACTGCGGCACTCTGGAGCCGAATCGTGACCCGGCTTCTGACCTAGACAAGATTTTGATTGAGCTCGAGGCATATCAGGTACCTGAAGGCAGTGTTCCGTTGACCCAACGCCCACAGCTGATTGCTCTGAACAAAATCGACCTACCGGATGGTCGCGAATTGGCCGATTTCGTGAAGCCAGATCTTGAAGCACGCGGATACCGTGTTTTCGAAATTTCAGCTGCAACTCACGAGGGCCTGCGCGAGCTGACATTTGCCTTGGCTGAGCTTGTCGAAGCCGATCGCAAAGAAAAGGCTGCGTTACCTGTTAAGCCACGTATCACCCTTATGCAAGAGAAACGTAACGAGAGCGACTTCAAGGTGTTGCGCGAAGAGCTCAACGGCGAGGAGTATTTCAGGGTTCTTGGAGTCAAGCCAGAACGATGGGTGGCTCAAACCAACTTTGGCAACGAAGAAGCTATTGGATACCTCGGAGACCGACTGCAGAAAATCGGAGTCGAAGACGCTTTGCTAAAAGCAGGTGCTGTAGCGGGGTCTACTGTAATCATCGGCCCAGGTGCCGGAATCGTCTTTGACTGGGAGCCGACAATCGGTTCGACAGCCGAGTTGCTCGTGGCTCCGCGCGGAATCGACCCTCGCCTTGAGATGCGCGACCGCCGAACCACTAAGGAACGTCGCGAAGAGTACAAAGCTCTCATGGACGGTAAAGAAGAAGCCCGTCAAGAACTTCAAGCAGAACGCCGCGCCGGTTTATGGTCTGGCGATGACCAATTTGAGACCGATGAGGTTGAGGTTATTGAAAACTACGACACTATCGTGGTTGAAGACGACAACCTCGACGGATTCGAAACACTTCGAAAATAGAAAGATTTTGTCGTGGTACTAAACAACCGCAGTCAGTTAGCCTCTGCTAAGCGCCTAGTCGTAAAAGTTGGATCATCGTCGATTTCTGGGGCAAACGCAGGCCAGTTAGATCTTTTGGTTGACGCTATTTCGTCGGCGATTTCAAGCGGTGTAGAGGTAGTTCTAGTCTCTTCGGGAGCGATTGCCACTGGAATGCCGTTGCTCGGATTTGAGACCAAACCAGATGACCTAGCGACTTCTCAAGCCCTGGCCTCGGTGGGGCAGAGCCGCCTAATGGCTCGCTACCAACAAAGTCTCGAGCGTTACGGACTTATCGCCGGTCAGGTGTTGTTGACCTCGGGTGATCTCGACGGTGCTGAAACTCGCGAAAATGCTGCCATGGCAATTGACCGGCTGATCGAACTCGGAGTCTTGCCAATCGTGAATGAAAATGACACGGTTGCGACGCAAGAAATTCGTTTCGGAGACAATGATCGACTCGCTGCGCTCGTTGCGGTTTTGGTCGATGCTGACGCGCTGGTGCTCTTGAGCGACGTTGACGCTCTCTACAACATCCCACCAAATCAACCCGGGGCCAGAGCGATAGAAATCGTCTCTGCCGACGACGATCTCAGCCTGATTGAAGTTTCTGGTTCTTCGACCGGAGTTGGCACTGGTGGTGCGGTCACCAAGCTCGGTGCGGCAAGGGTGGCAACCGCAGAGGGCGTCGCGGTTTTGTTGACGAGCGCTTCAAACGTTCGCCGAGCCTTGAACGGCGAGCAAATCGGCACCTGGTTTGAACCAAAGGCAAGTTAGGCTTAAAACATGGTTACGGCAATCGAACGAATAACTCTTGCCAAAAGAGCTGCTGGGTCGCTCGGCTTGGCCTCGAGCAACGCTAAGAACGCTGTTCTCGAAAACATCGCCGAGCTCTTGCTAGCTAGAAGCGCTGAAATCATAGCCGCCAATGCGATCGATTTAACTCGTGGACAAGAGCAGGGAATGTCGGCCTCATTGCAAGACAGACTGCGCCTCACTGAGGAACGTGTAAAGGCGATAGCTTCGGCGACTTCAAAAATCATTGCTCTACCTGACCCAATTGGCGACGTAGTTCGCGGCATGACCCTCGCCAACGGGCTCAAGTTGACTCAAGTTCGAGTCTCGTTGGGCGTTATCGGAGTTATCTACGAAGCGCGCCCTAACGTGACCATCGACATTGCCGTACTCGCAATCAAAAGCGGCAACGCCGTTGTCTTGCGAGGTGGTAGCGCCGCTGAAAACACCAACGCGGTTTTGGTCCGCTTGCTTCAAGACGCTTTAGAACTTGCCGGAATCGATCGCGATGCCGTTCAAACGGTAGACGAATTTGGACGTGATGGTGGAGTGGCGATGATGCACGCCGTTGGTTTGATTGACGTATTGATTCCTCGCGGTGGGGCCGGTTTGATTCAACAGGTGATTCAGGAGGCCAAAGTTCCGGTAATTCAAACCGGCGATGGCGTCGTTCACATTTTTATCGACGAATCTGCAAACTTGGAATGGGCCATCGAAATAGTCCACAACGCTAAAGTTCAGCGTCCGTCGGTTTGTAACGCCGTTGAAACCTTGCTGGTGCATAAAAACGCGGCCTCGAGAATCTTGCCCGATGTGTTAGCGAGATTGGCTGCAGACGGTGTCACCATCCATGGCGATTCAGAGACTGTTTCGATCTTTGCCGGCGCGGTTGCTGCAACCGAAGAGGACTGGTCAACTGAATATCATGACCTTGACCTGGCCGTAAAAGTTGTCGAAGATCTTGATGATGCGCTTACGCACATCGCAAAATATTCCACGAAGCACACCGAATCAATAATCACCGAGGATGTTCAAAACGCAGAACGTTTCTTAAATGACGTCGACGCGGCTGTCGTGATGGTTAACTCGTCGACACGGTTCACCGATGGCGGTGAATTTGGTTTCGGCGCTGAGGTAGGAATTTCGACACAGAAACTGCATGCGCGCGGGCCGATGGGCTTGGCGGAACTAACCAGCACCAAATGGCTGGTCCGTGGCGCCGGTCAGATTCGTTCCTAAGCTAGGCTTGAAACAAAGAGGAGTTAACCATGATTTTTATTGCTGAAGAGGCTACGGCTGCTGCAGACAGCGGCTTTCCGACTTGGGGTTACGGCGCCATCGCCCTCGGAATTTTTATTGTTCTAGCGGCAATCACTTGGAGCTACCGCGATGTTGCAAACCGCAGCGTAGCTAAGGGCGACAGCCACAAGGGTCAGCACTAAATACTGCCGAAGGGCAATGGGTAGAAATTAGATGACCAGGCGCAGACTCGGGGTGATGGGCGGAACTTTCGACCCTATTCACAATGGTCACTTGGTTGCGGCTAGCGAAGTCGCCGCTGCTCTCTCGCTCGATGAGGTAGTTTTCGTTCCCACAGGTATTCCCTGGCAAAAAGACGTTGTGTCAGCGCCTGAACACAGGTACCTAATGACGGTCATTGCAACAGCTTCGAACCCAAGGTTCAAAGTTAGTCGCGTTGATATCGACCGCGATGGTCCAACTTTTACTGTTGACACGCTTAGAGACATCTCAAGGGACAATCCGAACACCGACATCTTTTTTATATCTGGGGCCGATGCAATCGCTCAAATTTTGGCATGGAAAGACGTTGACGCCATGTGGCAGCTGGCCCATTTCGTTGCTGTGAGTCGCCCTGGGCATGTTCTAAACATCCCGAATTCTCCGGCCGGCGCGATTTCGACCCTAGAAATTCCTGCTCTTTCGATTTCGTCCACCGATTGTCGCCATCGAGTGGCAACTGGCAAACCAGTTTGGTACTTGGTTCCCGACGGCGTCGTTCAGTACGTCGCTAAACATGAACTTTATCGAGACGTCAAATGAGCCAAGAGTTCATCAGCCGCCGAGAGCGACGAGCATTTGAGGCAGAGCAGGCCAACATCCAGTCACCGAGTTTGGCTGCGCCAGATAACGTCGCGCTCGGAAACCTCGATGCATTACTTTTGCTAGCTCAGCAGATGGCCGCGAGTAAAATGCCGACAAATACTGTCACGGAAACATCGTTGGCGCAACCGTTGGCTCAACCACTGGCCCAGCCTGTTCCACAGGCTCCCGCAGAAGTGCCGCCTACACCCAGCCGCCGAGAGCTGCGATTGCAAGAATTGCCTCGAAATGCCGAGCTTTCGTTTAGTGCGCCGGCGCCGGTTGAGACTACTAGTGAACCAATGTTTCGAACCTCGAGTGGCTTCACAATTGACACGGTTACCAACTCGATTGTTCTTCCTGTCACTCCAGATGCGCTCAACTCACCGATGATTAGCGATTCTGGAGTCACACTAAAAACTGGCTCGATTGAGCTTCCTAACCTAAACGCAGGAACCGGGTCAATAACCATTCCGGTTGCTGCTCAGATTGCCGACGAGGCTCTCAGTCACGAGGCAGCAACGAGCTTCGTCTCAGACATCTCACCAGTCGCCGCAAAAAACCTTTTATCGAAGAGTCGTAACTTAGAGTTGGACTCGGTAAGAGCCAAAGGCGCTCAAGGCCAAATGTTTTATGCACTAACCGCAACAATGCTCATGCTCACAGTCGGCGGACTATTGCTCGTCGCCTGGATGTATGGCGTTATTAAGTAATCGAAAGTCAAATGACAGCTACTGCAAAAGCAATTCACCTCGCCAACCTCGCCGGTCAAGCGGCGGCCGACAAGTTGGGTGATGACATTGTTGCGCTCGACGTGACTGAGCCGATGCCGCTAACTGACATTTTCTTGATCGTTAGTGCGCGTAACGAGCGCCAGGTGGTCGCAATTAGCGATGAAATCGAAGATCGCCTGTTGCTTTCGGGTCACAAGCTTTTGCGCCGCGAGGGTAAGAACACGGGTCGTTGGGTGCTTTTAGATTTCGGCGACATTGTCTGTCACGTTTTTCACGAGGAAGACCGAATGTTCTATTCGATTGAACGGCTATGGAAGGACTGCCCGGTCGTGAAACTAGATTTAGAAACCGAGCAGCCTGTGTAGTAAGCTTTTCAGGTTGCCTCGGCAACATTCGGGCCCGTGGCGCAGCTGGTAGCGCACCTGCATGGCATGCAGGGGGTCAGGGGTTCAAATCCCCTCGGGTCCACAAAATAACCCCCAAGTTTGAGGCTTGGGGGTTTTCTGTTTCTCAATCGAGGTCGTTTTCTTGCTAATCAAACTTAGACTTTGAACATGAGCAAAACATATCGCGGATACACCCTTCAGCAGGTCGCCGGAGTGATAGATCATTCAATCTTGAAGCCCGATTTCACCTCGAAAGACATAGTTGAAGCTTGTGATCTGGCAGTGAAATACGGCTGTGCCACGGTTTGCATCAGACCCACTGACATTGAGCTGGCCGCACAGCAGCTGCGCGACTCGGCTGTTGGCGTTGCAACTGTAATCGGTTTTCCGCATGGCACCAGCACAACTGCAACCAAGGTTTTCGAGTCCGTTGATGCAGTCCGACGGGGTGCTACCGAGCTAGACATGGTCATCAACATCAGCAAGGCTCTCGAGGGCGATTGGGATTTTGTTGCTGCAGACATCACGGCCGTGGTTGATGCGGCTAAGGCCGAGCTCGCTACTGCGAGCGTAAAGGTCATTTTTGAGACGGCCTATTTCAACGCCGAGCAGATTGTTCGTCTGTGTGAAATCACTGAGGCCGCCGGTGCCGATTATGTGAAGACTTCTACTGGCTTCGCAGCCGCAGGAGCCAATCTCGAGGACATAAAACTGATGAAGGCCACCGTGGGCGATCGCCTCAAGGTCAAGTCTTCAGGTGGCGTGCGCACTCTCGATCAGCTGATTGATTACATGGATGCTGGCATCTCGCGCTCGGGCTGCTCGGCAACTGAGGCTGTGCTCGAAGAGTTCATCGCAAAGGCAAAATAGCGACGCAGCGTTACCTAGGTGCGCGTCTTGCGCATCTGAACGCGATTTTCAGGGTCAAGCTTGGTAAGCAGCGCCTCGTTTATCTGTTGCATTTGCGCCAGCTGCTCCTCGGTTAGAGTTTCGATAACCACACGTCGAACCTCGGCAAGATGCTTTGGGGCGCTGGCCAGCCAGTTCGCTAAACCTAGTCGAGAGAGAACGGCGTTTTTAGCGCGTGAATCTTCTGGGCAGGGCACGCGGTTGATGAGCTGGCGCTTTTCAAGGCGATCTAGCACATGGCTTAGGCGGCTCAATGTGCCTTTGGTTCGGGCTGCTAGTTCTGAGATTCTTAGCGTTCTATCGTTGGCCTCGGCAAGCATCGACATAACCATGTAGTCAAAGTGGGTTAGGTTCGAGTCGCGAATCAACTGCGAGTCTAAGTGCGCCGGCAAGACAGTCATGAGCGCCACCATCGACATCCACGGGTCTAGCTGTTCTGGCTTTAGCCAGTCGGGGTGAATGAGTCGAGTTTTTAGCGCCATAGACATAGATTACTTGGGAATAGTTGAAGCTTCAAGTAAGTTGGAGATAGCAAACGCGTAATAAGGATTCAATATGACCGACGTAAAAATGCCCTCACTATATCTTTCTCACGGCGCCCCGATGCTTCTAGACAACGAACTCTGGGTGGGTCAGCTAGAGGCATGGGCACGCGGGCTATCCAAGCCAAAGGGAATCTTGATTGTCTCTGCGCACTGGGAGGCTGCGCCGATCGCAATTTCGGCAACTGCTGCTAAAACCCCGTTGATTTATGACTTCGGAGGCTTCGCTCCAAAGTTCTATCAAATGACATACCAGACACCCGATGCGGCTTGGCTGGGCGACATGGTTGCAAAGCTTATGCCCGATAACGAGCCGGTTCACGAGCACAAAACCCGCGGTCTCGATCATGGTGCTTGGGTTCCTCTGAAAGTTATGTACCCCGACGCGGATATTCCAGTGGTTCAGATGTCGATGCCGACACACGACCCAGTTCGGTTACTCGAACTCGGGCGCCGCCTAAAGACGCTTCGCGACGAAGGCGTCCTGGTTATTGGCTCTGGCTTCATGACTCACGGTCTGCCTTATCTGCGCGACTGGAGTGCTGATGCCGAAGCTCCTGGATGGTCTCGTGATTTTGACCACTGGGCAGCCGAGGCGCTAGCTAGAGGTGACGTTGATACACTCATCAACTATCGAAACCAGGCTCCTGGACTGCCATACGCGCATCCAACTGTCGAACACTTTACGCCACTATTCATTTCGCTCGGCGCTGCGTCAAGCGAAGATGCTCCATCGAAGACGGTCATCGATGGATACTTCATGGGGCTAGCCAAACGCTCTCTTGAGCTTGCCTAGAAATCGTTGCTAGTGCACTGCAACCGTTTTTATGCGCGCTTGTAACCAGTTGGCGTAAAGCTCGCGAACATCCCAGGCATTTTCGGCCATTAGTGAAACGCCGTTCACCCCGGTGCGGCGGGTTTTGCCGGCAATCACCAGCAAACGGGTGTTAAACAGGATGTGGCTACACCGCGCCTGTGCTTCGTCAAAAAACGTTGAGTCGCTGCAGCCCGTGCCGTCGTCGAGTGTAACGAACACCACGCGTTTGCCCGAACGCATCGGCGGGGTCTGAGTTGCCACGCGCACGCCAGCCACTAGCACCGACGACTTGCTGCGCAACCCAACCAAATCGCTGGCGTTGACCACGCCAAGGTCTTCGAGCATCTCGCGGTACTGTTCCATTTGATGGGCCGTGACATCCATTTTGAGTGTGCGAAGTTCGGCTTGAACTTTTTCGGCTTGACTGGGTTCAGGGTTTCCGACGGGCAATTGGTCGAGCATCGCAAAGTCGAGCATGTTTTGCAGGTCGGTGTCGGTGGCTCGCTTTTTGGCGGCGTTGATTTGCTTGACTCGTGCCACGATGTCGCCGCGAGTGTGCACGTTGCCCACCGCAAGGCTGTCGAGGGCGCCAACTTCGGCGAGCAGTTCGAAACTTCGGCGGCTGGGTCGGGCCCTTTCATAAAAGTCGAGCAGGTCGATGAACGGCTGCTGTTTGACTATTCGCTTTACCTCGGCCTCGCTCATGCCATAAAACTGGTCAAAGGCCATGCGCACCCCGATGTTGGTTTCGTCTGGCAGGGTCGTAACGCGGTCAATGCGTTCGACTAAAAACTCGTGGGTTGAACGGTTTACGTCGAGCGGCAGAATCTTGACGCCGAGCCGCCTTGCCTCGGCGAGCAACAGGCGACGAGGATACATTCCTGGGTCATGAGTAAAAATGCCGGCCATGAACTCGGTGGGGTAGTGGGTCTTGAGCCATGCGCTTTGATAGGTGGGCATTGCAAAGGCTGCGCCGTGAGCTTTGCAAAAGCCGAAGCTGCTAAACGATTCGATGTTGGCCCACACGGCATCGACGACCGCTGTCGAATAGCCTCGAGCCAGACCTGCGGTTCTAAAAAACTCTGCGATCTGCGGCTTGAGCCGTGGGTTTTCGAGTGACCTGCGCATTTCGTCGGCACGGGCGAGTGTGCAACCGGTCATCCGATTGAAAATGCGCAGCACATGCTCGTGAAAAATCACCACACCAAAGGTCTCGCGCAGAATCGGCTCGAGGTCGGGGTGTAGGTATTTCGGTTTGGCAAAGCCGTGGCGCCCATCGAGGTAGGGCGCAATCATGTTGCCTTTCATGGGGCCGGGGCGAAACAACGAGATTTGAATCGTTAGGTCGTTGAACTTGGTCGGTTGGTGCTTGCCGGTGAGTTCGCGTTGGCCTGGACTTTCGATTTGAAAAATACCCAGCGTGTTTGTTGTGTTGATGGCGTCAAACGTGGCTTTGTCTGCGAGGTCGATGGCTTCTAGGTCGACTTTTTTGTTGTGGATTCGCTCGATTTCGCGCACCGCATAAGCCATGGTGCTTTGCATTCGCACGCCCAGCACGTCGAGTTTGAGAAAGCCCATCGGGTCCATGTCGTCTTTGTCGAACTGGCTCATCGGCAAACCCATGCCGCTGGGTTCGGTTGGGGTGAGGCTCAGCAGGTTTGAATCGCCCAAAATAACCCCGCAGGGATGCATCGAAATATATCGGGGTAACCGATCGAGGCGCTCGGTGATGTCGACCAGCAGGCTCATGCGTCGGTCTTCTTCAACCGCTTCGGCAATTTTTGCCAACTCGGGCTTTGCGCCCAGGGCGCTGCGAAAGCTTCGAGCGCTGAAGCGCCAGACATTTTTTGCGATGTTGTCGATTTGTTCTTCTTCGAAACCGAGAGCCATGCCTGAGTCGCGAACTGCCCCGCGCCCGCGGTAGGTCGACTGCATCGAGAGTAGCGTCACTCGGTTTGAGCCGTATCGTTTGAAAATCGCGCGATAGATTTCGTGGCGGCGAGATGATTCAACATCGATGTCGATGTCGGGCAGGGTTGAGCGTTCGGTGCTTAAAAAACGCTCAAAAAGCAGGTCGTTTTCGATCGGGTCAACTGAGCTAATGCCCAATAGGTAGTTGATTAGTGAACCAGCGCCAGAACCGCGAGCCTGCGAGCGAACTTTCATGTCGCGAATCATTTGGGCAACGTCGGCGACGGTCAAAAAATAGGTTGAAAAACCGAGTTCGCCGATGGTGATGAGTTCTTTTGAGGCGCGGTGTTTGGCCTCAAGTTGGCGTTTAGCGTTGGCCGCCCCATAACGCCACTCAAGGCCATCCTGGACCTTTTGCGAGAGTAGTTCAAAGGGATTGCCCTCGATGCCCAGAGCGCTCTTCTCTGGTGTTTTTGGCCTACCCCAGCCGCAGTCGTTTGGAGCGTCGAGCGTGCAAAGGTCGGCAAGTTTGCGAGTGGTTTGCAGCAGGGCTCTTGCCCGGCCGGTGTCGCCGGTGATTTCGATTGCGAGTTCGGCCATCAAATCTTTTGGTTTCAGCCAGGCCTGTGCGTTTGGCTGCGGTTCGAAGTTGCCGAGTGGTTCTAAAAATCGAGCTGAGTCCAGCACATCGGCGGTGATGGCGTCGTCGGGGGTGAGGTATCTCACCGCATTGGTCAGCACGGTGGCGGCACCGAGGCTGTCGGCCAGTTGCACTAGGCGGTTGGCAAGCGTGGTTGAACCGCGTTTGCCAGGTTCGGTCAGGTGATTTACTATTTCGACACCAAAGACGCCGGGTTGTGCAAGTGCGCTCATCCACCTGTTTAGAAGCGCCGATGCCAAATCTTTTTTGCCAGTTTCGGCCGCGCGCGCAAAGTCGCTGTCTGCACCAACCAAAACCGTGCAGTGCGGGCTGGTGTCTAAAGTTTCTGAGAGTTGAGTCAGAGTTAGGCTCGGTGAGGTTTTTGCTCCTGCCTTGCGAGTTCTTCGGTCGCTCGAAACGCTCAAGCCGGCGTGCGCCAAGCTCACCAGTTTGCACAGTGTTGCCCACCCGAGGCCGTGGTTATTGCCGTGGGCCAGCAACACGGCTCGACCTAGCGGTTCAAAAGTTTCATCGGTCACCTCCAGATCGACGCCGACTATGGGCTTTAGCCCGAGCTGCAGGCATGCGCCAATGTGTTTCACAGCGCCATAGAGGCCATCGCGATCGGTTATCGCTAGGTGTTCGAAGCCCATTGCTTTGGCTGCTTCAACAAGCAGCTCTGGCCGGGTTACGCCAAAGTGGCCCGAGTATGCCGAAGCAACGTGCAGGTGACTGAATTGGTTAGTCAAAGACTCGCTCTAACCGCCAGGTGTGTTGCTCGCTGTTGTGAATCAACTGAAACTGAGTCATGGTCTGCAGGTTTGAGTCCTCAGCGCCAGCTTGGCTCAGCGCTGAAACGGGCAGCGCCAAAACGCGCCACATTTCGACCTCTAGAGTGCCCGCGCCGATGCCGCGTTGCACCCTTGCCGACTCAACCCACCATTCTTTGCGAGCAAACCATCGGGTAGGGCGTTGCCTCACCACATAGCTTTGGCCACGCCAGCTGAACCCAATCGGTTCGGTGTTTTGGTTCACCAAAACTGAAATTGACTCATCGATTCTTCTCATAAATCACCCCGTACTAGTTGCTTTTATCGAACATTTGTTCGAATAACTAGAGTGTATTAAGAGCCTACGACATTGCAAATTCTCTATGGCGTTTCGAGGCAGGCGACCTCAAGTGCTACTTGAAGGTTGCGCTAGGCCGAAGCTCGAATCAACTGCGGTCCGTTAGCCGATACTTTTCCGACCTCAGCGCTAACCGCGTGAAACAAAGCCTCAGCAGCCACAACGTCGGCCATCTCGGCCACCGCCTCGAGCAGCTCGGGTGTTGCGTCGGCGCTCGGGTCGAGCCATTCATCCAAGGTGTCTGGACTGAGCAAAACCGGGTTGCGATCATGAATGTGCGCGAGTTCGCCAACAGCTGGTTTGGTCACAATCGAGGCCGAAAGCAGCCAGCGGTCAGGAGCGTTGGCAGCCTTGCTCGGGTCAGCCCACCACTCATAGATTCCCGCGAAAGCGAACATTCCGTCTTCGCCGGCATTGACATAAACCGGATGCTTGCCACCCGCCTCATCAACCTGCCATTCAAAATAACCCGAAGCCGGAATCAGGCAACGGCGGCGCAATATCGAATCTTTGAACGACGGTTTCTCAAACAGGGTTTCTATTCTCGCGTTGAAAAGCGGCGCCATTTCGGCCGGGCCCTTGCTCCAACGCGGAACCAAACCCCAGCGAGCACTGTGAAACTGGCGGCTTAAATCGCCAAGCGGGTTGCCGTGTTCATCGCGCTCAAATGAGCGGTCGACCAAGATCGGCACGTTTTGAGTCGGAGCAAGGTTGTAGCTCGGCAGATCGTATTCGCCCAAGACCTCATCCGCTTCAAAAATCATCGCAATCTCACCGATTGTGCGCGCAACCACAAAACGACCACACATCTATAGCTCCTTAGTTTTCGATCGAACTCGAGAGCAACCTAAGGCGTCTCTGAAAGCTATCGGCCCGGCTCGGCGTTGCAAACTGAATAAACTCTTGCCCAATCAAGATTCCGGTCGCAGGTTTGATTCCCTGCAGGCTACTTAGCAGCCACACCTCAGTGTTGGCAAGCGACTCAGGCTCGGCGAACTCCAAACGCACTTCTTTGCCGGCGTCACGCGCAAGCCCAAACACCGCATCGCGGGTAATCGACGGCAACCAGTCTGCGCCCTCCGAGGGAGTGCTGCAAAGCACGTCACCACGCCACCAAACCAGTGAGCTCAAGGCACCTTCGTTAACGAAACCCTTGTCGGTCAGAAGCACCGCCTCATCGGCGCCGTGCAGTTTGGCTTTGCGTCGCAGCTGCATTCCCAGGCTTAGGTCGGGGCCTTTCACCAGCGGGTTGTGACGAGGGTCGCTCTCGTTAAATAACCAAAGTTTTACAGTTGGCGGGAGCTGCGGGGCCTCGCGCATCCGAAGGTGGAGGCGTTGGCCCGACGGAGCATCCAAGTGATGTTCAATTCTCGGAAAAAAATTGCCATCGCGAGGAATCGCGGCTTTTACCGCGCGAAAAAACCCGTCGAGTTGAGCGTTGGTCGAAGCATCGATTTGATCGACCCAGGTAGCGAAGCGGTCAAAATGGCCCTGCAGGTTTCTGACCAAACCTGATTCAACCAGCCAGGAGTCGGCTACCCCAAGCCTTACTTCGACTCCGGTCTCAGAAATCGGGGTCAGCTTATCGGTCGAATATCGAAAGAACTGTGCGGGCTCGCTGACTTGATTCACCGGCTACACCTCTCGAATTGGCAGTTGCATCTAATCTATATCTTAGAAACCGACAGCCTTCGCCATGAAGTTTGACGGGGCAAGTCTCACCAATAGTTCGCGATAACGAAAGACCGACCATATGCCAACCGGCCTGAAGCTGTTCGTCCACAAATTTGGGGGATGGGTTGCACCTGCCGATTGCTTTGCTGCGTTTTTTGCTGATAGCACCCAATCGTTTTGGTTCGACCGCGAGTCTCACCCCACTGACCGTTTCTCGGTAATCGGTGAAGCCGACAGAATCGATGAATTTTCATTTGACGAAAATGGCAAAAAGCAGCTCGAGAGAATTCAAGCCGAGTTTTCTAGCGCGGTGTTAGACGCAGCTGATCTTGATTTGCCGTTCGATTGGCGCCCTGGCATTGTGTTCGCTCTGGCCTACGAACCCGATTCCCGTTCTCGAGCGCTAACCGTGTCTAAGGCACTCGTTTTTGACCACGAAAAACGTCAAATGTGGTTTCTTGGCTTCTTTGAAACTCAAAAAGCGTTTGACCGTTGGTTCCACTCGGCGCTTCTCTCCCTCACGCTAACCGGAGGCAACGCAACAAATCATCGTTTCGTCAACCGAACAAAACGTGGAGTTTCAGACCTCAAACCACGGCACACCGACGCTGAATACCTGCGTCTAATCGCCCAGTCACAGGCAGAGATTGTTGCCGGAAACGTTTATCAAATTTGCCTGACCAATCAGCTAACGGCAAGTCACAACCTTGACCCACTGGATGTTTTCCTGCGACTTCGCGAGAAAAACCCTGCCCCTTACTCGGCATACCTGCGAACTGGCGATTTCGCTCTGGTGAGCGCGAGCGTAGAACAGTTCTTGACTGCAAATCGCGCCGGAAGACTTCAAACCAAGCCAATCAAAGGAACCCGAGCGCGATCGGGCGAGAATCTCGGTAGCGCCGATGAACTGATCGTCGCCGAACTGGCATCCAACGCTAAAGAACGTGCCGAAAACCTCATGATTGTCGATTTGATGCGAAATGATTTAGCTCGGGTTTGCGAACCTGAATCGGTGACCGTGACCGAGCTTTTCGAAGTGCAAAGTTACCCGACCCTCCACCAACTGGTAAGCACCATCGAGGGCCAATTGCGGCCACAGCTAACTCACATTGATGCCCTGGCCGCCATGTTTCCGGGCGGATCAATGACCGGCGCACCTAAAATCAGCGCGATGAACATAATCAAGCGCCTCGAAAACGGGCATCGCGGAATCTATTCGGGCGTGTTCGGTTATCTCGGACACTTTGGTCACACCGACGTTGCGATGGTGATTCGCAGCATCGTCTTTGAGGGCGACAAAATCAGCCTCGGCATCGGCGGAGGTATTACCAGCGATAGCGATCCGGAGGCTGAACTAGCCGAGACCAAACTCAAGGCTAAGGCCCTGCTGGCAGCCCTCGAAGTGCCCGACGCTTGGTAACCTAGAGGTTATGTCTGAATCAACCCAAACTCCTGCTGACGAAACCGGCTACAGCGTCTTCGACATCCAAGACAAATGGCTCCCGGTGTGGGATGAACTGCGTCCGTTCGCTTCAGGCAACACCGACGATACGCGCCCTAAAAAGTACGTTCTCGACATGTTTCCTTACCCCTCTGGCGACCTTCACATGGGTCACGCCGAGGCGTATGCGCTTGGCGACGTAGTTGCTCGCTACTGGGCACAAAAGGGTTTCAACGTGCTTCACCCAATTGGCTGGGATGCCTTCGGTCTACCGGCCGAAAACGCAGCTATCAAGCGCGGCTTGGACCCTCGCGATTGGACCTACGAAAACATAGAGCAGCAACGCTCTTCGATGCGCCGTTACGCCTGCTCGTTTGACTGGGATCGCGTTATTCGCACCTGCGACCCGATTTATTACCGCTGGAACCAGTGGCTGTTCCTAGAGTTTTACAACAAAGGTTTGGCCTATCGCAAAAACTCTCTGGTCAACTGGTGCCCGAGTTGCCAAACCGTTCTGGCTAACGAACAGGTCGTCGGCGGGCTCTGCGAACGTTGCGACAGTGCAGTCACAAAGAAAGCTTTGACGCAGTGGTTCTTCAAGGTAACCGAGTATGCCGACCGACTGCTTGACGATCTAGACGGTCTCGAGGGCAACTGGCCTTCAAAGGTTCTCACGATGCAGCGAAACTGGATCGGTCGCTCGAGCGGTGCCGATGTCAAATTTGTGGTCGAGGGTCGGGATGAACCGGTTGTGGTGTACACAACGCGCCCAGACACGCTATTCGGCGCGACTTTTATGGTGGTTGCTCCAGACAGCGCCTTGGCCGCCGAATTGGTCGCTGACGCTGCGTTGATTGAAGGTGACGGCGCGAGCATCCAAGCCAACTTCGCTGAGTATCTTGACAGTGTCAAGAAAGCTAACGACATTGAGCGGTTGGCAACCGACAGGCCAAAATCCGGTCTTTTCTTGGGCCGCTACGCCGTCAATCCGATCAATGGCGAGCGCCTGCCGATTTGGACTGCCGATTACGTTTTGGCCGACTATGGCACCGGTGCAATCATGGCTGTGCCCGCACACGATCAGCGCGACCTCGATTTTGCCCGCAAGTTCGGATTGCCGGTGCGTGTGGTTCTTGAGACCGGCGAAGGCGACCCACTAGAAACCGGTTTGGCGGCTGCCGGCGACGGAGTTCTGGTGAACTCTGGCCCTCTGAACGGACTCGAAAAGACCGAGGCAATCGCCGTCGCAATCGAGTGCCTCAGCAAAGAGGGCAACGGTGACGCTGCCAAAAACTTTAGACTTCGTGACTGGTTGATTAGCCGACAACGTTACTGGGGCACGCCGATTCCAATCATCCACTGCGAATCTTGCGGCGAAGTGCCGGTGCCGGTCGATCAGCTGCCGGTTGAGCTGCCATCGGCCGAGGGTCTGGACCTTTCTCCAAAGGGAATCAGCCCGCTAGGAGCAGCGACCGACTGGGTTAACGTGCCGTGCCCGCGCTGCGGCGCACCGGCAAAGCGCGACACCGACACCATGGACACTTTCGTTGATTCATCCTGGTATTTCTTGCGGTATCTGTCACCAAACAGCACCGAAGTCGCGTTTGACCCAGCCCAGGCGGCTGCTTGGGCACCAGTTGACCAATATGTCGGTGGCGTAACCCACGCGATTTTGCATCTGCTGTATGCACGCTTCTTTACCAAGGTGCTTTTTGATCTCGGTCACGTGAATTTCGAGGAGCCATTCACTCGTTTGCTCAATCAGGGCATGGTGTTGATGAACGGCTCTGCCATGAGCAAGTCACGTGGAAACCTCGTTCGTTTGAGTGACCAACTAGATGAACACGGTGTCGATGCGATTCGTTTGACCATGGCATTTGCCGGGCCACCCGAAGACGACATTGACTGGGCCGACGTTTCGCCGGCTGGTTCTGCAAAGTTCTTGGCTCGAGCATGGCGTTTGGCGAATGACGTTGAGGCTGCCGGCGCGGTGGCCGATGGTGCTGGCGATGCCGGCGTTCGCAAGGCGTTGCACCTGTTCTTGCGCGATTTTTCTGCCAACATCGAGAACTTTAAGTTCAACGTTGGTGTTGCCAAGATTATGGAACTGGTTAACGCGGTTCGCAAGGCCATCGACGGTTCGGTTGGCGCTGCAGACCCAGCAGTGCGCGAAGCGGTTGAAGAAATCGCTAAGGCGCTCTCACTCTTCGCGCCATACACGGCAGAAGACATGTGGGCCAAGCTCGGCAATGAACCAGGTGTCGCGCTGGCTGGTTTCCGTGCCGCTGATCTTTCGCTATTGGTCGAAAACACAGTTGTGGCAGTGGTTCAAGTTGATGGCAAGCTACGTGACAAGTTTGAGGTGGCCGTCGATATCTCCGAGGATGCCCTTCGGGAGCTGGCGTTTGCCTCCCAACTGGTTACCCGTGCGATTGGCGACAAGACGGTTGCGAACGTGATTGTTCGTGCTCCAAAGCTTGTAAACATCGCCACCAGATAGATCCTTTGCACGACTAGGTCCAGCGCTCTCGGATTCTGGTAAGTGGCAGATTAGTTTTGCCTGATGAACCAGCTTCAATCCGTAATAACCCGAGTGCTTAAACTTGAAAAACCAATCGACAAGCGACTCCTATGGGTTGTCTCGGGGGCTTTGGCGCTTTTTGCCTATCTCGTCTTTTCTGGTCTAAGTGATAGCTCAAGCGGGGTCAAGGTCAAAGCAGCCCAGCAAGTTTCGCCGGCTGCAAAAAATTCGGCAGACGCGGTGGTTTCTCCAAAAATATATGTGCACGTCGTAGGTCAAGTTGTCAGACCAGGAATCTACGAACTTTCTTCAAATTCGAGGGTTGTCGACGCGATATTTGCCGCATCCGGGTTTGCTAGAAAAGCCGATCAAGCCAGCATAAATTTGGCCAGAATCATGACTGACGGTGAACAAATAAATGTTTCAGCTTTAGGCTCTGCAAACTCATTAGCTGGAGTAGGTGGCACGAAGTCGGTTCTGAGCCTAAACGCTGCCAGCGAGAAGCAATTAGAGGAACTTCCCAGCATTGGGCCGACTCTAGCCGCAAGAATTACTGAGTGGCGAGCGGCAAACGGGGGCTTCAAGTCCAAGAACGATTTACTTAAAGTATCGGGAATCGGAGACAACCTATTTAGCAAAATTAAGGACCTTGTCTCTCTTTGAAATCCAGGATCAGCATCCTCGCTTCGCTTCTTCTGGCGGTCTTGGTTAGTTTCAGTGTTCAAATCTCAAAGCTAAATTCAGCAACAGTCGTTGCCTCGACCTCGAACTTCGAGATGGTGTCAGCAAAGTATTGTCTGCAAACCGTGCCGAAAATTTCAAAATCCAAAGCATTCGGAACGCCAAACTTCACGGCGAAAATCACAACCGAACAGCCTTGGCAGAGCTCTGGCCTGCTCATCGGAACCCTTCGTCACCAAAAACGTGGCGATTGCTATCTGGCAAAGCTCAGGATGTCGCCGGGCTTCGAAAATTCACGGATCTTTTTTGTAGCAAAGCTTAAATCTGAAGCACGACTTGTGCATTCCGCAGGCGAATCTGCGATTGACTTCATCCAAGCCCGCTTCCTAAAAGCTATTAGAGGCGTTACACCCGAAGCGGCAGGTTTGGTCGCGGGGTTAAGTGTCGGCGACACATCTCGGCTTTCATCCGAAGTAATCGATAAGTTCAAGTTGCTTTCATTGACACACTTGACCGCGGTGAGCGGGACGAACTGCGCAATTGTGCTCGGAATGGTTTGGTTGGTGCTTCCGAGGATCCGCTTCGGAAGGCTCGTGGTGACTAGGTGGCCTCGGCTGGCCTTAGCCGGTGTAACACTTATGGCTTATGAGTCACTGGTCGGGTTTCAACCAAGTGTCCTTAGGGCTGGTGCGATGACTTTTGCGGTGTTGCTGGCTAAAACTCTTGGTCGCAAAGTCCAGGCGACGAGCGCACTGACTGTAGCGGTCCTCGTTTTGCTCATTGTCGACCCATGGTTGTTATTTGACTATGGATTTCTGCTGTCAGTGTTGGCTTGCATCGGAATTCTGATTGTTGCGCCATTCTTGGCTGCTTGGCTACGCCCAAAATTGAGCTGGTTGCCTAGCTGGGCGGTCCTGGCCGCTTCAGTCAGTTTGTCTGCGCAACTTCTTTGCTTTCCGGTGCTGTTGCTTTTGCAACCTGGGTTTTCTACCTATTCGGTTCTGGCAAACCTGTTAGCAGAACCTTTTGTTGCTCCAATAACTGTGATTGGTATTTCTGCCGTTGTGGTAGCTCAAATATCCTTGCCACTGGCGCAGGTGCTGACCTTCACCGCATCGTTGTTTGCCCAGCCGATTCTCTGGATATCTGACTGGCTATCGGAATTCCCATTCGTCACTGGGTATTGGCCATCTGGAGCAGGGGGAATCGCGTTGGCAGTAGCCCTAGCTGCTTCGCTTTTAGGCTTAGCGCGACTCAAAAGTGGGATCACCAGAAATCTGGCAGTGGCAACCAGTGTTGGCGTTTTTGCAGTTATCTCGGCTTTCAGTTCGGTTGAAGGATTCAGGGCCGCGACCTGGGCTAACAGCCGATGGTTCATGGTCAGTTGTGACGTGGGTCAGGGTGATGCCACTGTCATTCGGTCTCGCGGACTGATTGCGGTTGTGGATGTTGGGCGCGAACCGAAACCAATCGACAGCTGCCTCAGACAACTCGGTATCTCACAGGTCGATTTATTGGTTCTGACGCACTTCGACCTTGACCATGTTGCAGGGCTTGCCGGATTGTTGGGGCATCGAACGGTAAAGCTAGCGATGCTCACCTCATTTGTTGACAATCGCCCAGGTGCCGACGCTGCCAGGCGGGCACTCGACGACCGCAGGGTGCCGATTGTTGAGGCAGAGACCGGTTTGCAGGGGAGGCTCGGAAGTTTTCGCTGGCAGGTTCTCTCGCCGCACCTCGGTGCTCCTGAGGCCGAAGACTCAAACGACGGCAGCATCACAATGCTCTGGCGATCTCCGAAGGTGGACATCATCACTTTGGCCGACCTTGGACAAAAGGGGCAAATGAGACTCGGCTCAGAATCATCAAGCTGGATGGACGCCCAACTGGCGAGTGTTCCTCTGGTGATGAAGGTTTCTCACCACGGCAGCGCCGACCAGTCTCCAGGTCTCATTCAAGCTCTTCACCCGAGCTTGGCCACCGTGTCGGTGGGACGTGGAAACACTTACGGACACCCGACCAAACGAACCCTCGATCTTTTGAACACCCTGAACTGTTGGGTGGCGCGAACCGACGAGCACGGTTCGATAGCCATTGCCCTCGATGGCGATGGCTTCGCGTTAGGCTTTCAGGGTGAGCAAGGCAAAACAGGTTGATTGGCGTGAGATCACTGGCGCGCCGATAGTTTTCGTCTTTGGAAATGAAGAATATTTTGCGTCTAGGGCCATGAGGGCGCTGCGGGAGAAACTCAGGGGGCAAGAGCCAAGCCTAGAAGTCACCGAGATCGAAGCGGCCGATTATTCTTCGCAGCAGATTTTTGACTTGACTGCGCCTTCTCTTTTTGGCGAACCCAGGATGCTGGTTATTCGGGGTGCAGATCGGCTAACCGACGAGCTGATTGCCGATGCGTTGGTCTACCTGGCTGACCCTCCGGCCGATGTCACGCTCGTGATTCGCCACAACAACTCGAGCGTCCGCGGAAAGAAACTCATTGACGCTTTTAGGTTGAGCCCAAAAGTGCTATTCGTCATGTGTGAAAAACTCAAAAAAGAAGCCGAGAAGCAAGCTTTTGTTCAGGCCGAGTTTGCGGCTGCCTCTAGAAAGATCGAGACGGCGGCACTTCGCTCGCTAGTCGAAGCCTTCAACGAAGAAATTAGTGAGTTGGCCGCCGCATGCGCGCAGCTTTTGCTAGACACCAGCGAAACCATCACCGAGGCGCTAGTCGAAAAATACTATGGTGGCCGAGTCGAAACAACTTCATACAAACTCGCAGACACCTGCATGCTGGGCCAAGAGGGTGAAGCACTCGCAATCTTGCGCCACGTATTGCAAACCGGTGCTGACCCGGTCATGATCCTCGGGGCCTTAGCCGGCCGAGTGCGTCAGGTTGCTCAATTTTTTGGCGCATCAAGTGCAGCGGCGGCGAGCTCTGGAACCCCATCCTGGCTTGCCGACAAAATTCGACGCGAGTCTGGATACTGGACAGAAGATGGACTTGTTCGAGCCGTCACGGCGGTCGCCGAAACTGATGCGGCCGTCAAGGGAGGCTCACGTGACCCGGTTTTTGCTCTCGAGTCGCTGGTGCGCACAATCTGTAAGCGCGGATTAGCTTAAACAAATAACCCCCGGCGCCTTAGCACCGGGGGTTATTTTGAAAAATCTTTAGAGAGCAGAAACCTGCTTGGCAATTGCCGACTTGCGGTTGGCTGCCTGGTTCTTGTGGATTACACCTTTGCTAACAGCCATGTCTAGCTTCTTGCCAGCGTTTGAAAGCGCTGCTGCTGCTGCGACTTTGTCGCCAGTTGCCGACGCGGCTTTTACGGCTCGGATAGCGGTTTTGAGTTCGCTCTTAACAGCCTTGTTGCGCTCGGTTGCCTTGAGGTTGGTTCCAATGCGCTTTAGCTGTGACTTGATATTTGCCATTTACTGACTTTCCTGGTTGGGCGCAAAAACGCCACTTTCAAAAGTTTGGTTTGATGTTTCAGATGATTTTGTGCATCTGTTTCAAACCCATAGCTTATCAGGTGTTGCTTTAACCATGCAAGCCACGCGCTGTGAGAAGATAGACGAGTCATATTTTCGCTGCCGCTGCGTCGCAGCACAACCATCCAAGAGGTAGATTTTGTCGCCACGCGCTACTAGCCGTTTAGAGCCAGCCAAAACCAACCCGGATTTCATTCGCAATTTTTGCATCATCGCCCACATTGATCACGGCAAGTCAACGCTGGCCGACCGCATGCTGCAACTCACTGGTGTCGTAGACGACCGTTCGATGCGCGCTCAGTACCTCGACCGAATGGACATCGAACGTGAGCGCGGCATCACGATTAAGTCTCAAGCAGTGCGCATGCCATGGCAGGTTGACGACCAGGTCTTCGCGCTAAACATGATCGACACTCCTGGGCACGTTGACTTCACGTATGAGGTTTCTAGGTCTTTGGCCGCCTGTGAGGGAGCCGTGCTCTTGGTCGACGCCGCTCAGGGAATCGAGGCTCAGACCCTCGCAAATCTCTACTTGGCTTTAGAGAACGATCTTGAGATCATTCCGGTGCTAAATAAGATTGACCTCCCTGCGGCCCAACCTGAGAAATATGCAGAAGAGCTGGCCAACCTAATCGGCGGCGAGCCGGAGGATTGCCTCAGAGTTTCGGGCAAAACCGGCATCGGCGTTGACGCTCTGCTCGATCGCATTGTCGCAAAGATTCCGAAGCCAATCGGTGACCCGAATGCACCAGCGCGTGCCATGATTTTTGACTCGGTTTACGACAGTTATCGCGGTGTTGTCACTTATGTGCGAATGATTGATGGTTCGCTCGCTCCACGCGAGAAGATTCAGATGATGTCGACCCGCGCAGTTCACGAATTGCTCGAAATCGGCGTCAGCTCACCTGAGCCAGAGCCGACCAAAGGTCTTGGCGTTGGCGAAGTCGGCTACTTGATTACCGGCGTAAAAGACGTGCGCCAGTCAAAAGTGGGCGACACTGTTACCACGCTGAATAAGCCGGCTACCGAGGCTCTCAAAGGTTATTCAGACCCAAAGCCGATGGTGTTCTCGGGTATTTACCCAATTGACGGTAGCGATTACCCAAACCTTCGTGAGGCACTCGACAAGCTCAAGCTCAGCGACGCCGCGCTCGTGTATGAGCCCGAAACCTCGGTTGCTCTTGGCTTCGGTTTTCGCTGCGGGTTCTTGGGGCTCCTTCATCTCGAAATCATCACTGAGCGCTTAGAGCGTGAGTTCGGGCTCGACCTGATTGCCACCGCGCCCTCGGTGGTTTATGAGGTGACCACCGAAAATGGTGATCAAATCACCGTTACCAACCCAAGTGAGTACCCAACCGGCAAAATCAAAAAGGTTCTTGAACCGATGGTTAAAGCCACGCTTCTTGCGCCAAAAGACTACGTCGGCACCATCATGGAACTGTGTCAGCAACGGCGCGGAACGATGATCGACATGACTTATTTCGGCACAGACCGAGTTCAGCTTCGCTATTCGCTTCCGCTCGCCGAAATCGTTTTTGATTTCTTCGACCACTTGAAAAGCAAAACCGCCGGTTATGCGTCGCTTGATTACGAGGATGACGGGCACGCCGAGGGCGATTTGGTGAAGGTCGACCTTTTACTTCAGGGTGAGCAGGTTGACGCGTTCAGCGCGATTGTGCACAAAGACAAGGCTTACGCCTACGGGGTGATGATCACCGGCAAATTGCGTGAGTTGATTCCAAGGCAAAACTTCGAGGTTCCAATTCAGGCTGCGATCGGAGCAAGAATCATCGCTCGCGAGTCGATTCGAGCTTTGCGCAAAGACGTTCTCGCAAAGTGCTACGGCGGTGACATCAGCCGAAAACGCAAGCTTCTCGAGAAACAAAAAGAGGGTAAGAAGCGCATGAAGATGGTCGGCCGAGTCGAAGTGCCTCAAGAGGCGTTTATTGCTGCGCTTTCGACCGGCGAAGAGAAAAAGGCCGAGAAGAAGACCAAGTAATGGCTTCTCTTCCGATTTCAGACTCTTCTTTCGTGGCTGGGCAGCCGCCCGAATTCGGTGACCCTCAATTAAGCGCAGCTCGCACTTTTCACGCCTACGTGCACATTCCGTTTTGTCGGGTTCGTTGCGGATACTGCGATTTCAACACTTACACGGCAAGCGAACTGAGGGGCACTAGCCAGTCTGGTTTTGCGGCTGTGCTGATGCGAGAAGTCGAGTTCGCACAGGTCGAGCTCGAGCGTCAAGGTTTTTCACCGCTGAGACCCGCATCCACCGTTTTCTTTGGCGGAGGCACGCCCACACAGTTGCCTTCAGCTGACCTTGCCGCAATTTTGGCAAGCCTCAAACAGACTTTCGGCTTGGCCGAAGGCGCTGAGGTGACCACCGAGGCTAATCCGGACGATGTCGACCAAAGCTACTTGCATGACCTTCGGCGCGCGGGTTTCACTCGAGTCTCGCTTGGCATGCAATCTGCGGTGCCAGAAGTTTTGGCGACTCTCGAGAGAACCCACACTCCAGCCAAGGTGCTACCCGCGGTTGAGGCAGCGAAGCGTGCCGGACTTAAGAACTCGGTTGACCTCATCTATGGCGCTCCGGGCGAGTCACTTGAGCAGTGGAGGACATCGGTTGAGGCCGCTATTGCACTTGAACCCGACCACATCTCGGCATACTCGCTGATTGTCGAGCCGGGAACGAAACTCGCACGACAGATTTCAAAAGGCGAGTTGCCTGAGCCCGACGAAGATTTGCAGGCCGACAAATATGAGCTGGCCGATGAACTCTTGAGCGCGGCCGGTTACCAATGGTACGAAGTTAGCAACTGGTCACGTTCGACCGACAATTCTTCGGCACACAACCTCGCCTATTGGCAAAGCCAGGACTGGTGGGGCTTCGGGCCTGGCGCCCATAGCCACATAGGTCAGGCTCGTTGGTGGAACGCCAAACACCCGGCAACCTATCAAAGCGCGCTGGATGCCGGAAAGACGCCCGCTGCCGGAAGTGAGCGAATCGATCAAGAAACTCGCCGGGTTGAGGCGATGCTTTTGAGAGTGCGTTTAGCTGACGGCATCTCGGTTTCCGAGGCTAAACAGGGTAATTCGGGGGCAGCCCAGGCGATCTCAGAACTCATTGCTGACGGACTCATCGATGGCAAGAATGCAATTGCGGGCAAGGTGGTGCTGACGTTGCGAGGCAGGCTTCTGGCCGACTACGTAGTGCGTCAACTCTTGGGCTAGCCCCGCCTACTCGCTATATTCAAAGCGGCTGGGTAATATTGGCACTCAGATAGCCAGAGTGCTAAAACCATTGATTTGAGGTGAGTTTCGTGAGCTCTAAACCCTTTGAGAACGCTCAAATTCCTAGCCGTAGCCTCGAGGTTCTTCGGGCAATCGTCAGTGATTACATCGAAACCAGCGAGCCAATCGGTTCCAAGACGCTGGCCACGAGACACGGTTTTGGCGTTTCGGCAGCAACCATTCGCAACGAGATGGCTTTTCTAGAGGATGAACAGCTAATCGTGGCCCCTCACACTTCTAGTGGCCGAGTTCCAACTGATAAGGGCTATCGGCTTTTCGTCGACCGTCTTAACGAGGTCAAAAGGCTCAGTGAGGCCGAAAAGTTGGCCATCGAATCATTTATGTCTGGAAGCGCCGACCTTGACGAGATTCTTTCAGGGGCCGTTCAAACTCTCGCTCAGCTGACAAACCAGGTCGCATTTGTGCAGTACCCGAGCTTGGGTCGAGCAAAGATTAAAGCCATCGAGCTTGTTCCTATCAATGAAACCCGCACTTTGGTGGTGTTGGTGTCCGATAACGATCGAGTCCAACAGCTAATGGTTAACGCCCATCAAATGTTGAGCTCCGAGGATGTCGGGCAGCTGCGAGCAAAACTAAACACGCTGCTGGTGCACCAATCGTTTTCAGAGGCGATAGCCAAACTTGGTGATTTCGCGTCATCGGTTTCTGCCCATTTGCAGGAGGCTGCCAAGACCATCGCCGATGCTGTGCAGCAAATGCTTGACGCTAATCGTCAGGAGAAGATTTTGCTGGCAGGAACCGCAAACCTGGCGCGAAACTCACCGATCGGGAATCTTGGAGAACTGCTAGACGCTCTCGAGCAGCAGGTTGTGATGATGCGTTTGATTGCCGAAATGAATACCGATGGTGACGAGGTCGGTCTTTTGATCGGAAGAGAAAACAGTCTCGAACTTCTTAGCCAGACGAGTGTTCTGGTTTCAAGCTACGAAAAACCTGGCAGCGAGACCGCAAAGGTGGCTGTGCTTGGGCCAACCCGAATGGATTACGCACACCACATCACCGCCGTCAGAGCTGTCGCAAGTTATTTGACCAAGACTCTAGGTTCCTAAAACAAATAGACAAGGATTCAACATTGGCCGACCACTACGAGGTCTTAGGCGTGGCTAAAGACGCCACCGTCGACGAAATAAAGAAGGCTTATCGCAAGCTGGCTCGCGAATTGCACCCAGATGTCAACGCGGCGCCTGAGGCGCAAGAGCGGTTTAAGGCCGTCACCCACGCCTATGAGGTTTTGAGCGATTCGGATTCTCGTCGCAACTATGACATGGGTGGCCAGGGTGGCTTCGGCGGCGCGTCATTCAACGGTTTTGGCGACATTTTCGACAGTTTCTTTGGCGGGGGCGCTGGGCGAGGGCCAAGATCTCGTACTGAAAGGGGCGAGGATGCTCTGTTGCGCGTGCCGTTGACCCTCGAAGAGGTAACTTTTGGTGTGGCAAAGTCGGTTGAGATCGATACGGCTGTGCTTTGTGAGACCTGTGGGGGTAGCTGCTGTCAGCCGGGAACCGACCTCGAAACCTGTGACATTTGCCGTGGTAGCGGGTCAATTCAGCGTCAGGTGCGAACCCTGATGGGCAACATGGTTACGGCTGCTCCCTGCGGAAGTTGTCGTGGTTATGGACAAACCATCCCTCATCCTTGTGTTAGCTGTCGTGGTCAGGGTCGTGTCAGAGCTCGCCGCAGCATTGAGTTCAACGTTCCGGCTGGCGTTGAAGACGGGTTGCGGATGCAACTGCGTAATCAAGGCGAAGTTGGCCAGGGCGGCGGCCCCAACGGTGACCTTCACATCGACTTCACCGTTATGCCTCACGAGGTGTTTGGGCGGGTCGGCGACGATCTAACCTGCACTCTTCAGGTTCCGCTTCACGATGCGGTGTTAGGCGCTCACGCCAAGGTCGAGACATTTGACGGTTCTCTGGACGTTGCTATTGAACCCGGTGCTCAAACCGGCGATGTTGTCACGATTCGGCACAAAGGTGTGAATCACCTAAGGGGTTCTGGCAGGGGAGACCTGAAAGTGACCATTGCGATTCACACGCCCACCAAGCTAGACAAAGAGCAAAAAGAACTCTTCAAAAAGCTTGCCGGCTTGAGAGCCGATGAGGGAATCAAACTTGTGAAGCAGAGCTCAGGCTTCTTCGGCAGAAACCGCAAGGCTTAGCGTTGGTTGAGCCACTCTTTCGCATCGCAAAGATTGCAGACGGGTCCGCGCCGGTCGCTGGTGCAACTTACCTCGTCGACGCGGTCGATGCCAAGCACGCAATCTCGGTGCGTCGCATGCGCATTGGCGAGGCGATTCAGCTAACTGACGGTCAAGGTCTTCGCCTTAGGGGTACGGTTTCGGCCATTGACGGCCAAAGCATGCTCGTCACTGCGAAGTCAGTTGCGATTGAATCACCTCCGACGCTTAACCTCTCAATCGTTCAGGCCCTCGCTAAAGGAGATCGCGACGAACTTTCGATTCAGGCGGCAACCGAGCTTGGCGCTATGGAGGTTTGCCCTTGGCAAGCCGAGAGATCGGTTTCGCGCTGGGATGGCCCCAAAGTTGCCAAGGGAGTCGCGCGGTGGCAGGCGATTGTTGCAGAGGCCTCCAAACAATCCCTCAGAGTATTCGAACCTACCGTCATTGAGCCCCAGACCACGAAGCAACTCTGCGAGTCAATCTCAGTAGGTAGGTTCGGAATGGCGTTGGTGCTTGACCCGACCAGCGAAGTTTTGCTCACCAGTTTGGTTACAAAACTAAAAGGTGCCAATCAGGCCTCAAGAGCTTTTGGTTCAGAGCAAAAGATTTCAGTTTTTGTAGGGCCGGAGGGCGGAATCACCGATGGCGAGTTGCGAGAGTTCGAAACCGCGGGAGCGCATCGAGTGAAGCTTGGTTCGGAAATTCTGCGCACCTCAACCGCCGGGGTTGCAGCACTGGCTGCCATCCAAGCAATTATTGGTTCTTGGAGTTAGACCTGGCTTCGTCAAATGTTCGTTCTCAAGGCTTAAACTGAAGCCATGGACGCATGTGTGTTTTGCAAAATAGTTTCGGGCGAGTTTAACGCCGATTTTTTGGGTGAAACCCAGCACAGCATCGCATTTAGAGATATCAACCCCGAGCAAACCGTGCATGCCCTGATTGTTCCGAAAGTCCACTATCGAGACATCGTTGAACTTTCAAGCTCATCAGAAGAGCAACTTATAGATCTCATGTCGCTCGGGATGAAAATTGCCTCAGAACACACCAATGGGGCTTTTCAATTCAAGTTCAACACCGGAGCTGATGCCGGTCAAACTGTTTTTCACGCCCACGGCCACATCTTGAGTCATAACCCGAAGAGCAACTAAGTGACTGAAATTTCGCAAAAGCGCATCAAGATTTCAAGCGTGCCGATGGTTGAGCTTCTTGGCACCGAAGACCGGCTGTTGAAGACGCTCGAGAGCAGTTTTCCGGCTTTAGACGTGCTGGCTCGCGGAAACGAGCTGTTGTTTACCGGCTCTGAAACAGAAATCAACGAGGCGACCAAGCTAGTTGAAAACCTGGTTGAGCTCATTCAAAACGGTTCCTATTTAGCCGAAGCTGAGGTTTCTCGAGGTGCTGCGAGCGTCAAAACTTCTGACCCTTCGAGCGCAAGCGATACTCCCAGCCAAAGCATTCTTAGTTCGCGCGGGAAAACCATTCGGCCGAAAACCGAAGGACAAAAGGCCTACGTCGAGGCTATCGACCGAAACACGGTAGTCTTCGGCATCGGCCCCGCTGGAACCGGCAAAACCTACCTCGCAATGGCCAAGGCGGTTCAGGCTCTTCAACGAAAAGAAGTCAGTCGCATCATCTTGACCAGGCCTGCAGTCGAGGCTGGGGAGCGACTCGGGTTTCTGCCGGGTTCACTAAGCGACAAAATCGATCCATATTTAAGGCCTCTTTTCGATGCGCTCCATGAAATGCTAGACGCCGAGTCGGTTCCAAAGCTTATGGCGTCGGGAACCATCGAGGTAGCTCCACTCGCCTACATGCGCGGCCGCACTCTGAACGATGCGTTCATAATCTTGGATGAAGCGCAAAACAGCACGCAGGAGCAGCTAAAGATGTTCGTTACCCGTTTGGGTTTCAACTCGAAAATGGTGATCACCGGCGACGCGAGCCAGGTCGATTTGCCACGGGGAGTGTCTGGGCTCAAGAATGCCGCAAAGATTCTCTCTAAAGTTAGCGGTGTTGCGTTTGTCGACCTCGGATCAGCTGATGTCGTCCGCCATGAGCTCGTCTCAAAACTCATAGACGCCTATGACGCTTTCGCTGAGGCACCGGTCAGCAAAGCCACACAAAACGTGGAAATCTATAAAACTCGAGCAGAAATCGAAGGCGACCGATAGTGACTATCGAAATAAACAATGAATCGGCCGTTGAGGTTGACACTAGCCGGGTTTTAGATCTCGCAGGTTTCGCTCTTAATCGCCTGCAGATTCACCCAAAGTCGGAGCTTGCGATCGTTTTTGTTGACGAAGCGGCAATCGAGAAACTTCACATCGAATGGATGGATGAACCAGGACCAACTGACGTTCTGAGTTTTCCGATGGATGAACTTCGTCCCGGAGTGGACGGCGTGGCAAGCGAACCTGGCTTATTGGGAGATATCGTTGTTTGCCCTCAAATCGCAGCCAAACAGGCTGAAACCGCTGGCCATTCGAGCAGCAATGAAATATGCCTTTTGGTCACGCACGGCATTTTGCACCTTCTGGGTTTTGACCACGCTGAGCCTGATGAAGAGGTCGAAATGTTTGCGTTGCAAAACCACATCCTCGCCGATTTTTATGCTCAAGAGGCTTAGTTGCTAGTTTTTGCCATCATCACGGCAGTCATCGTAGCTCTGTCTTCGATTCTTTTTGCGACTCTCGAGGCGGCCGTTCGTTTTCACGGTGAGAGTGGTTACAAGGCTGAGTCGCTCGCGTTTTTAAGAATTCCGCTCATCGGGGTTTTTGGCGTCGTAGTCGGCCAGGCGTTGGTTCCAACCGGAATACATTGGTCGCTAGTTTCGCTGGTGGCAATCGCACTTATGTTCACTTTGGTGGGCTTCAGCCAGTTTGTGAGCACCAGGATTGGCCACCTAAGAGTGGGAGCAGCGCTCCTGCGCATTTGCAACCCAATGGTCGATTGGTTTTGGGCTGGTTTTGCGCCGATTGCCTTGCCGAAGCCTGATCAGCCAGAAGAGTTTGAGCAAGAACTGCACGAGTCAGTTGAGGAGTTCACCGAGACTATTGTTCGAGAGGTCATGGTTCCGCGAATCGACATGGCAACTGTCTCGGCCGACGCTCCTTTGAGGGCAGCGCTGACCACGTTTTTAAGCCGCGGGTATTCGCGTTTGCCGGTGGTTGGCAAGACCGTTGATGACATCAAAGGGGTGCTTTATCTGAAAGATGTGGCTCGCCTGCAACACGAGTCTCCTTCGCAGGTTGAGCAACTCGCAGCTTCTGCCTTGGCTCGACCGGCCGTTTTCATTCCGGAGTTCAAGCCTGTCGATGATTTGCTTCGCGACATGCAGGCTTCGGCTACCCACATTGCCATCATCGTTGATGAGTACGGCGGCGTTGCTGGCCTGGTCACCATGGAAGACCTTATCGAAGAGATTGTCGGCGAAATTGCCGATGAGTATGACCGCGAGCTTCCAAGCATTGTTGAAATCAACAAGGATGAATTTCTTGTCACCGCCAGGTATTCGCTTTTTGACCTTGGAGAGATTTTCGATCTCGAGCTCGAAGACGAAGACGTCGACACGGTAGGTGGCCTTTTGGCCAAGCACTTGGGCCGCCTCGCCGAGGTTGGCGATAGTGTTGAACTTTCTGGCCTCACGCTTATCGCTGAGCGCATCGAGGCTCGACGCAAAAGACTTATTTTGATTCGAGTTATCAGAAACCCTGACTTGGCCGATGTTCAAGCCGCTTTGAACGAAAAGGACAAGTAAATGACCGAGGCACCCAAGAACTCAGAGTTTAACTCTTCGATAAACCACCGCGCCGGTTTCGCATCTTTTGTCGGACGGCCCAACGTCGGCAAGTCGACTCTGACTAATGCTCTGGTCGGCGAAAAGATTGCGATTACCAGTTCGAAGCCACAAACTACTCGCCGTGCTATTCGCGGCGTCGTGCACCGACCGTTTGGTCAGCTTGTTCTGGTCGATACTCCAGGACTTCACCGCCCGCGTACTTTGCTCGGCGAACGTCTCAACAACTTGGTCGAGTCGACGTTGGCCGATGTTGACGTGATTGGGTTTTGCATTCCGGCCAACGAGAAAATCGGGGTTGGAGACACCTTCATCAACGCTTCTCTCGACCAGTTTCGCGGGGCCAAGCTGGTCGCAGTGGTTACTAAGAGCGAGCTTGTCGACCGCAAGTCACTTGCTGAGCAGCTGCTGGCAGTTCAGGCATTGCGAGACTGGGCAGCGATTGTGCCGGTCTCTGCCATTGAAGGCGACCAGCTTGAAGACCTCGTAAAAGTCTTAGTCGAGCTGATGCCGGTCTCGCCCGCGCTTTATCCAACCGAATGGGTGACCGACGAGAGCAACGAGCAACGCATCTGTGAGTTGATTCGGGAGGCCGCCCTCGAGGGTGTTCGCGACGAGCTGCCACATTCGCTTGCTGTGACTATCGACGAGATGAACAAGCGTGAAGGTCGCAACATGGTAGACATTCACGCAAACATTTTCGTGGAGCGCGACAGCCAGAAGGGCATCATCCTCGGTCACCGGGGTTCACGACTAAAAGACGTTGGAACCCGCGCAAGGCTCGAAATCGAGACGCTTCTGGGGTCAAAAGTGTTTTTGAATCTGCACGTGAAAGTTGCTCAGGACTGGCAGCGAGACCCAAAGCAACTCGGCAGGCTTGGTTTTTAGACACTCGTTTGGCGCTAACTCGAGTGCTAGTCTAAAAACATGCAGTTTGAGCTCCTTCTTCTCAGTTGCCGCAACGAGGCCTAAACCTAAGGCCACCCTCGTTGCGGTGCATGGTGTCGGCCTAAAGAAGACAGCTATCAGCGCTTATAGGAGCCCCAAAAATGCAAAACACTCAAAGCCCATCGGGCATGCCGGTTCATAAATACCAGCCGTTTCACGAACAAATCGAAGTTGAGCTCGCCGATCGCACTTGGCCAGACAAAAAAATCACCACAGCCCCGCGCTGGTGTGCCGTAGACCTTCGAGACGGCAACCAAGCTCTGATTGACCCAATGAGTCCAGAGCGCAAGCTAAAGATGTTTCAACTTCTCGTCAAAATGGGCTACAAAGAAATCGAAGTTGGGTTTCCTTCTGCGAGCCAAACCGACTTCGACTTCGTAAGACTGCTCATCGAAGATGGGCACATTCCTGCCGACGTCACCATTCAGGTGCTAACTCAGGCGCGCGATGCACTTATCGAGCGCACCTACGAGTCACTTGCCGGAGCCAGCCGCGCCATTGTCCACTTCTATAACTCAACTTCGGTCTTGCAGCGCCGTGTGGTTTTCAATCAAGACAAAGCTGGAATCATGGCGATCGCAACTCACGCGGCAACGAAGTGTCTTGAGCTTGAGGCAACCATGCCCGACACCAAGTTTTTCTACGAGTATTCACCAGAGAGCTACACCGGCACTGAGCTTGAGTATGCGCTCGAAGTTTGTAACGCCGTAATCGAGATCATCAAGCCAACCCCAGAGCGCCAAATGGTGATTAACCTTCCGGCCACAGTCGAAATGGCAACTCCAAACGTTTATGCCGATTCAATTGAATGGATGTCGCGCCACATCAACCGACGTGACAGCGTGTTGATTTCGCTGCACCCGCACAATGACCGCGGCACCGGAGTTGCCGCAGCTGAGCTCGGATACCTCGCAGGCGCCGATCGCATCGAGGGTTGTCTTTTTGGCAACGGCGAGCGCACCGGCAACGTCGACCTAGTCACTCTAGGCCTCAACCTTTTCAGCCAGGGAATCGACCCACACATCGATTTCAGCAACCTCGATGAGATTCGCCGCACTGTGGAATATTGCAACCAGTTGCCGGTTCACGAACGCAGCCCATACGGTGGCGATCTGGTTTTCACGGCATTCAGCGGTTCGCACCAAGACGCCATCAAAAAAGGCTTCGAGGTTATGCAGCGAGAGGCAACCGAGCAGGCTGTTACGGTCGATGAGCTGATTTGGGCCGTTCCTTACCTACCGATTGACCCTAAGGATGTCGGTCGCACCTATGAGGCGGTCATCCGTGTTAATTCTCAGTCTGGCAAGGGCGGCGTGGCTTACCTCTTGAAAGCAGACCACAACCTTGATTTGCCGCGCAAATTGCAGATCGAGTTTTCTCGCGTGGTTCAGAACCGAACCGACGAGGTTGGTGGTGAGGTTACCTCAGACGAGTTGTGGCACACCTTCTGCGACGAGTACCTTCCGGCGCCGACCGAGCAGCCAGAGCTAAAGTGGGGTCGTTTCGAGCTCAAAAAGATGAGAACCTCGAGCGAGATGGATGGCGTTGTGAACCTCGAAGTTACTCTTCGAGACGGCGCTGGCGAGGTTGCTATCGAGGGCACCGGCAACGGACCGATTTCCGCCTTTTTGAATGTGCTTGCGAAACAGGGTGTTGAAGTTCGCTTGCTTGATTACGTTGAGCACACTCTTGGCGCTAGCAGTGACTCTCAGGCTGCGGCCTACATAGAACTCGAATACCGAGGCCGCACGCTGTGGGGCGTTGGAATCGATGGCGACATCGCGACCGCCTCGCTGAAAGCCGTAATTTCAGGTGTCAACCGCGCCATTCGAGGCTAAACAAAGTGCCCCTGTATCGAGACGAAGCTGTGGTTCTTAGAACCTACAACTTGGGCGAGGCCGATCGAATCGTCACTATGCTCTCGCGCTACCACGGCCAAATTCGAGGTGTCGCAAAAGGCGTGCGTCGCACCACCTCAAAGTTTGGTTCGCGGTTAGAGCCGTTCATGGTGGTCGATGTTCAACTCTTCGAGGGTCGAACGCTCGACACAGTCAGCCAGGTTGAGACGTTGTCGGCATACGGGCGCGAAATCATAGCCGACTACGGCTCGTACACCGCTGCTACAGCAATCGTAGAAACTGCCGAGAAACTAACCGGGGATGAATCTTCGCCGCAGCAATACCTACTTTTGGTGGGCGCCCTCCGCTCACTTTCGCGCAGCGAACATCCCTCGTCTTTGATTTTGGATTCTTACCTGCTTCGTGCCCTCTCGATCGCTGGATGGGCGCCAAACTTTGAGAAATGTGCGTTGTGTGACAAAACCGGGCAGCACCGCGCTTTTTCTATGCAGCTCGGTGGGGTGCTTTGTGACTCCTGCCGTGCGCCCGGAATGGCTGTGATTGAGGCCGAAACTCGAAACCATCTCGCAGCTTTGATGACAGGAGATTGGCAGCTGCTCGAGTCGAGCGCCGAAAGCACCTCCTTGTCAGCTTCAGGCATCGTTGCGGCCTACAGCCGTTGGCACATCGAGCGCGGATTGAAATCTCTCGAGCACGTTGAAAGATAGGTGACACGATGGTTTGGACTGTTGACCCGACAAGCGGGTTCTTGCCGATTCAAAGGCCCGACCTTGAAATCGGTAACTTTTTGGCGCCGCAGTCGCTCGTGCCCAAACACGTCGCCGTTGTCATGGACGGCAACGGTCGTTGGGCAAACTCGCGGGGTTTAACAAGGGTTGAGGGCCACAAGGCTGGAGAAGCCGCGTTGCTCGATGTGGTAGCTGGGGCAATTGAGGCGGGCGTTACACATTTGACTGTTTATGCTTTCTCAACTGAAAACTGGAAGCGTTCGCCGGACGAAGTGCGCTTTCTCATGGGTTTCAACCGCGAGGTTTTGCGACGCCGACGAGACCAACTAAATCAGTGGGGAGTTCGCATTCGCTGGGCCGGCCGGAGGCCAAAGCTTTGGGGTTCGGTCGTTTCTGAGCTTCAGGCGGCTGAGAAACTCACCGAAAAGAACTCGCGCCTAACGCTCACGATGTGTGTCAACTATGGCTCCCGTATCGAGATCACCGACGCCGTAAATCAAATCAGCTTGGATGTTGCCTCCGGTAAGCTCAAGCCCGGAGCTATCAGCGAGAAGACGATATCGCGTTATCTGAACAGTGCCTACCTTCCGGATGTCGACCTGTTTTTGCGTAGTTCGGGTGAGCAGCGTGTGAGCAATTTTCTGCTGTGGCAGTCGGCGTATGCGGAATTTGTGTTTCTTGACACCCTCTGGCCAGATTTTGACAGACGCCATCTTTGGAGGGCTATCGAGCAGTTCGGCTCTAGAACCCGCCGTTTTGGAGGCGCCGTTGACATCCCCAACGAGGGCTCGGCGAGCTAAACTAGGAGCCAGCCGGGCTTTTTCGCTCAGCGACTTTTTCAACTAGAACTCGGAGCACCAGTGGCAACCCCAAATCGTCTTGACTCAGTAATCTCTCTCGCCAAGCGCCGAGGCTTCGTTTTTCAGGCGGGCGAAATCTACGGCGGTAGTCGTTCGGCTTGGGATTACGGACCCCTCGGAGTCGAGCTTAAAGAGAACATCAAGCGCGCCTGGTGGCGCACCATGGTGAACAGCCGCGAAGATGTCGTGGGTTTGGATTCATCCGTTATTTTGCCTCGAAAAGTGTGGGAGGCTTCTGGACACGTAGCCGAGTTCGTTGATCCTCTAATCGAGTGCACCAGCTGTCACAAGCGTTTTCGCCAGGACCACCTCGAAGAGGCGTTCGAAGAGAAGAAGGGTCGCGCTCCTCAGGGAATGTCTGAGATTGCATGCCCAAACTGCGGCGGCAAAGACATTTGGACCGAGCCCAAGATGTTCAACGGACTTCTCAAGACCCACCTTGGCCCGACCGAAGACGAGTCGGGAATGCACTATCTGCGCCCCGAGACCGCTCAGGGAATCTTCGTCAACTTCGCCAACGTTCTAAACGCGGCGCGCATCAAGCCGCCATTTGGTATCGGTCAAATCGGAAAATCATTCCGCAACGAAATCACGCCTGGAAACTTCATCTTTAGAACTCGTGAGTTTGAACAGATGGAGATGGAGTTTTTCGTAGAGCCGGGTAGTGACGAACAGTGGCATGACTACTGGATCGAACAGCGCATGAACTGGTACACCGACCTCGGCATCAACCCAGAAAACCTTCGCCTTTTTGAACACCCAACCGAAAAGCTCTCTCACTATTCGAAGCGCACAGTTGACATCGAGTATCGCTTCGGCTTCACCGGTTCAGAGTTTGGTGAGCTAGAGGGCATTGCAAACCGCACCGACTTCGACCTTCGCACTCACTCTCGCGAATCCGGCGTCGACCTAAGCTACTTCGACCAAACCAAAAACGAGCGCTGGTTCCCATACGTCATCGAGCCAGCAGCTGGCCTGACCCGATCGCTGATGGCCTTCTTGGTTGATGCATATCACGAGGATGAGGCTCCTAACACCAAGGGTGGTGTTGACGTTCGAACGGTACTTCGACTTGACTACCGCTTGGCGCCAATCAAAGCTGCTGTCTTGCCGCTCTCGCGTAACGAGGACCTTTCACCGATAGCTCGAAACTTAGCCCAAGAACTTCGCGGCTATTGGAACATCGATTTTGACGACTCTGGCGCGATTGGTCGTCGTTACCGTCGTCAAGACGAAATCGGAACTCCGTTTTGCATCACCGTGGACTTCGAGTCTCTTGAAGATCAGGCTGTTACGGTGCGCGAGCGCGACTCAATGGCTCAAGAGCGGGTTTCGCTTTCAAAGCTTCGTGAGTATTTAGGCGCCAAGCTAGTCGGCTAGGAATGAGCACAAACTCGCAAGATTTCGCAGTGGCAACTAAGCCAGCGCTTCAATATGGGCCGATTTCCATAAACACTCCTGTGGTTTTGGCGCCGATGGCGGGAATCACCAATACCGCTTACCGACGCCTTTGTCGGGAGTTTGGCGGCGGGCTGTTTGTGTCAGAGATGGTTACCTCGCGCGCGCTGGTTGAGCGAACCGAAGAATCGATGAGGCTAATTGGGCACCACGAGAGCGAGAACACTCGCTCGGTGCAGCTCTATGGTGTCGACCCGCGAACTGTCGGCGAGGCCGTGACAATGTTGGTGGCGGAGAATCGAGCCGACCACATCGACTTGAATTTCGGCTGCCCGGTTCCAAAAGTGACGCGTAAGGGTGGGGGAGCGGCGCTGCCCTGGAAGCGCGATTTGTTCGCGAGCATCGTGAACTCTGCGGTGCGCGCGGCAGGTGATGTGCCGGTGACCATCAAAATGCGCAAGGGCATCGACCAAGACCACCTGACGTTTCTTGATTCGGGCAAAGCCGCTCGCGATGCCGGAGTAACCGCTGTTGCCCTTCATGGCCGAACGGCAAACGACTATTACTCGGGCCAGGCCGATTGGCAGGCGATTGCTGAACTTCGAGAGTCGCTGCCAGACGTGCAGGTTCTTGGCAACGGCGACATTTGGTCGGCTGCCGACGCCATCAAAATGATGCGCGAGACAGGGGTTGACGGGGTTGTAGTGGGCAGGGGTTGTTTGGGCCGCCCCTGGTTGTTTGCTGACCTTCAAAAAGCTTTCGACGCTTACGCCATTGACCCGCACGTCGATGCTGCAATCGACATTGTTCAGCCAAATCTGGGTCATGTTGCGGCTTACTTCAAACGTCATGCTGAGCTGCTAATTGAGTTCTTCGACGGCGACGAAGGTCGCGCTTGCCGAGACATTCGAAAGCACGTCGCTTGGTATTTCAAGGGCTACCCGGTTGGCGGCGATTTTAGAACTACCCTGGCTCAGGTTGAATCATTGAGTCACATGGATGACATCCTTGCCACACTCGACTTTGACGAACCTTACCCCGGTGAACTTGCCGAAGGTCCACGCGGGCGGCTCGGTGGGCAAAAACGCACGGCACTGCCAGAGCACTGGCTTGACTCGCGTGAGCTGCAGGGCGCGCAAGCCACCGCTCTGCTTGAAGCCGAACTAAACGTCTCGGGTGGCTAGTGAACACCAATGAGCGCGGGCTTGAATACGGTTACAGCGATTTCGACCGTGAACGATTCCTGGCCGAAGACCGCAAATCAGGTTCTCGCCGTGGCGAGTTTGCCCGCGACCGCGCACGAGTTCTTCACTCGTCCGCGCTAAGGAGGCTGGGAGCGAAAACCCAAGTTCTGTCTCCAGCAAACGGAGACTACGCGCGCACTCGTCTTACCCACTCGCTCGAGGTTGCACAGATCGGTCGCGAAATGGCTGTTGATCTCGGGTTAAATGCTGACCTCGTCGACATGGCTTGCCTCGCTCACGACCTTGGGCATCCGCCTTTTGGGCACAACGGCGAACGCGCCTTAAACGAATGGGCGACAGACTTTGGCGGATTCGAAGGAAACGCTCAAACCCTGCGATTGCTCACGCGCCTTGAGCCAAAAGTTGTTGCGACCGATGGTTCTTCGTTGGGTCTGAACTTGACCCGCGCTTCACTCGATGCTACCTGCAAATATCCTTGGTTGAGGATGGCCGCCGTGACTGACCTCGGCGCTGATCGCAGCTCTAAGTTCGGCGTTTATGACGACGACCAAGAAGTCTTCGCGTGGTTCCGGTCCGAAGCGGCGGGTGTTTTGAAGTGCGCTGAATCGCAGGTAATGGATTTCGCCGACGAC
>Ga0209188_1000159_pt1 | contig 75826 bp, 93 predicted proteins | sample C_130625_EF_Meta_FD_187307 | JGI IMG/M metagenome (GOLD analysis project Ga0209188, IMG submission 187307) | Freshwater microbial communities from Lake Croche, Canada to study carbon cycling - C_130625_EF_MetaG (SPAdes) (version 2) | ecosystem: Environmental > Aquatic > Freshwater > Lake...
ATGTGTGACGGAAAAGGATACCTCTTTGATTCGAATCAGAAGAAGATGTTTCCATGTAATTGGTGGTACCCGTCAGACCTTAAAATTTGTCTCGTTGAGGTTGCTAAAATATACGATCATTTCATAGGAGGTCAAATAGATTACACGAGTTACAATTACGTAATTTATAGTAAAAATTCCTACGTTGATAGAATAAACCCCGTGTGTCGGCTCAAGTACAAGAAGACCAAGACTCCCTATATGGCAGAATTGTTCAAGCGCTCAAACTTTTTAAATCTTCTTGAGAAAGGACAATTTGGAAATTATAAGCCGGCTGAAATTGCTGCTGTTAAACGCGCGTACGCACGAGCTCGCGCTCGTTCTCCTGGAAAAAAACCAAATTTAAATAAAGCATTTTTTGACTCTCGCCTCGGATTTACTAAATCTTTTGAAAATGGTCTTCAAATTGTTAAGAACCTTGAAAATGCAGGATACACAAAAAACCAAGCAGAATACACTAAATATGTGGAGGCTCTTCGTAAGAAATTTTCAACAAATGCATTCACAAACATATTTGAGAACGCCAAACGCCGGATGGAGGGTGCAAAGTTCAAATATGAAAAGGAGGCGATCTATTCACAGGTCTGGAAGAAACTTCCTGCTCAACAGAGAAAAATTCTGTCCGAACTAAGGAAAGTGACCAAAAAGCCGAGCCCACAACCCAAAAAGCCGAGCCCTGTGGTTAGCCCACGGACCGCTCGCCAAAAGAATATTGAATCTAAATTCGCAAACTATTGGAAGGCTCTGACAAAGAACAATCGAAACACAGTCCGGGGATACATAGCCCGACACGCGAGCCCCGTGAAGGTCCCGAGCCCCGTGAAGGTCCCGAGCCCCGTGAAGGTCCCGAGCCCCGTGAAGGTCCCGAGCCCTGCTGTCCCGTTGTTCAAAAATGTAATGGCACGGATAAATTCAGCCAAAACAGCCGTGTCTCGTAAGGCTATTCTCAAAAATGTCAAAGGGAAGATTGACGCATCAAACTACAAACTTTTCATAGCAAAAGTAAAGGAAAAAAACCAGGCAAATCGCAATCGTCGCGCGGCCAAGAAAAATATTAAACAATAATAATGATTCGGACCCGCGGGTTACAAAGGTCTGAGAATTTAGAAGAAAAAATTGTTAGGACCTATAACAGATTCGGTGCAAAGCTCATAGAAGCGCACGGGAGATTTACAACTGCAAATGAAGTTAACAATATATCATTTGAAGTTCCAAAGAGTACAATTATTATATTTTTAGCAAAGCCCGGAAGGTGTATGTTTATAGGAGCAGGGAGAATTCTCGCCGAATCTTACTTTATGAATAACAGAAATATGTTAAATTTTTTTCGAGGAGAAGCCGGAAAACTCGGCATGCATCACGGAGAGATTCTTTCGAGAACCTTTTTCGAGGGTGAGCAGTGTCCGAGTGTTAATTTAGATTTTAAAAATAACTCCCATCCTTCGTATGGATACGTTTGGAAACTTCCTCTGGGTCGGATTAGATCTACTACAGGCCCAAATCTGGAAGCTGAGCCGGCCCCTTTGCGTACGGAAGTTTATACTAGAATTCAACGAGGGAGTTCTCTTTTACTTAAATCTGTTGTGAGCCGTCTAGGAAAAGGAGTTTATATCGTGAACGCCTGTTTGCCACCTGGAAATGCCGGAAATATAAATGGTACAAATGCTCCACAAGGGGGGTGGGAAAACGCGAGGCCCAGGGCGCCTACGACGACTAGAGAAAGGCGCAGATTTGGACCGTTCATAAATAAACCTCATAGACCAGCGAGACCAGGTACGAAAGCAAAGACATTCTTGCCCCCGCAAAATGTTTACAAAGTTGCAAAACCCAAGCTTCTGTCGAGCCCTAAAATGACAGTTGAACAACTCTTGAGAACCATGAGTAGAAATCCCAAGATGAACATATCTAAACATTTTAGAAATCTCAGAGCAAATGTGAACACTTCACGACTTCTCAATGTTCAGGCCGTTCTTCAAAGTCCAAACAATTTTGTTTCAAAATTAGGAGTAGCTGGAAGACTTGCGTGGAGAGTTACATCCAATAAAGCGCATTTTATCTATAAAAGATTATCTTGAGTGAATATATATGGCCTTCACTATTAAACATCCAACTTCTGATCTTTTTTGGTCTTCAGGTCTCTTTGGTAGAATTCAGTTAGGTAATATTCCCAATATATACACTTTCGATGGTTCTTTTATAAAGAACACAAAGACGAATAACTATGTAAATCATAGATTTAATATCCTTCACGAGGATGGAATCCAGCAAGAGTTTTCCATGAATGATGATGGTTCAATCGGCTTCGAGGATCAATTTGTAGGTGACGGTCAATTTTTAAGCATAAGTTCTCAGCCATTTTATTGGGTAAAGACTCCAATTACAAGAGGTTCAGCACTTTTAGAACAATCTCAGGAACCAGAGGATGAACCTCAGGATGATCTGGCTTAAACCGTGAAAACGTATACTAACTAGAAATGCAGATCTTCGTAAAGACCTTGACGGGCAAGACTATCACTCTCGAGGTTGAGAGTTCAGATTCAATTGCAAATGTAAAAGCAAAAATTCAGGATAAGGAGGGAATTCCCCCGGATCAGCAACGTCTCATATTTGCCGGAAAACAGCTCGAAGATGAAAGAACCATGGCAGACTATAACATACAGAAAGAGTCTACTCTGCATTTAGTTCTTCGGTTGCGTGGAGGTTTATAAAAATCATTTCTTGTATTAAATTAATGGGACTTTGTCCAAAAAGTTTTGGCCCTTATTTTTGGGGCGCTTTTCACCTTGCATGTCTTGCGGCGGTCGATCAAGAAAGTCTCAAAACATTCATTAATTCTTATCAGATGGTTCTTCCTTGTTTTTGGTGCCGTCTTCATTTTTCCCAAGTACTAGCGGAAAATCCTATACCAGATACTGATGTTTTCAAATGGTCCGTAGATGTTCACAACATAGTCAACGAAAAACTTGGAAACCCAGTTATGTCGTACGAAGATGCTCTTCAGCACTGGTTGTCAGGCTGTGAACCAGAAGATCCTGAGCCCGAGCCTGAGCCTGAGCCTGAGCCTGAGCCTCTATTTGACAAATCAACCACAGTCCTCGTTATTTTATTTGTTTTATTTATATTTCTATTTTTATTCAAAAATTTTCGCAAGTAACTGTAATGGGAGCCGAAGATAGATTTGAATATTTCTTAATTTTTGGAAAAGTCCTTCTCATTTTGACACTTCTCGTTTTGTCATTCGTTAACGGTCACGTAGGGTACGTAAAAGACAAACCCCGTGACTTTATGGTTGACAACACGGTTTCAGGAGTTACAGGAGCTGTTGCCTTTATGATAATAGCACAGATGCGCGGTCGTGGAGATCTTATGGTCAGTGTAGGAATCTCGGCATTCTTGCTCCTCTTTATGCTCAACGTACTCTTTGAATTTTCAGGATTTAATTCAGCTTCTTCAAGTTCCAAAAGCATGACAGCCACTGAGAAAAAAGAGGCCAAGGTTCTCAAATGGCCAGTCATCGTAGGAGGAATCTTGGGTCTCATTGTTTTAATCGGACTTGCGTGGAGCGCAAATGTTCCTTTAATAGGTTCTAATCTGTGGCTAGAGGCGGGAATATTCGGAGTTTTATCTGGGGTCAGCGCTGCGGTCGTTGCTTCTCACCATGGATCGAGCGCTGTAGAAACTACCGTTGGAACAATCGGAATGACTGTATTTTTCGCAGGACTTCACGTTGCTCTCCAAAAAGGTGGATTTTACAATAATTTAGTTTTTCCAGACGCCCCTCCCTGTATAAGGTAAAGAGGAGAAGCGTATTCTAAATAGAAAATGCAATATGAACGTCTCTCACACGTGGAACACATTCTCAAACGCCCCGACTCTTATGTCGGGTCACTCCCTCCCGAATCCGCCAATTATTGGGTTCGAGATGGAGACTCCTTCAAGAATTCTACTCTTTCTGTTTCGCCTGCACTGGTAAAAATCTTTGACGAAATTTTGGTGAATGCCGTAGATCAGTATTCTCTTCACCCCAAGAAAGTCACTGAGATCAAGGTGAACGTGACCCAAAAAGGAACAATTTTGATCCAAAATTCAGGAGTGGCTATTCCTATTAAAAAACATGAGACCGAGAAGGATGAGCGCGGAAGTCCAATATGGATCCCTGAGCTTATTTTCGGGCACCTTTTGACCAGTTCAAATTATAACGACAATGAACAAAGGGTCACTGGAGGACGAAACGGTTACGGAGCAAAGCTAGCGAATGTATTTTCTTCCAAATTTTGGATCATAATTAGTGACGGAAAAAAGTTGTACTCTCAGACGTGGCGGTCCAACATGGGTCGGTGCACCGAACCCGACATTACCCCCACAAATGAGCCAATTTCCGTAATGATAGGGTTCGACCCAGATTGGTCGAGGTTCAGTATGGACGGACTTCTCAAGATGGCCGAGAAGCGCACGTGGGATTGTGCTATGTGGTGTACAAAGTCTTTTATATATTTTAATACAAAATTGCTCCAAGTCAAAAGTCTGGAAGATTTTGCCCGAATGCATGGACTTGATAGTCTGGCAAAAATGCACACCGATTCTTTTGATATTGTCGTAGGTCACTCATCTACAGGTGCTTTTCAGCAGTGCTCGTGGGTCAACGGTATTTCAACGACCAAGGGAGGTTCACATGTCGACAAATTTACAGGGGCCCTCGTAACTGAACTTACCAAGGACAAGAGGGTTACGGTCAAGCCTGCCCAAATCAAGTCTACTCTTTTCATGTTCATCAAGGCTACGATAATCAACCCGACCTTTAGCAGCCAAACAAAGTCAGAGTGTACTTCGAGGATCACAGAAATTTTTGATTTTAAACCAAAATTCATCAAGGATGTGTTGGCCTCTGGCGTTCTCGACGACCTCGTGGCTCTCGGAGCTGCCAAAGTCGACAAGGAGCTCAAAAAGACGGATGGTTCAAAAAAGTCTAGAATCACGGGAATTCCAAAACTTGATGACGCGAATTGGGCCGGAACTCACAAGTCCCACGAGTGTACCCTAATCGTTACGGAGGGTGACTCGGCCAAAGCCCTCGCCATCGCGGGACTTGGTGTCGTCGGTCGAAACTCGTTCGGCGTCTTTCCGTTGCGCGGAAAACCCAGGAACGTCAGAGACGCAACTGTTAAACAGGTGACTGAAAATGAGGAATTCTCGAACCTCAAAAAGATTCTTGGACTTCAGCACGGGAAGGTCTACAGTTCACTCCGGGACCTTCGGTACGGTCGACTGATGATCATGACTGATGCCGACCTCGACGGGTCTCACATCAAGGGCCTCGTTCTAAACATGTTTCACGTTTATTGGCCGAGCCTTATTACTCTAGGATTTGTGGTGTCGATGGTGACCCCCGTAATCAAGGCTGGAAAAACGTGGTTCTTTACTGAGGAAGAGTTCAGGGCCAGTCCGTCTTCACACGGTCCCGTGAAATACTACAAGGGTCTGGGAACTTCCACGAGCGCAGAGGCCAAAGAGTATTTCAAACAGATTGACCGACTTACGGTCGCGTTCAGCGCCGACCCCCGCCTCGACGAATCTATGCGACTCGCTTTTTCAAAGGCTCTTTCCGATGACCGAAAAATTTGGCTCACTCAGCACATGGCAAATCCTCCAAAGGGAATTCCTTACGGTCACGTAAAAAGTCTTTCGGCTACTGATTTTGTTTACAGAGACCTCGCAAACTTCAGCGCCGAAGACATCAAACGCTCGATTCCTCACGTGTCTGACGGTCTCAAGCCTTCTCAGAGAAAAGTTATTTACGCGTGCCTCAAGAAGAACCTTACGAGCGACATGAAAGTTGCCCAACTTGCAGGGTACGTAGCGGAACAGACTGCGTATCATCACGGAGAGGCGAGCCTTCAGGGAACAATTGTGAATTTGGCCCAAAATTTTGTGGGTGCAAATAATCTGAATTTACTCGAGCCGAGCGGACAGTTTGGAACGAGGCTCGCCGGTGGGAAGGATGCGGCCAGCGCCCGTTACATTTTCACACGTCTTAGCCCATTGACAAAGAAGATATTCGATCCTTCGGACAATGCTGTTCTAAAATACGTCGTGGACGACGGAGAAACCGTGGAACCCGAGTTTTATTCTCCCGTAGTGCCAATGATTCTCATAAATGGGGCCGAAGGGATCGGCACTGGATTCAGCTGCTACGTTCCCCCGTTCGATCCAGAGGCCGTAAAACACAACATATTGTGCGCTCTGGAGCAAGTCGCCATGATTCCTATGAAACCTCATTTCAAGGGGTTCAAAGGAAAAATGACAAAAACGAAGGACCACACGTGGGTCATGGAGGGCCTAGTCGCAAAGGAGGGAAGTCAGCTCCACGTGACCGAGCTTCCTCCTGGAAAATGGATTCAGGACTTCAAGGAACACTTGGAAGAACTGCTCGAGAAGGGGGTGATTCAGAAATACGAAAATCATTCGACAGAGACGGTCCCCGATTTTAGGATCTGGGGGTACGGCGGATCTGATGACATTGTTCGAGAGCTCGGGCTAATGAAGACAATTCACACGAGCAATATGTACCTGATAGGACCCAACGGGGCCGTCAAGAAGTATGCGAGCCCCGAGGAGATTCTTGTAGACTACATAGACGTCAGAATCGGAATCTACAAGAAACGTAAGGCTCATCTTTTGAAGGTCCTAGACTCTGAAATTCAGTGGCTTAGCGAAAAGGCGAGATTTATCGGATTTGTAGTTACCAAGAAAATTCAGGTTCTAAACGTTCCTTTGAACGACATTCATTCACAGCTAAAGTCTGAAAATTTTAGGGAGGAACTTTGGCCTAAGCTCTTAGACATCAAGACGTATCAGTATACTCGAGAGGAGGTACTCAAGCTAAAAGATATATGCACTTCTCGAAATTTAGAAAGAGATCAGCTGAAGTCAACATCTGTGGTTCAAATGTGGAAGAATAATCTGAGAGACTTGTAGAGATGGATGTACCTATCGAAGTAAGCGGGTACTATAATGTCACCGCTCCCCAAGAAGTTACATTTTATGCATCAACGACACCTCCTCAAAAACCTATCACAGGATGGACGCCCACAGGAATCACTAGTCTACAAGGACAGATTCAAATTACAAAATATAATATTGTTTCAGGACCTGGATATCTATGGTCTTTTTCTGTGCAATCTGACACGAATCAAACTATCGAAGGAACAACATATGTTACGGGGGCTATTCTTTATCCGCCCGGGCAGATTCAATTTAACAAAAAAAATGTACCTATATACGGTAATTACAAAGTAATTGATAAAGTTATAAATTTTTACTTTTCAGTTCAGCCTCCACCGGGAACGGAAAATGGGTGGATCGTTGAAAATTTGCCACTTGTCAGTGTACCCTTGAGAGTCACGTTTTTTAGTCCTGATATAGTACGTTTCACCGGGAATTCTAATGAGGTCCGGGAAAGTCTAGCTCTTCTCGAACCTATAGACGGAAGTCCCCCACCTCTTACAGACGTTCCGGTCTATGTTAAAGGGTCTCCTACGGTTATTCACGAACCTTACTATTCAAAAAAATTTGTACCTGGGTTTTTTACAGTAAATACATATGATCCAAATAAATTGATAACTATAAATCAAAATATAAGAACAGGTAATACTGCTTATCTCCGAGAACTGAATAAAGACCTTGACGAAGAAGTGCCCGTGCAACTATACATAGATGAAAAGGACCGAGGATTTTCACAAGGGTCTATACTCTCTCTGAACGCATTAGGCCCACAAGATGAATATCTTTTGAGTAATGATTATTCAAAATCTCAATTTTCTTCTTTATTCAAAGAATCTACACGGTTTGTTTCTTTCGAAAGAGTCATTCCTTTTGCTCCACCAAGTCCTTATTATCAGGGAAATACAGTTCAAATAGAAATAAGACCTACTGAAATGGGTCACCTTATGGCAAACATGTATTTACATGTAAAAATGCCGGCCCTCAAGGGGTACCTTTATTCTCCGGATCTAGGAAGATCTTTAATAAAACAGATTGATCTTCTAGTGAACGAGACAACTGTAGAAACTCTTTACGACGATTGGTACATTATCAAAGATCAACTATTTTTGGATGCCGACGAACAGGTGGGAATTTCTTATTCTCTCAATCCTAAACCAAGTGTAAAGGTTCCAGTTATAGGAACTGGGGGAGACAGTGTGGTCACTGTAAATTCGAACACTGTTCACACATTTTTAACCAACAACACATTTACGCTTAACACAGCCTCTCAGGTAAACTTGCTCATAGTTGGTGGAGGAGGTGCCGGAGCCTCTGGGGTTTACAGGCCTACTCTCACCAGTAACATATCTTCAGTTGATTCGGTACCTACCAATTTTGTATTAAAATTGAATAATACTGTAGGGGCTTATGTAGGTGCGAATGTTACAATATCTAGCACAGACTCTGTTTTTAGACCCGTAGTCTATGTTCAGTCCTTTACTTCGTCTTCCTTGACCCTTGCAACTTTTGGGGAAACTGCTTGGTCGTCGAACATAACTCCGCCCAACACAACTGTTACAATTTTCAATGGAAACGGAGGAGGAGGCGGAGGAGTTTTCAATCAGTCTGTATTTTTGCTTCCGGGAAGCTACACTGTGAACGTAGGATCAGGAGGGACTTCTCTTAGCCCGAACGGGAACACTTCGAGTTTTTCAAAATACTCGGTTACGGGAGGATACGGGGGCGCGTCGGGAACTGTAGGAACTTCGAATGTGGCTTACCAGTATTTTTCAAACATAGTCTATCAGTCTGGCGGAGGTGCCGGAGGAGGTGCAAATGTAACAACAGGTACAGAGACCTCTGCGTTCACTACAACTTTAGGAAAAGGTGGGATCGGCTACGCGTACAGTAACTCGATAAGTCTAGGAACGACCTATTTCGGTGGGGGCGGTGGAGGAGCTTCGAACACGTCGATTAGTGGGACCCTGGTAACGCCCGGAGGTCTAGGGGGAGGAGGTGCAGGGTCAAGTAACGTCACTGGATTCTCGAGTCAAAATGTTGTTTCTATTTCTGGGACTACAAACAGCGGAGGGGGCGGAGGAGGTTCGTTTGGTTCACCACCTGGAAACGGAGGTTCAGGAATTGTTATTTTGTACTATTCGTCGGTGTCTAATGTTATACCGAGTTCAGATATAATTGTTCCACTTGATTTCTTCTTTTGTAGAAGACACTCCGCGAACAACAAGGCTCGAGAGAGGCTAAGAAGACCTTACTTTCCTTTATGTTCTATGTGGAACCAAAAATTGTACGTACGTTTCACTTTTCAGCCTAACAATTGGTGGTGCAATGTACCCGTGGGAAGTGGTATAGATTTGTATTCACCCGATGGAACAACTTTCCCTACAATAATTACAGAAGAAATTTTATTAACCGATGAAGAAAGACTTTATTATATGAGCACACCCCAAAAATACCTTGTTCCTCAGGTTCAAAAAGAATCGACTCTTTCGTTCTCGGGAAATAATCCAGTTCTTGAATTAACAGCAAACTTTCCGGTACAGACCATAGCATGGTTCTTCCGAAATAAAAATTACGAAACTGTGATTGACGGACGGTACTATGACTCGAGATACAGTTACGGGTACACTACTCAGTATATTCAGACCGGTATTAATCTTCAATTCCCGTCGGGAAATTCAAACTTTGTGGATGTCATCAGTAACGCGAAAATTACGCTGAACAGCATTGATATTCTTAGTACTTTTCAAGGGTCTCTTTATTACTCGTTTAAACAACCCATAGAGCACAATTTGAGCATTCCTTCAAAAAATATCTATACGTACTCTTTTGGTCTAAGTCCAAAAGAGTACAATCAGGGTGGATATCTTAATTTTTCTAAATTAGATTCACAAACGACAAATTTAACTTTATTATTTAAAAATGAATACAGTTCTCAGATTACACAAGGGTACAATTTGTATTTGTTTTATTACGGCTACAATCTTCTTGTATTTCAGGACGGGTTCGCAACAATTCCTTTTCAGTGAGGAGATAATCAATTATCCCATTTGTCACACACCATCTCAGAAAGTTGAGTTGAGCGACCGTCGTCGTGAACCCCTTAAACTCTATGCGCTCTGTCCTGCAAAAAGGATCAAAAAGTTTTTTAGAGTATCCGTCGAGACTCGATTTGTAGGCAACGTGGACAGTGAACATTTTTCCGTTCGGAGCGGTATACGTGACCTGCTTGGCCTTTGAATAATTTGTGACGAACCACTCGAGCTTGCGCAGAGAAATGCCTTTGCGATGCTCTAGAATATCTAGAAGCTTTTCGTTATTTTCTGAAATATCAAAAAAACGCTCCAAACTTGTCAAAAGAAGTGCAGATTTGTTCATTAATTTATATAAGTTTGAAACCCTTAAGTATTAAGTTTCCCATGGGGCCTTGACGCGTTCGATTGGTTTAAGAACCGGGGGAGGAACTTGCGACTGATGAAATCCACAGTACCCGTTGTCCTTCGGTTGTTTCATGCATCTCTTTTTGCTCTTGAGAACACCTTTGCAAAAGGTGCATTCTATTTTTGAACTGTCTTTCATTAGTCGCTCCATGGGAATATCATATGTCTTTGAAACATTTTCGAGCTGTTGAACTAGAATAAGATTTACTCGACGAGAGACCTCCTCTTCGATTAAATTTAGGATTTGCTGTTCCATCTTACTATTTACACAGTTGAAACTTTTAAGGCGAACCTGCTCAAGAAAGCTTTTCGGGCCTCGATTTCAACACTCGAGGTCACCTTGACATCTGTACGTTTCCCGACGTCATTCGTTTCGGCCAAAAACTTTTTGTCAAACACGAGATCTTCCCTTATGAGAGGCTCGAGAAGGTCTGCAACTGGTTTTTTAAACTGGTTCGTAAAATAGTACCTGTAATCAACCTTTAGACCCTTCTCCGCGACCCATACAGGGTCCTCCGCCTTTTCATACATTTTCCCTTGGCCGTGAGTAATGAGAAACGAGACTCGATCCCCTTGCTGAGGCTCTGAACCTGGAGCTCGAGCTTTCATCTTGTCCCGGACGGACACGTGAGGTTGTGCATTCTTGTACGACGAAGCAAGCTGTTTGCTCATCAGCAACTTCTCCGTGGGAACCTTCCCGTAAACCAACTGCCGGCCGGCACTTCTCGCAAAGTCTATAACCGGTCGCGGATCGCTCGATTCGAGAATCATGTTCAGGAGCGTCTTGAGAGTCTCTCGAACAAAAGGGCACATGTCGCGCCGGACAACCTGGAGACCCTTGATGTCCACCTTTTTGAAAACGACGCTGTCACCCTTTTTCTCGTACATTTTTGCCGCGTACCTCTTCTTCGAGTACAGGAAATACGGACAGTATACCTTTTCGAGCTCGAGATCGTTCGGCGCCTTGAAGAGCTTCGTGCAGGCCTCTGCAGCCAATTCGCCCTGGACCCACGAGTAGTCGATGGCATCTTGACCTTTGCGACCCTGGACGTCAAACTCGACCATTATTGAGTCAGTATTCTTGACTATCAAACTTCCGTTACCTGCTGCAAAAGTACCTGCGTCGGTCTCTAGGTCGTATACGTATCCGTCCCATGATTCATGAATAAGTTTTACATAATTTACACCTTCGATATCTTTTCCAAAATGTAATAAATTATCCGTTTCTTTGATTTCATATGGTTTTAATAAAATTAAATCTTCATCTAAAAGTGAATGATCTTCCGTAACATCTACTATACCATAAGGTGAATAAACTCTATAAATTTTTTTGCAACTTTTATGTCTAATAATTCTATTAATTTTTTTCCAGCCAATATGTGTCATGCATTCTATATTTAGAGATTCACATTGTTCAGCTATTCCTAATTTAAAATGATCATAAGGAACCCATGAATTTGTCAAGTTTTGAATTTCAGGTCTAGATTCTTGCCCGTTTATTCTTATGAGAACTGGAGTTTCAGGCATTACCGAGTCTCCGTACCTAACCTTTGCGCCCGGAAAATTCTCTTCAACATAATTCTTCGTCTCTTCGATCATCTGACGACCCCTCATAGTGACCGTTGATGCAATAGCCATCAAGGGGAGCATTCCTTTTGAGGCCCCTGTAAACCCATAGATTGAATTCATACTAATTTTGTAAGCTAATTGTTGACCGTTATAAATTGCCTCGAGGGGCGTTCCTTCTGCCTGGGCCATGAGTTTCTTGGCCTTTTTTCGAAACGCCTTAAGATCCGTGAGAATAACAGGAAGGAGCGAAGGAGCGGGAGCTTGTGCGAACCGGTGAGGACCGAATTGCTCGTACGTTACCCCGGGCAAGTTGTCGTATTTCGGATCCATAACGAGGGTCGAGTAGCAGAGATTTTCGGCACACATGATGCTCGGATACAGACTCGCAAAGTCGAGAGCGGTGATGGGGGCATAGTAAGCTCCTGTTTGGGCCTCGAGAACAGTAGCTCCTTGATACCCTTCGTCGATACCAGAAGACTTTCGAAACGTAGGAATGATGAAATTGAGCTCTCGGGCCTTTTTAGCCATCTGGCTAAACACCTTGATTTGCTGACCCCGTTCGCTCAAAAAGGAGAGGGGGACCCAACACGCCTTGGCCATCTCCACCTGATTCTGGATTTGGCAGAGTTTCTCCATGAGAGCGTGAGGCAACTCGGTGTCCTTGACGCAATACTCTGCAACTTCCCCCAATTTTTCAGGGTTTCCCTCCAAAAAACGTGAAAACATCTCTTTAGGGGGCATATCCAATTTTTGATCCTTCAGAAAATGCTTCGAGACGTTGTTCAACGAATAAGACTCTAGCTTGTGCTCGCGCTTCACGTCCTGGAACAAGTCGAAAACGTAGCGACCCTTCATAGGGACCATCTTGAGCTGGTTGTTTCCGAGAGCGCTCGAACTCAGATTCTTCTCGACGAGTTCCACGACTTCCCCTTGGACCCTCCCCCATACAGGACTAAGACCGCAGTGGATAGTTGCACGGACCAAAAGATACTCTAGATCGAATCCGAAGATGTTCCAGCCGGTGATAATGTCGGGGTCTATCTTCAAGAGATACTTCTGGAAAGCTTGAATGAGCTCTCGTTCTGTCTCGAAGCTCTCGTGACCGGCAGTCTCTTTGAGGCACAGACACTTGCGATCGAGATATCCGGGCTTTCCAAATTCCTTTGTAGTCATTCCGATCTGAAACACAACATCTCTGGGATTCTTTGGATCTGGGAAACCTCCCGTGGACGAGTAGCACTCGATGTCGAATGACATGATGCGAAGAGGTGCAAGGTCGTCGCGAGCAACGGGCTTGATGTAGCGCCAATCGGGGGCCCAGAGGTTCACCTCGCACGTAGACTCTGCATCAACCTCGCAAATTCCAGGATCTATCCAGCCAGTCGAAGAAATTCCCGAAACGTGCATGAAACGTAAAACGGGGTCTATGTTCGACTCGTAAACTCGAGCACCGGAAAGCTCTGGAAACTTGTTGTTTTCGACGCACCACGCGCAAATCTTGAGAGCCTTTTGAGTTTTGAACTCGAGGCGAATAAAACGAGAAAGTTCTCCGTTCTGAAAACCCCACAAGTCCCTCCCTTCATGAACCCGACACGAAACGAGACCACGCCAAAAGAGATCTTTTACGGTATCTTTCGATACATTCGTTTTTATAAAACAAAAAGGATTAAATTTTGTTCCAAGTGAAACAGATTTTCCATCTTCAGAGCGACCAAAAATACGGACAGTAAATTGGTCATCCTGGTCTTGCCCGCTCCAAGCAATAGCCTGGAACATTTTATATTATTATGACTTGTAGCTTTAAACTCCTGTTACTGCGTAACCGGTTCCCCTCTCCGTCTTTACATCTGGATTATAAATCTCATTTACATCTGCAACAGTGAAATTCTCGAGAATGAGCTGAGCGATACGATACCCAGGACGAATAACGAATGGTTGCTGAGAGTCTAGATTCTGAAGAACAACCTTAATCTCTCCTTGATAATCAGGATCTATTACACCAGCAAGAGTGTCGAGACCGTGCTTCACGGCCAGTCCAGACCTGGGTGCAATGCGTCCATAAGTTCCTGGCGGGAGCTGAACTGAAATGCCGGTCGAGACAACAACTCGATGGCCTGGAAGAACGACATAATTATCGATGCTGAATAGATCGTAACCTGCAGCTCCGGTCGACGAGCGGACAGGAAGGTGTGCGACTGGGGAAATCTTGAGAACATTGAGCGCCATTTAGTATTCATACTATTCACAGCTTTAAGTTATTTCATATCTCAGTAAATAATATGAAGTGTTGGAAACCCCAGGAACCTCTTTATATTGTGTTACCTTACTTCAATTATTGCGGGTTCAAGAGACGCCGTGAACTTTTCATAGATTTTGTAAACAGATACAAAAATCTCAGGATCGTTGTTGTTGAAGTTCTCGGACCATCTCCACTGGGCTCACTTCCGGTGGATCGTCATATAAAGGTAAAATCTGACAACAAAATATGGCTCAAAGAAAACCTTATAAACATTGCGGTTAAACAACTTCCCATGAACTGGAAGTACATGGCATGGGTCGACACTGATTTAACATTTTTAAACCAAAATTGGGTCCAGGACGCTATTCACGAACTTCAGAGTGCGGATATTGTGCAACTCTGGACAACTGCCGTAAATCTGGGACCAAAAGGAGAAACTATAAAAATAGACAAGAGTTTTGCATATATGTTTATAGAAAGCGGAACAGTCTGGTCCCCTTCAGACAAGTACGGGTTTTGGCACCCCGGATACGCGTGGGCGTGTACACGAAGGGCCTATGAAACGATGGGAGGACTCATAGACTTTGCAATTTTAGGATCGGGCGACCGACACATGGCCATGGCTCTCGCGGGATTGGCCGAAAAATCTTGCCCGGGAAATATTCATTCAAATTACACAGTTTTACTCAAAATTTTTCAGAATAAAGTGCGTAATTTCAAAGTTTCATGGGTCGATGGAACCATAGTTCATTATTGGCATGGTTCATTTACCAATCGCCGATACAAGGAAAGATGGGAAATTTTGACAAAGAATAAATTTGATCCATTCGAGGATATTGGTATAAATGATAAAGGACTTATTGAACTTTCAGAAACTGGGAAGAGATTCGAAAATTTACTTGAAGAATATTTTGCAGGAAGGAAGGAAGATAATTAAATGTACAAAGATTATATGGATGGTGAAAACCAACGCAACCCCCTCAAGTGGGTTCCGGTCGTTAGTACGTGTATAGGAGTTTTTGCTCTTTGTTTTCAGATATTTGTGTTGTATCCTTGGCACCTTCAGCTATCGTCGGAGTTTTCGAACCTCCAGGCGAGCTGTGCTTCTAGGAACTTCCGATCGTCTCATCAGTAGGAACGCAGCCGCTCCCTGTTGGCATATAGCCTGGAGAGCACATTGCGACGAAGTTATCGGAGGGCCGTGCAACTGAACGCGAAAGGAACCACCACAGAATCAGTAAAATCAATATAATTATAACAACCACGTTCATTACTAGTACTATAGATTTTTGTTATAGTACTCGTCGCTTGGACGATCTGCTGGAAATATAGGAGAATCATAGACTTGAGGGCGGGTCGCGTCAGTAGAAACTCCAGCCTCGGATGAGGTAATTCCTATGGGTAAACACGCAGAGCCCGAAGAGGCCCACGGGGCGTAGTAGTACCCGACGGGGCATTTTACTGTGTTCTTCTGTTTGTGCAGAAGCACAATAAGAATTATAAAAAGCATAAGAGCAATCGCGAGCTCCATTCTTAATAAAAGAAAACAATTTTTTCACACTCAAAAAGTGCTTTAATCTTGCTGATGAGCGCCGAGTAGTCCTCCTCGAACTCCCCTTCAGCAATTTCTCTCTCAAATTGCTCAAGGTCTTTACGAGTAAAAGGAACCTCTTGACCTCTGCGATTTAGTCGCGGATCTCGGGTATCATATGCTCTATTAAATTCTTCTCTCGTGGGAAATATCTTGTCTTGATATAAATTCCTGACCCACGGGTCGAGGCTCGGGTAATCACCCCAGGACTTTTTCAAAGTTCCGTCGGTCCATCCGAGCTTTACCATAATTATTATATGTCTCCTCTTTTTAAAATCATTCTTTCATTGAATGGAATTCCGTTGAATCTGGTAGTTGCCGCGTTTGTATAGGCCCCCATATTTTCCCATTCGATCCAGTGTCCTTCGTCTATAGTACCCGGAAGATCGAGTTCTTTGTATATGATGTCTCCTCCGTCACATGTAGATCCAAAAATTGTCACGGGCACATGATAATTTTCAATTTTATTCCAAAATTGATCGTAGACGGTCTTGACCTGTGGTTGGGCGTGATCAAATAGTATGCAGTTGAATGCTCCGTATAGACTTTCACTTATGGTAATTCCCGAACCTTTTATTCCTATGACGGGTGTGTACAGTGTCATTATTTGTTCGACGAAGTACCTCCCGGGTTCGGCAATGAGTGTAATATCTTTTTGAACACTGATGGTTTTAGGCAATCCGTGGGCGTGACTGAAGCCACCCCCAATATCAATAATGCGAGGGTCATACCCATGTTCTTTGGCTAGTCCGATCGCTCTCTCGGCGGTCTTGACCGCTTCACCGAAAACTTCTGAGCTCGAGGCGAAGGATCCCACGTGAAAGGAAACCCCGATCACTTCGAGATCGAGCGTTCTGGCCGTAAACAGCAATACATCCCAATCTTGTTCCTCGGCCCCGTATTTTATGCCGAGGTTACATCGTGCCGACGGATCGTCAGCACGTATTCTCAAAATGAGTTCCGGGCGAAGAACGCTAGTTTCCCACCCGCGCGCAATCTTTTTGAGCTCGCACACGCTATCAAACGTGGTCCGCAATATTTTCTTGTCTTTCGCGAACGCAATGTCTTGTACACGTTTGCACGGATTTGCATAAAGAATTCGCTCTGACTTAACCCCCAAGTCCAGCACTGCTTGTATTTCGGCAGGACTTGCGCAGTCAAAGTTGGAGCCGAGGTGCGCCAACTTTTCAAGAATCCTGGGTTCAGGATTACATTTTACTGCGTAATATGGTTTAATTTGGGGAAGAGCCTCGGTCCACTCATCATACACTCGTTCGAGTACTGACAAATCTAAGGTGTAGAAAGAGTCTGTAGGGACTCCGAGTCTGACCATCCAGTGGTATTTTGTATAATTATTTTATTTCTAAGTAAAATTTCGTGAAACGGGCACACGAAGTTTTCGTGAAACGGGCACACGAAGATTTCGTGTGCTGACACTGATAGACTACTTAAAACACAAAGACGTTCAAAACACAAACAATGGCAAACCGTACTTTCATCTTTCTTCTTGATCGTTCGGGCTCTATGGAGACCTGCTGGGATGACACAATCGGGGGATTCAACTCTTTTGTGTCAGACCAGGCGACCCTCGGTGGGAAACTTACGCTGATTCAATTTGATCATGAGATTCTCAAGTCTTATTCGGACCTTGATCTCAAGGAGGTGAAGCCGTTGACCCGCAGTACTTTCACTCCGCGCGGATCGACTGCTCTTCTTGATGCGATCGGCTCTACGGTCAAGGAGTGGACTGGACCTCCGGCTACTCTCATCATTTTGACTGACGGTCACGAAAATGCGAGCACAAAGTTTACCAAGGCGCACGTGAAGGATCTGATCGAGCAGAAGCAGAAAGAGGGATGGACGGTGATGTATCTTGGTGCTAACCAGGACGCTTTTGCAGAGGCTGGAGCCATGGGGATCGGAGCAGCCAACACGATGAACTACGATATTCGAAACACCCCCGAGGCTTTTCGAAGTTTGAGTGCCGCTTGCTCACAGGTTTCATCAAATTAAATAGTGTAATTAGTCGATCGATAAAATCTGAATTTTTAAGCAGCAGCCTGAGTTGCAGCGGCCATAGCCTGAGCTGCAGCAATCAGGCCCTGAAGGCGAGCCTGAAGCTGAGTGTTCTTGACCTGTTTAGTTTCTCCGAGAGCTGAAATGAGTTTATCGAGTTCTGCATCCATAACCCCTTGAGCGTGTCGAACATTGTTTGGATGGGCCAGGGCCTGAACTTGGTCAGTCGTAGGAACGGACGCTTCGGCTGTACTGAAATTAGGAAGAGACTTGGCTGCTGCCACCGTCTGTGGTGATGGCGCCTGAAAAGAATTGAACGTGAAATATCCTGCAACTCCGAGAGCGATTATAGACATTGCCAGAATAACCGCGGAAAAGTTAAAATTTGAATCCTTAGGTTTGTTTGTGGTCAAATAAGTATGAATATTTATAGATGTCAGTGCAATTGCACAAATCGCCACGACCACAAAGGCGGCCGGTATCATAGCCTCGTTAAGACCCATATTATTATAATCATGCAATATATTTTCTTTAGATGAGTCTTGCAGACGTCCCCTTGGAGACTGAACCAGAAAATGATCTATTTTGTAAATACTATTTTTTGGCCAAGTACGTTTTGGGTCTGACGCAAAGCGGCCCGAAAAGAGGGTCTGGACCACAGAAGCCACCTCGACCAGAATCCTGGAGTTTGGGCCCCACTCTTTCCCCAGTTTTCTCTTTTTTTGTGACGGACCAGATATCGCTCCATTCTGGTCCGGTCCTTGTGTATAGTATAATCAGAGTACCCTTTGCGCCCGAATCGAACAACTTTCCCGTTTGGGAAAACGGCCATGAATTTATGGATTCCATTCCGGGCCCTGTAGAGCTTCACGGCCATTAGTGTATGCTAATTCTTACTGATATATAAATTAAAAGAATAAGAATGATGACATTAAAAACAATGTAGCCAGTTATATAAGGGAACGCCGTGTCCCGGAGTGCGTTATTTCCTAGTACCATATTTAGTACCTGTCTTGTAAGAGACTCATCCTCTCCATCTTCACTCGCAGCCATGGATCGTTACTATAATAATGAAAAAATTGAAAACGAATTTACGAACCTTGGAAATGCCATATGCATTATAGGGAAAACAGGTATCGGAAAAACGTGGATCGTTCACAACAAATTTAAGAACTATATAGAACTCACGCCTGATATACTTAAGAGTCGCCAAGATACTATTGAATTTTTATGTAAAATTAAAAATTCAAACCTCCCAGTGATTCTTGACGAGTACGAATGCTGTCAAGAACTTATAGGAATTAGAGAAATCAAGGAACCGCCCAGTTCTGGTGTATTTATGGTGACGTCACAAGTGCCCGTGAAATTTGATTTTGATATAAAAATATATGAAATGCCCATAAAAACTCCTGAGGAAATAAAGGCCCTTTTTCCGAAAGCTAAAAAATCTATAATAGATACGTGCGGAGGTGATCTTCGGATCGTTTCGCAGAGTATAGAATTTGACTCTGATCTTAGGGATGATTTCAAGGGACCCAGAGAATTTTTAAATTCTCTCATCTCTAGAAATTCTAATACAAACCCGGCAAATTACATAGGATATCCGATACAAGAACCTGGGAATATAGCTTCAATTTTACATGAAAATTACCCTGATAGTACCGGGGATCACTTTAAAATTATAGATTCCTTGAGTGTCGCGGATATAATTGAAACTAGAGTATATGCTGGAGAATGGGATCTTTTACAATATTTTAATTTTTGGGGATGCATAACTCCGGCCGTAGAGATTAACCATAGCCTCGGGAATTTAAGACCAGGGTCAACATGGACAAAATATCAAAACACATGCATGCGTACGAAAAGAATAGAAGCTCTCGCGACAAGGTTGCCCGGAAAAAAACTCTGTTACGATGAACTGGTATTTTTAAGAGATTTTGCAGAAAAAGAAATGGTCGAAATTCTTCTGGACTATAAAATTAAGCCTCAAGATATCGACGTACTGAATCACTTGAGCCCGCTTCGAAAAATAAAGCCAAAAACTGTGAGTTTCTTAAAAAAGAAGCTTACTTCGGAGTAGAATCGTCGGCTGAGGGAGCTTCTGGCTCCTGAACGACCGGCTCCTCTTTAGGAGGAGTCGACTCGATTTTAATTACACCATTGTTAAACTTCTCTGTAAATTTCTTATACAGAAAATAGCCAATTATGAGAATTGCCACGAGGGCCACAATATTAAAAATGTTAAATGGGCTATTTGGCTTTAGAAAACTTTTCGCGTGATCGACAACTGGAACGGCAGACTGCATTACTAAGAATTCGTGTTTTTTCTACGGTAAGGGAACGCACTGTCCAATCTTCAAGTAAAATGGAAGAAGCCTGGAGAGCATTTGATCTTCTTCGATCGGAGCCCGTAGAATCTTTACCGACCGTGAACGATTATCTGTGTAGTCACTGTGGGGGCGTAAAAATTTTCGATGGTGTCGATATCGATCTTCCGACTTGTATGGAATGCGGAATTCAGGATGATTGTTACATTTCTGATGAACCGGAATGGCGATCTGGTGGCAACCCGGACGAAGGAGGAGGGGACCCTTCTAGGTGTGGAGCACCGGTGAACACAGATCTTTTTTCTGCTCAGTGGGGGATGAACACAGTAATGACCGGAAGATCTAAACTACAGACAATAAATATGCACGCTTCTATGAATCACAAAGATCGGGCCCTTTTTCACGCTTATGCCCAGATGGACAAAATAGGAAAAGAAACCTTGAATCTACAGGACAATGTGATGTACGCTGCAAAAATGAAATACAAGGCCTTCAACGAAGCTGTTCTGACCCGTGGGGCCGTTCGAAACGGAATCAAGGCAAACTGCGTATTTCAGGCCTGCCGAGAGTATAACGTGGCCCGGACCACAAAAGAGATCGCCGATGCATTCGATATTCCGTCCAGAGACATTTCTAGAACATTTGACATGTACCAAGAACAAAACCCAGAGACTGGGGTTCACGTGACTCAGCCGGCGGATTTGGCCCCAAGATTTATGAACGGTCTTTCTGACATTCCTGACGACCAAAGAAGAAGACTCAAGATGAAGGTGATTAAGGTGTGCAAGTCTCTAGAGGAATGCGTCGAGCTCATGGGAAGAACTCCGAAAGCCATATGTTGTGCGGTAATTTACATAGTCATGACCGAGCTCGAATTTAGACCAAATAAGAAGGATATTTGCAGAATTTGTGAAGTGTCCGAACCAACTTTGAACAAGATTGAAACTATTATCAAGAAAGAGCTCGCTTAAAAGATAGACCTTTTATTTAATAAATGTCTGGAGTTGTATTGTTTGTAAGTACACCTTGTTACGGCGGTATTTGTCTTCAAGGATACGCAGAGTCCATGCTTCGTCTCCAGCGCACGTGTGCAGCGAATGGCATCCAAATGATGCTCGATACTACCGAAAACGAATCTCTTGTCCATCGCGCGCGAAATCTAGCCGTAGCCCGTTTCTATCAAAAAACGCACGCGACTCACTTTCTTTTTATAGACGCAGATATTCACTTTGACCCAGAGGCTGTGATTCGTCTTATCCGGTCTGATCACGAAGTTTCTTGCGCGTCGTACCCAAAGAAGACTGTCATGTGGGACCAGGTCGAGTCTTATGTAAAGTCGGGCGAGACCGGGAGAGATCCAGGAAGGGTCGCTGCTGCACTCGTGATGAATTTCAAGTATCAGCAGACCCAGATTGTGAACGGATTTGCAGAGGTTCTTGACGGTCCCACAGGTTTCCTGCTCATAAAGCGAGACGTCTTTACTAAGATGTTTGAAAAATACAAGGATCTCGATTGTGTAAATGATCATCAGAACAAGGACCTCGACGAGTACTGTGCTGTTTTTGATTGTATGATTGATCCGGAGAGTCGTAGGTACCTTTCGGAGGATTACGCGTTTTGTCGTCGGTGGCAACAGATGGGCGGCCAGATTTTCGCAGACTGTATGACGGTCCTGGGACATGTGGGGAATATCAGATTTCAGGGCCGACTCGAGGACCGGTTGAATGCAGTTAAGGCTTAGCCCCATAAAAAAATAAATGTCCGTTCTTCATATTTGTGCAGTTACTCGCAACAAGTCGATCAGTGCGACGACCCTGCACACAATGATGAATTTGCACATGTTGTGCATGCAGAAACAGCAACACCTCGAAATTCATTTTGTCGAAGATAGATCTCAGCTTCATAAACTTATAAAGACGGGTGAGCGCCTTTTTTTCATGGATTACGGAACAAATCTTAATAACGAAATTTTGCATAAAGTTGTCGAGCCCTTTGATAAAGGTGTTCAAGTTGTAGTGTTTCCGAGTGTAAAGGAGGGGATCAACTGGAGCATGTTTGAGAAAAAAACAAAGGAAGGTTCTACCGAGCCGGTCGGTCAGCGAGCTCTCGAGTTTGATACTCAGGTCGGAAAGAAACTCGCCGATGGACTCTACGAGTGTCAAAGCACGAGCGCCCGAGTGTGGGCCATGGACACGAAGCCGGTCGACAAGAAGCTCAGGGGAGGAAAAGAGCCAGTAAAGCTTCCACTCGAAGGATCTCCCGAGAATATGTTCAACACGCTCCAAAGAATTGGAATCAAAATTGGTGTGATGTCAGAGGCGGTCGTTGTGTGTCACTTTATTCACGAATGTTTCGGAAATATACTAGAGGCGTCAGGTGTTAAATTGGAACCATAGATAGAAAGAAAAAAACTTGAGTAAATATGAACGTACATGAATTTATCCGGGATGCATGGGGTGTCTCAGATTCGAGGTTTCCCGGGCCCCAACCCGTTTCGATTGAGAGGAGGCATTTTCCTCTGCTCAAGCGACAACCATATTTTGTATGTGAAAAAACTGACGGGGTGCGATATTTCCTCGTCAGTACAGACGAGGGAGTCTATTTAGTAAACAGGGCGTTCAAGGTAGAACCCGTGAAGATGAGAGTCCCGAAAGACACCTTATTCGACGGAGAACTCGTTCAAACCAAAACAGGAAAAATTCTTTTTATGATTCACGACGCAGTTAAAGTCAAAGGTGAAAACCTCATCAAGGTTCCTCTAGATCAACGACTCGAGGTTGCGAGAAAGGCGATCAAGGGAATCATAAAAACGGCCCAAGCTCCCTTCGAGATTCGTGTAAAGACCATGTACATACTAGGTTCTGAAAACCTCCCCCACTCTTTCGAGTACGAGACCGATGGCTTGGTTTTCACCCCAATAAACGAGCCAATCAGAATGGGAACTCACGAAACCATGTTCAAGTGGAAACCTAGACACAAGATAACAATTGATTTCGAGATTAGAAACGGGAAAGAACTTTATGTTCAGGACCGAGGAGTTCCTTACAAGGAGAGCGAGTTGAACGTCAAAAGCGACATTCCGGACGGAGCAATTGTGGAGTGCGGGTACGGGAGTCATGGATTCTTTGTCGAAAAGATTCGAACCGACAAAAATCACGCCAATAATCGTCGAACGTATTTTCGTACGATTATAAATCTGAGGGAGAATATTCAAGAAAGCGAGTTTATAGGCCTGTACCAGACTTGATAAAATTCACCTTTCATTTTAGAAATATCTGGAATTTCATTTACCGTTTCATCGTCTTTGATGTACCACTTGTCGTAGCGTCTCACGAGTAAAGCGTAGTGCCCCCCGCGACTGTGTCCCTGATGAAGAATACAAGCAAAAAGCTTTCGATCTTCAAACTCAAAGGGAATTTCTATAGGAAATTTGTGATCATACATTGAAAATGTAAAATTTATAAATTTGGGCCATCGAGATACGGTACTTGAAATCTTTGCAACTTTATGAAAAGTTCCTTTAGGGTTTTCGTAATTTTCGATCAAAATTGATTTCTTTTTCTCCTCGATGAGATCATGGAGATTACACGGCTCTGATACTTCGAGTATACACGTCGTAAAATTATTCTTAATTTTTGACGATCCATCGGCCCATAAAGTTTCCTGGGACTCTTCACCGTTAAATAGACCCGTCACAAATTCTTTTCCGAGTGATTTCTCGAAAACATCTAAAAATAAAAGTATAACCTCTTGAGCGTCGTGTTGTTGCATGTTAGAAAATCTAGGAAATCGAATACGAAAAGCTTTCAAAAGTTCTAAAGGATTCACAGGGGAAGTCTCTCCTTTGAGGAAGAGCTGTTTTACAACTTTTTGATATTCTTTTGTAATTTCACAGTCGACATCTGTGACCGAGAAAAGGTGTTTTGTCAGAGGTGGGACATGAGCCAAACACTGAACAGCAGTGTTAAAATAACAGGTGTTTCCTAAATTGCACAGACCTCTCATTTCTTCTTAAAAGAAACACGAGTCTATTCTCTAAAGCAATGGACGCACTTTTTGAAAAGTGGCAACCACTTATTGACAAATACAAATCAAACCCAAATATAGAAATTGAGTTTAGGTTTGGACGAAAGGCTTCTACCGGATTTGACACGAATGTCGGGGTCGAGCTTTTCAAGAAGCTTTTGTTGGCCCTGGAGAACTACGACGGGTGGGAGTCTAAGAATCACGAGACTTCTACAATTTATTATTTTGATGGGTCCAAGAGGGTCTGTATAAACGAAGAGACCGACGAGCAAGTTGGTCAAATTAAAAACAGGATACGGGTTGACGATTTTTCTCTCGACGGGCACCCTTTCGACGTTCGACTTGGAATCTCGGTCGAGATTCCGTTCGAGTATGACGGTGAAGAGACGAGTACGGAGCAAAAGACGAGGGAGCGCTGGTCTTTTGTTCGAAAGAATCTCTCGATCGATTTGAGTATGGTCAAGGGAAATCCAGATGACAAGGATTGCGACGATGACACGAGCTATCAGGTGGAACTGGAGATTATAGAACCAGCAAAGGTCTCTTCAAGAAACGAGCTATACAACATACTGAACAAGGTGTTTGACGTGTTGAAGTGTATTTAATTTTTCTTTCTCTTAATTGGTCCGGTCGCTCTTCCCGTATAGTTAGCCTTTGCGACGACATTTGTGTTCCAGCCGGTCTTTAGTTTCTTCAGTTCTGAAGGCTTGAGCTTATCTTTGAGTACTGCGCGAATCTCTTTCCAGGTCCAATTTCTTGCCGTGTTAATTCCTAGTTTCTCTAGTCTGTTTGAGTAATTTGCAGATGAAGTTGGAATTTTATAAACGTAATTGAGAGTTGTGTTTTTGGGGGCGCGTGGCTTTCTAACCTTAGGAGAACGCTTGGGGGCCACTGGGCTCGTTCTGAGCGGAGCTACTCTCGCGGGAATCTTTATCTTCTCTCCTGTAATCACGTTCTCAACTTCTCGGGCGGGACTTCCTTTATTCACAGGAACCATAATGTTTACCCAGGCCTTTATCCCGTTCCTGAAGTTTTTATTAGACAATTTAGGAACCTTGAATGCCAGATTTGTTACGTGTCTCTTGTAACTTTCGACCTTGTTTTTAGGCATCCAATTTGGAACTTGAATCTTTGAAGTAAATTTGTTTAGGGCCCGTTCTTTTATGAATTGTGAGTAGGCCTTGTTTACTGTAGCCTTGAGAGGTTTTCCTCGTGCACCGGAAGGAAGATTTCTGTAAATTTTCATAAATTTATTTTCGTCTCCATTTTTGTAATTATTTCCTAGATTTTGCTTGATTCGCAAAGCATATTCCAATTCTGTTTCAAAATTATTACTGTTAGGAGACTCTGGAGCCTTTTTCTCGACCGTCTTTTTCACGACGACCGGTGCCGGATGGGCCTTTCCGAGTATGTATCCCATTATGACCGGAGGTGCCATCGAATTTGAAACTTGAGAAATTCCCATGTTTCTCGCGACCGCTATGAGCTCCGCCTTTGTGAGTCTCTTCCACTGACGACCGTTGATGCTTCCGTTCTTTCCGATGGTGTGAACCGGGCCCGTGTTCTTTGCGGTGGTGACGTTTGATGCTATACCGAAAATCTTTCGAACGGGGGCCGGTATGTTTCTTCCGGCCTCGGTGTATCTTTTTACGACCGTCGCGCGACCGGCCGCTATCCCCTTTGGAATCTTGGCCCAATATGGCTGTCTCCCAGGACCTGGACGCACGTAATGCCCTGGTTTCTCCGCGTTCCAGCTAGGCGCACGTCGCTCGGCCGTATTTGCATACTTCACCTTGTTCTCTTCGGGTTCTTTATTTAGAGGGTGACCTAAGCGTCTGAAAATTGCTAAAGTTGATGCAGGGATCGGTTGACCAACCTTTTCAAAAGCCTTTATAACTTTAGGAGCAATTGCCTTCATGTTTACAGGGGGCCCGTTTGCTATAGTAGGACCTTCTTCTAATTTTCTATAAAATTGGTAGACGTAAAGCCGAGGGAGGCCGTCAGTTCCTGGGCGAACGTAGTATCCCTCGGGGACCCTGTATGTAGGGACCTTTGACCAGTTTCCGTTGGCCGCGAGAGGATTCCGCCCGGCAAGGCGAACTTTAGGATTATTCACAAACTTTGGAATTCGGTAATAAGGAGAACCTTTGAAAACGGTATCGTAACTGTCGACCACGATTTCTTTGAAAACTTCCCGGGGAATATTGAGATTTTTTAAAGTTTTTAAACCGCTAAAAGTTACTGTTCCATTTTCGAATACATGTAAAGTTAGACCTAATTGAAATTTCATAACGATAGCTTTCAAACGCCGAAGACCAATCTCTTTTTCCTCTAAAAATGGAATATCCCGAAACGTATTTTTTGGTAAATATCTTAAAAGATCTTCAAGATTTTTCAAATCAATTTTACGATTCACGTTGAATCTTCCATTAAGGATCCGAAATTCTGGTTCTTGATCTCGTTCTTCAGCAATAATCCATTTATTTTTATAGGCCAAGGATAAAACATCCTTTATCTCTGTAATATCTGAACCCGCTATGACAATCGCCTTTTTATTTTTTGACTCAAGGGTAATTCCTTTTCTCTTTGCCCGCACTTTGCTCGGCGAAATGCTAGAGTTTCCGTACAGTTTTCCGTTGACGTAGCGAACTGACGCTGATTTTGAGCCCTTCATAAATCCCTCGACTTCCTTGAATCCTACGGGCGGTTTGGTAAAATCAACATCAAGATATCCATCTATAGTCGCAACGAACGCGTTGATTATAGGCTTGGAAAACCGCACGCCCCCTTGCATACCCAGGGTGTTGGTAAAAACACGTTTCGCGCGAAAGATGTTCTGTATCCTTCTCGCGGCCGTGGCCTTGTTCATTTCTCCTATTTTACTATATTTTAATTTTCAGTAGACACAAGATCGATACCGAAGATGAAAGGTTGGGTAGCGTAGGTGACTCCGTTGTAAATACGCGAGTCGTTCCTGACCTCGATTTCTCGGGAACTGAAAGGACCCGCGTAAATATCCTGATTGAACTTTGGCTTTTCGCCGAGTGCATTCTGACTGGAGTGTTGTTGGTACGCAGTGACGAAAATCTTCTGAGGGACGAAAAGATCTGGACCGAATCGAACCTTTTCCGATGCGAGGAAATGTTGCAAGGAATTAGTAACTTGGGCCACTTGACTCTGGATTGTCCTGAAATACTTTGGAAGAACGTTCCAGATATCCTTGTCACTGTATTTGTTCGCGTAGTCGAGATAGGCCCTGAGACACTTGCAAAGAATTGCCGGAATCTCAGCCTCGAGCTTGCGCTCAAGATGGGGGTCCGAATCTGCGCTCGCAATTTGCCTTCCGAAATTGATAGTCACGAGTCGGCGAAGGATAGATCCAGAGTTGTCCTTCCAGTTTGGAACTTCGTTTCCGCCCAAAATTCCAGGGGTCTTCCACTGAAGAGTCTTTGCCGTATCAAACTTTCGAGCGATGCTGACATCTTCACCCGAAACGAGAGACTGAAACTCGGCTTGCTCGAGCTGAAGATCACCCTTGACTTCGGGGCTAATAAACATGAAGCCGTTATAAATGCTCGAAAGGCCAAACTTCTTTTCGATGTTGTTCGAAAGGACCGAAACGTCCTCGGTCTCGTAAAACTTGCGACAGACCTTGGTGATGAGCGTAGACTTTCCGGATTGAGCGATACCCTTGATGAACGGAATAATTTGCCACCCATCAATCTCGTTCACGTCGAAACAAAGACGGCCCATAAACACGTAGACCCACTTGCACACATCGGCCTCGAGTTTTTGATAGTCCAAAACCTTTTGCATATTTGGAGTTGGAATGTCCCACCAGTCATCCGTGTCATCATACGGATCGAACGGCAAATCAAAATACTTGCAACTTACGATCGTTGGATCGAGCTCTCGAAACTCTTGGGTCGTATAGTTGTAAAACTTAATGTTATTCTTTTCACCGTCCCAATCTTTTCCGACCAAGAGCCCGTTCTGAAACGACCATACGTGACGATCCTTCTTGATTTCTGGAAACTGGAAATCCTTGCAATTTGTGAGATGTTTTATCACGTCCGACACGAGACTTCCTCGGCTCGTGAGATTTTTCCACATCTCGGGCTCGTCCTCTTTTTGAGTCACGTCGTACACAAAATCTTTGATCTCTTTGACGATTCTCCAAGCTCGAGTGTTTCGAATCTGGACACAACACTGGCCCTTGTATCGCCTGTATCCCTCGTCGTACGCACGGGACAATAAAAACAAAAGAACCTTTTGGTACGGGGACATGTTTTCGTCGTCCTTGAGACTTGCATCGTTGTTGTCGATTGCGAGTCTGGGATTATTGATTCGATTGTGTCTGCGCTCCCAAATTCTGTACTGTTCAAACATTTCCTTGCGATCAACGATCAAACGTCGAACTCTAAATTCTAGATAAAATTCTTCCCCGTTTATGTCCTTGCTCGGGTTCTTGTTTGCGCCGAGAGAATCGATCCTCGTCAAAAGTGTTCGACAACTGTTAATAAATCGATCCTTCCTAATTTTAATAATTTCTTGTTCATAATTCACTGGATACTGCTCCTTGTCTCTCTCCTGGTTTTCTGGAAAGAGAACAAATGCCCACATCTTTTCAGATGCTAGAGGGTTTGCCCTAATATCAAAACCCGCCTCCTTTTCTGCCTTTGAAATACAATTTTCTAGCTCGTCGATAGTCCATGTGCTGATTTCAGTATTTTGATTTGCTATACGAATCTCTTCTTCGTGTTCAGGTGTTACGACTTTTTGAATTGTATGAACCTTGCGAGTTGCCATTAATAAATTAACGCGCGACTTTTTTAAGACTCATTGACCTCTGGGATCACACTCTTCGATGTTTTGAGTTCGGTCAAAATTTTGACCAAAATTTTATTCTGCATCTCGAGCTGGAGGGAAATTTTTTCGGCCGCCTCAGCTTGACGAAGCTGAATAGATGCAATTGTGTCGCCATCCTCCGTGGCTAGGAAGCTCCCGAGAGCCTCGAACATATCTGGGTACTCTTCCATTTCTTCCTCGTCCTCCTCTTCTTCCTCTGAAGGGGGTGGAGGTGCTGGGGGTTTGGGTGGAAGTGAACGGCGTTGAGACATTTGTACTAATGATGTAGAAAATAGGTCTCAATTAAAATCGCAACTAATACTAAAATGCCTGGAGGAGCTCTGCTTCAACTCGTCGCTTACGGAGCTCAGGATGTGTACCTTACAGGTCAGCCAACCGTAACCTTTTTTCAGTCTGTTTATAAACGTCATACAAATTTCGCAATCGAGGCTGTCCCCCAGACCCTCGCTGGACAGGCGATTCCGGGAGGTCTCGTATCGGTGACCTTGGCTCGGTCTGGAGATCTTATTGGTGATATGTGGGTAGTTCTCCAACCATCTTCCGGTCAACTCACTACCAACAATGATGGGGCTGATATGTGCTGGGTGGCAGAAAGAGCATTTTCATCTGTAGAACTTTTTATCGGGGGCCAGTCTATCGACAAACATTACCAAACATGGTTCCGTCTCTATTCTGAAGTTTTCCTTAATGAATCGAAAAAGATTAACTACGGCAAACTCACGTCTCTTCCAGTAGCTAACAACGGGAGTAACCCAAGTTCTCTTGGATATGTCTACCTTCCACTGATTTTCTTCTTCAACCGGAACCCAGGTCTTTACATTCCATTGATTGCCCTCCAGTACCATGAGGTCCGCCTTGATTTCACTCTAACATCTACATATTCAAGTTACTTTGGAACGAATCCTCCTGCAGTCTGGGCAAACTACATGTATCTCGAGAAAGAAGAGCGTGACAAATTTGCAAAGAAGAATCACGAATATCTCATAGAGCAGGTTCAATACATAAATCCAGATCCAGTCATGTCATCAAATGAGAACAATCCGAGTATAATTCGTCTACAGTATAATCACCCAGTAAAAGAGCTCATTTGGGTCTATCAGAACCCATCTCCAACCTCAAATCCAAATTCCATGTGGAATTTTTCTTCAAGTGTTGCAAACGTCAATATAACTGTTGATTTACAGAAGATAACTCCAATGACACTCCAGCACCCCCACAATACAGGTTCGCCTCTCCTGTATGTTCCTTCTCTACTGAGTTCAAGTTTATATGTTTCAGGAACAAGTAACGTAACTACAGGAAACACAATTTCAGTCCAGTCCAACGTTTTGTCAGGGAACGTGTTCTGGGTAGAGGCAGGTCTTCCACAGTACGGAACTTCAAACGTGAGCTACGGTCAGGAGGTTGGTCCTCTTCACAAATTTAAAATTATTCTAAACGGTACAGACCGAGCATACGAACAGTATGGAAAGTGGTACAACCAGTATCAGCCGTACCAGTATCATTCGGGTCATCCCTATCCAGGAATTTATGTATATTCTTTTGCCCTCAAACCGGAAGAACTCCAGCCCAGCGGAACTTGCAATTTTAGTCGAATCGATATGGCACAGGTTGCAGTCAGTCTCAAAACGGGAATGCCCTCCGGACTCGTTCAGCGAATGTTTGCCGTAAATTACAATATCCTGAGAATTGCATCAGGTATGGGAGGTCTCGCATTTGCGAACTAAATTTTTTTCTTGTGATATAGTACAAAATGGCCGGTGGACTTATGCAGCTCGTTGCTTATGGCGCACAGGATGTGTATCTTACGGGTCAGCCCAAGGTGACATTTTTTCAGGCAGTTTACAAGCGCCACACCAACTTTGCTATGGAGAACATCCAGCAGACGGTGAACGGTAGCCCATCCAACGGTGGACGTGTGTCGGTCACAATTGCTCGCAACGGCGATCTGGTCGGCAACATGTACGTTCGCCTTCAGCCTATTACAGGAGCTCTCTTATTGACATCTACAGGCCTCTCTGCATCTTACGACATGAATTGGCTAGCTGAGCGTGCTATTGCAGCAGTCGAGCTTACCATCGGTGGCCAGCGCATCGACAAGCATTACCAGACCTGGTTCCGTCTGTATGCCGAGGTTTTCCTGGGCGAGTCAGACAAGATTAACTATGGCAAGATGGCTTCGAGCCCTAATCCATCAGCTGATGGTACGACTGTAAGCAGTGTGTACCTGCCTCTTCTCTTCTTCTTCAACCGAAACCCAGGTCTTTACCTACCACTGATTGCCCTCCAGTACCACGAGGTTCGTCTGGATTTCGACCTGACCTCAAATTTCAACAGCTATTTCGGCTCTGCGTCCCAGGTTTTCGAGGTGTGGGCCAACTACGTGTACCTGGATACCGAGGAGCGTCGCCGTTTCGCACAGAAAGGTCACGAGTACCTGATCGAGCAGGTTCAGCACACTGGTGGTGATTCCATAACAGCAACAGGTGCAACTGGTGGAGTTGCCCAGACTGTTCGTCTGTCATTCAACCACCCAGTGAAGGAGCTCATTTGGTGCTACCAGAACACATCTACATCTGCAACTAACTCTATGTGGAATTTCACCGCAGGTCCTTGCTCTAATGTGAATGTAACTTGCATTCCATCTCCAATTTTCGCTCCAGGTGCTCTGCCCCACGATATTGGTTGCCCTCGTATCTATTCGAACGCTTTAGCTCTTGTCGGAGTTACCAGCGCTGGCTTGACTTCAAATGTTGGCTGGGTAGAGGAAGGTGTTACCAGCCTTGCTACCGGTTCAGTTGCAGCAGTAGAGGTCGGCCCTCTGTACAACTTCAAGGTGGTTCTCAACGGCCAGGATCGCTTCAAGGAGCAGACCGGCAAGTACTTCAACCAGTATCAGCCATACGTGTACCACACCGGCACTCCTTACCCCGGCATCTACGTATACTCCTTCGCTCTTCAGCCAGAGGAGCACCAGCCAACCGGCACTTGCAATTTCTCTCGCATTGACAACGCTCAGGTCGCAATCAGCATGAAGGCCGGGTACACTGTTGCAAGCCAGAAGATGTTCGCAGTCAACTACAACATCCTGCGCATCCAGTCTGGTATGGGCGGTCTCGCATTCTCCAACTAAATATTTAAAATTAAAAACCGGGCTTCGGCCCCAAAAATACATCAATATTTTTGGGACCGTAATAGTAATGGCAGGTGGGTTCTTCCCGGGAAGACCCTTTCATTTTAATGTAAAATGTATAATTTTCACGGCAATACTAGCCTCTGGATACTGGTTTTTGCCTCATAAAAATCTATGGGTCCTTTCGTTTCTTTTATGGTTCCCGTATATTGCGCTCGCATGGTATGACTGGTCATACGACTGTCACGATAAACTGCAGCCAACCATAATTCCTTTCGGTAGGTACATTTGGCTGCCGTTCAAACCTCGTGGGTACAAGGAAGAGTTTAACAATCTCCCTCCTGAAAAAATTGAAGCAATGAATAAACTCGATCACATCGCTGGATGGACTATTCTGGCGGGTCTCGTCGCATGGAAATTAACGCATCGAGTTCCATCCTAGAATCATTAATGAAATAGCTATAAACATATATAATATCCCAAAATATCGCTGATAAGGCGTTTTGTCTGATTGAACAAAATCAGCTACACTCAGTGCACCAAAAAGTAAAACAAATATAACCAGAAAACCTGTGTCAACTGCCGACATTTAATATCTGTCCAGATAAAAATGGATGGACCTGAACTTGTAAAATTAATATCAAAATCTATGCCCGGAGCCGATATATCAACTATTTTGAATAAAACAACTGAAATATTGAACAGGCGGGCGCTCGCTGAACTCAAAAAGAAGACCTTTAAATCTGTTTTTCAATTGGTCGAAAGTGAAGATACTCCGGCCGTCCTGGAGATGGTCACATTAGATTCTTCTTTTCCAGAGAGTCTAAGAAATGAACTCAGAAATTTCATAGACTCTGGCCTGATTAATTCATTTTCAAAATTCATAAAGAAACCCAAGAGGTGGTGGTCTAGGGGACGATAGTGTTCCAGTAAAAGGTTAAAAATATTCCAAACATTACAAGTAATACTGATTTAATAACTTTTACAGGGTCTTTTCTTGTAGATTCTTCGAGCATAGGCTCAATACCCATGATACTGAGAATTATTGCAATAATTATGAGAATAGAATCTCCCAACATTTAATAAATAAGGATATTTTATTTATTAAAGGTATGGCATCGTTTGCTTATTTAGACCCAAATAGAACCCTTTTAGAATTATCACTTGAGGCTCTTGGAAATTTTTCTCCAGTTTTTCAGGACGTTTCTACAAATGTCATAAGTACCCCCTACGAGCTTGACAATTCTTGGAAACAGTTTGAAAAGGATCTAGGCAATTTTAAATTAAAATTGAAAAAAGAAACCGTAGACCTGAATTCTAAAATGACCGAACTTGATAGTCTAAATAAAAATATCACAATTTCAAAACTTATCATCGATACGATCACTAGTGATGACTTAAAGGCCAAGCTCGTAAGTATAATAGACAATCACGAGTCCGAACAGGGTATCGTCGCCCTGACTCAACAATGTGGGGAATTGAAGGGCAAGATTGACGCGATGAAGAAGGTTTTGATGGACACGAACTCTGAAAGGTACGCCAAATTTACTTGTTTTGTTTGTATGGATCGTCTCGTTGACCTTTTCATCGATCCGTGTGGTCACGTCGTATGTGATCGTTGCTGGGCTCCCACGCGTGACAAACGTCACTGTCCCGCGTGTCGATCAAATATTACAGGTGTGAAGAAAATTTTTACTATTTAGATTTTCCTGACTTTGGCGCAGTGGTAGCGCATCGGACTGTAGTTCCGCTGGTCATGTGTTCGAATCACATAAGTCAGAGTTTTCTCCTATAGCTCAGTTGGTAGAGCGTCAGACTGTTAATCTGAATGTCGCAGGTTCGAAACCTGCTGGGAGAGTGTGGGGATGACACTTTGCGTTGAAATCAAGTAAGTCATCTTATCCTGGGTCCTCTTTTGGAAGAACATGAATATAAAGACTATTAAGGGCAAAGAACGGAGTTCTCCAAGTTGAGAATGAATGTAGCCCGAAACACCTTCAAATGGAAAGGGTATTTTCTTTATAAGACCTCTTGTCAAATACATAAGAGCTCCTATAAGTGCAAATTGAAGAGCAACTTCCGTGAATATAACGACTTTTCTTTTGTTTGTGTCTAGTGGAGGTGTAATTTTATCAAGCCAATGTGAAAATAAAAATGAGAATATGAAGCTGAGGAGAGCTACGTACGCAACTCCTAAAATTCGAACTAGATGAAGCATATACTCTTATTAAAGAAAAAAGACGTAGCTACATTAGGAAATCGTTCCCGTAACTCAGTTGGTCAGAGTGCAGGTCTTATGAGCCTGACGTCGTGGGTTCGAGCCCCACCGGGAACACGCATCAATGTCCGAGCCTGGTTTAAGGAGAACGACTTAAGATCGTTTGCTCTCACGAGCGCACGGGTTCAAATCCCGTTTGATGCATCCTCATAAAATCTATCTATAGTACTAGATGGATTTTATGAATTATATATGGGACACTGAAGGGACAGCATATGTTTTCATAAAAGTAAATGACTATCCAGACCAAGGAGTAAGTCTAGATTCTCTCAAGCCAATTGTAGAGGAAATAAGAAAAGCTTCAACATCTATGATTATTACAGCAGATCTGAAAGATGTAAATATTTTACGGGTCGATAGACTTTTATCTATAGCTGGTCTCATACGAGAAGTTCTCGAGTACACAAAAGATGACAGATTACTTGAAAAAATTGAAATTAAAAATGCAGGATTTATATTCAGGTCAATTTGTAGAGCTTTACCAATACGCGATCTTATAACATTTTTATAATGTCCTTTAGATACAATGGAGGTTCCTTGGATACTTTTCAACGTAGACAAGGAGGCTAAGATACTCTACGCCGAACTGTTAATGCAGAAACTCATAGAGTGTCAACCATCAAGTCTTAAAGAAGTTGATAAATTTCTTGAAGAATTTTACCCGGTCATAGACAAAATTCAGGAACTGTGCCTCACGAACGGACTCCGCCAAGTATGTACAACGAATCTCGAAGGAGTTCAGCTTAGTCGGGCGAAGCCCCACGTTTTTTTAAAGATTGCATTCGGCGTCTACAGTCACACAAAAGATTGTATTTTACTCGACGGATTCAGCATTTCGAATACTCAAAGTCCCATTGTAGGCGCGTTTATCGAAGCGGTCAAAGGATTTCTTCCACCTTTTATGCGCAAGTTAATTACGGTAAATTCTAGTGAAAATTTTATAGTTTTAGAATAATGAAGTATTATTGTATAAATCTAAAAAAAAGTATTGATCGCCGAGAAAATATGGAAATTCAATTTAAACGTGAGAATTTAGATGTTGAATTTATAGAAGCGGTCGATGGAAGAGAACTTAGAATTCAACCTGAAAATAATATCACTGTTGGTGACTTTTCTTGTGCATCAAGTCACAGAAAAATTTATACAAAAATAATCGAAGAGGGCCATCCAATGTCTATAGTGTTTGAAGATCAATGTAGGCTTGCGGAAGGATTTACCAATTTTGTTTCAAAATTAAAATTTCCTGATAGATGGGACATTATTTACCTTGGATATACAGGACAAAGGTTTATTGAAAATGAGAATGAACATCTAGAAAAGGGAAAACCTCTTGGTACTTGGTGTTACATAGTATCACTCGAAGGCGCAAAGAAACTCGTTACACTTGATCCTCATGATTTTTGGCTTATTCCAGATGTACAACTTTCGTTTCTTCCCATCTCTACATTTTACGTCAAAACTAAAATTGCGTGGCGTAATGACAGATGTAAAAGTATTACAGGTTCAAATTATGTTAAAAGAGGCGTAATTAAATGGATGATAATAGGACATTGGCTTGTTCATGCGTTTCAGTTTTGGTACATTTTGGAAATTATATGGATACTTTTAATATTAATATTAATCTCGAAATTAAGAATATCAATAAGGTAAATAACAAGATAAATTTTTTCTTATGTTCTTTTGTGTAAAGATATGTTTTAACAATTAAAGCACTAAGAGAATTTGTCCAACTTAATTCGTGTTTATGAATAAATATACTCTTGTCATTTTTATATTCTGATTCAAGAACATCAGAATATAGTATTGTCATATTGGATTTTTTTAATATGGAAGATATTCGTATGGGACCTGTTGTTGTTGATATAAAATATTCTAGAGAGAAATAGTCTTTATATTCTGTATGATCGTTGATACATGATTCTATCAATTTTTTTATATCTTCATTTCTTGGTTTAGTAGCAATAAACCCATTGTTTATGAACCAACTATCATTCATAATATGCCCGAACGTAACTAAACCTGTTTCAATTTTTGAATCGTTCGCTTTGCTAACTATCATAGGAGAAAAATCCAATTCAGGAATTTTCATCAAAGGAGCTATAGATTCCATATCACAATCTATTGTAATTCCTCCATAAAGATATAAAATGACATATCTTCCAAAATCAACCTTTTGAATTAAGTACTCATATTCATCAAATTTTTTGCCACATTCTGCGCTATATTTATTACACTCAACTCTTAGCTGGTTCTCGTCCCAAGTCTTGTGGGTCCAATCGGGGTTGAGTTTGCGCAACTTCTTGACATTCTCGTGAAATTTCTTCGGAAGGTTTTCCCATCCCTGAAACCACACTTGATGAGTCACCTTCGGGATGAGCATTCTTATAAACAAGTTTTTTATTTTTTTTAACTTCTCCTATCGCGTTATTTAAAGTATCGATTATACTCCAACTAAAGATTATAGTAAGGAAAATTCGTGTCAAAATGTTTAATTGAGGTGAAAATTTTATAACTAAAATTGAACCTATTATAGAAAATACTTTAAGAATCAAAATTGAACTATATCTACAGTAAAACAAATAAGTTACAAGTACTGTCGTAAGATCCTCAATCATTATGTATAGTAACTTAAAAAAGTTGAACGTAAAAAACACAAGAATGAGCGATCTCCTTTTGTTTTACCCCCAAGGGAAATATCTATGCATAGAATTCCTGGGATCAAAATATATAGAGCGCCAGCCAAAGACCCCGACCGAGACTGCTGAATTTATGATTGAAATTCGTCCGATCATTGAACAGCTCGATGACTATGTTCTCAAAAATAATCTCAAAGAAGTTATTGAGCTGAACCTCAAGGGAGTCCCAATTTCTAAACTAAATTCAGAGACCGCTCTTCATCTCCTCAATCTTCTGACACAAATTCGCCCAGACAAAAATATCGTAGAAAAAATCAAGATTACAAACACGAACCCAATTTTCAACATCGCATACAAGGCGATCAAGGGAAGACTTCCCGGGCGTATGTCGAGTATTATTGAAGTAGAATCGAACTCAAAGTTTTTTTAGTGCGTTATAATATGACGAAACCGGACGAAGCTCGATGGCATCAAGATGAACAAGAATTTTTATCAAAATTAGAACAACAGTGTAACATGTATCATGATCATCATAATAAAGACCACGTGTATTATAAAGGTCTTGCTTCGCGCTTCAATGTCCCGATTCTCATCATCTCAGCCATCAACGCTCTTACGGCCGTAGCCCTCAATTCTTTCGTTCCGCAAACATACGTCAGCATAATGAATGCGATATTATCTTCAGGAACGGGAGTGTTAGGGTCGGTTCAACTGTATTTAAAAATTTCAGAAAAGATGACAAATTCTTTAAGGGCCTCAATCCTGATGAAACGCCTGGCTCTGAAGATTTCAAAGGAGCTCAGTATCGATCCAGAACACCGTATGACCGACGGACAAGCTTTCTTGGCCGATTGTTTTGCAGAGTTTAACACTGCACTCGAACAAGGAAACCCGATCGAAAAATATTTACATAATCATCTGGCTTTTACACAAATGATGCCAAAAAGGGAAAAATATTCATTCTTGTCTCTCGTGACCGGAAGTTCTTTAGAGTCTAGTTCACGCGGAACGAGCGAACATCCCGGGGAGACTCGCGCCAAAAAGCTTTGGGGTCTTGTTGATAAAGCTCGAAAAGTTTCGAGTTCACCTCCCGAATTACGACCTCATCTGCGTCAGAGTGAATTAGGCCCGGGGGACATGACTCCAGAAGAACAGGACATAGAGCTTGGAGTTCGGGGTTCCTGAGCTTGGCGACCGCAAACGCCACGTCTAAATCTAGACCATCTACCCGTACCCAATAATGTTCACAGACCTCTTTAGTTTCCATAATTACACAAAATCCTTTGATTATTTCACCTTGTTGACCGAGAGCTTTCTTCAAAAGGGCTACATGGTGAACGATACTCCCAGAAATATTGTGCATCTTGATTCTGAGCGCGAGACGTTGAACAAGAGATTCCATAATTCTTATATCAAATTTATCTTTATGTATTATAATGGCCCAGGTTACCTTTACGATGCCCCAGGTAACATGCCCCATTACATCCCCCGCTCGTCGTATGTCGTGGGACACGGCTTTTACAATTATTTTGATTATGTGCATCTGCTGTTGCGGATGTATTTTTATACAAACTCCTTCTTCCTGGTGGTGCACCCCGGACGCCCAGCCAAGTATTGGCTCGAACGGCTCAGACTGTTGTTCAACGAACGGAGTAGATTCGAAAGGAAACTGCCAACCGAGGAGTCCTATGGGAGTCCCAGCATACGGAATGCAAGGGGGAGCTTAAAAAAACAAAACGTACTATTATAAATGGAGGACCCGATACTTACCCCGAGCCTTTCGAGATTCACGACTTTTCCTATACGGTATCCTGACCTGTGGGCACTCTATAAGAAAGCTATATCGAGTTTTTGGACGGTCGAGGAGATTGATCTCGGGACTGATCTCAAAGATTGGGAAAAATTAAAATCAGAGGAGCGCAATTTCATAAAAATGGTTTTGGCATTTTTTGCAGCTTCGGACGGAATTGTGATGGAAAACATAGATTTAAACTTTTCAAAGGATGTACAGATTCCAGAGGCTCGTTCGTTTTACTCATATCAAGCGTTTAATGAGTCTATTCATTCGGAGACGTATTCTCTAATGATTGACAAGTTGGTCCGGGATCCCGACGAGGCCCATCTCTTACTGACGAGCGTAAAGCACGTGCCGGCCATAAAAGAAAAGGCCCAATGGGCTCTCGATTGGCTTTCTGGTGATGTAAGTTTCGCTCAGCGCCTCGTAGCATTCGCCTGCGTCGAGGGAATATTTTTCAGCGGATCTTTCTGTGCAATCTTTTGGCTCAAGAAGAGAGGCCTCATGCCGGGCCTGTCGTTCAGCAACGAACTCATAAGTCGGGACGAAGGTCTCCATCAAGAGTTTGCCGTGACCCTCCATTCGCATTTACAAGAGAAATGCCAAGATATTCAAAAGATTGTTCAAAGCGCTGTCGAGATTGAAACTGAATTCATCACAGAAGCTCTCCCGTGCAGACTCGTAGGTATGAATTCTCAAGAAATGATCCAGTACATACAGTTTGTAGCTGATCGCTTGTTGACCCAGCTGGGTCAGAAACCCATATATGAAGCAAAAAACCCTTTCGATTGGATGGAAAACATCTCACTGGAAGGGAAGACCAACTTTTTTGAAAAGAGGGTCGGTGATTATTCAAAGTATATGATTACTGAAGGAGACGCGGTTCGATTTGATGATGATTTCTAGTTTACCATACGGTTCTGCTGAAAATGCTTATTATTTGCATCATTCGCTTCGTCTCGAGTTTTGAAAGTCGAAGTTTTTCGCATAAAAAATCCTACAATTATCACGAAAAGTATACCGTGAAGTAAAAGCCCTGCATTTGTGGCGACACCATCGCTTCCTGCGACCCAGGAGCCGATGATACCCCTCACAATTTTAAAGACTGCTGGATTTGCAAAGAGCATAAAGGCCACTAACGGAATGAGATAAGACGACATCTTTGTTACTTGGGGGTATTTTATTTTGCAACTGTAAATTCTATAGTTGCTGACCAATCGATTCCGTTGTTATCCAATTGGTTTCCAAATCTATCTAAAAATGCAAAGTTGATATAATCGACACGTATGTTGCACGACAGATCAATAGCTTGTCTGTTTTGTGAATTTTCAGACCAATAAGCAACTCCCTTTGTAATTGTACTGAGTGGAATTTTAAATGTAATTTGGGAATTTTCAGACGAAGGCGTACCTATATTTTCGATGAACATTGAAATGTACGTGTCCCAGTTGAGAGTGTAGGGATATGTACCTTGATTACTTTGAGTATTTGTGTATCCAAGGAACGAAAGAAGGGAATTTGGAGTTGCTGGGCCAAGATTTATTGCATCGGATACCCATGTTAAAATAGAACTCCCCAAGTTAAATTGACCAAGTGTAGACAAAGGTTCATTTATGTAAGTTCCTCCAGTGAAGGTTGCTGTATTCAGTGCACTTATTGTTGTATAATTACCAGGTGTAATTGTGTACAATGTACCATTATCATCTGTAAATGTATTATATGGCACCCTGACGTTATAGAATCCAATTGGAATCTGGGAATTAAGAAGTGCGACCGAACTACACATCCTGTTTCGGGTCACTAGATTGTATTGTCCATTGAATCTATTATTGTTATTGAATGTTACTATTGGTATATTTTCAACAATGTTTCCCGTAGTCGAAGTATCGATATGAACTTGAATTTTCTCCATTATTATAATGTAAATATAAAATAATAATGACACTTCTTCATCTGAGTACCAGTACTGCAAATAAAAATAACGGAAATCCGTATGATTGTAAAATTGACATAGCTGGAAGATACGAGAATGTAATTTCAGCAGAACTAGTTTCATTGGAAATGAATTATAATCAAGATTTTGATTTTAAAGAGTATCCCACTTCGGCTCTATCTTCAAACGATCCACAAACTATTGGAACTACGACATATACTGTTACCAGTTCTACAGATGCCAACCCACCTGGATGGAAGGCATTTGATAAAATCGTTGGTTCAGGTGATGATCATTATTGGCAATCAACGGGAGCTGGTTCTGGTTCATATAATCCATCAACCGGTAATCCAATACGTATGGGAGTAGGTCTAGGAGGATACGTTGGAGAATGGCTAAAGATTGAAATAAATCCTTCAATTACTCTTGTAAAGTACAGGATACAGAACAGAGATGACGTCGTTCAGTGTGCATCATCCTGGGTAATTCTCGGTTCAGACGACGACTTTACATGGACTCTCGTCGATGAACGAACAAATATTCAATGGGCTAGTACTGATGTAGATCGTGGATATCAAGAGTTTACATTAGCCACTCCTGTAACTTATCAGTACTATGCATATGTAGGAACGAGCAGTAATAATGGAAATCAAGATTCAGATGTAGCTGATTCATATTCAACAATATCAATAGGGGAATGGCAATTATATGAAAAAGTTCCACAACAACCTCTTTTTGATGAGATTTCTCCAAATTCTGTTTCTTCGGCCATTGGAGCATTTTCTCTCAGGGCAGTCAATGGAGCGACCGCCAAAGCTGTACAAGTTGTGCAATACCAATATCCAATATACCCGTTCACTTCACCATCTTCTGTTGGTAACCAGTTTACACAACAACTCGCAGATGGGACTTACGTAGTAAATTGTAGCTCATTTTATGAAAATAATGAACCATGGAAATTTTTTGATATAAATTACACTACTTTTTGGTCTCCTCTCACGAATGATTATTATTACCAAAATTATAATGGTCCTTATTTCACAATTATAGACGGCGTAAAGCTTTACGGAGAATGGGTTTCAATTAATTTACCCCGTAAAACAGCGTTAACTTCTTACACAATTTACAATAATTCTTCTACATACAACATGGAGAGCTTTGTAATTGCTGGTTCTAATGATGGGATTAACTGGACTTTAGTTGATACACAAACCAATATAACATCATGGGTCGACAGGAGAACTAAAATAATATCTACAATAGATAACGAAGCTTTAACTGTTAAAGCATTTTGTATAGATAATAATAATAATATTTATTATTATTCAGATTATAACACCACTGTATATAAACAAGTGCCTTATGGTGATAAACATTCGTATTCATTAAGTATCTCAGCAATAGCATGCGATTTAAATAATAACCTATATTTTGATCAACCTGGAGGTGGAATTTTTAAAAGTGACACTAATTTTTCTAATATAACTCGTTTGGTACAAGATGGTGAATTTTATTTTAATTCTATATCATTATGCACCGGTCCTACGAGTAATCTTTATATCATCGATAATTATAATAATAGAATTTGTGTTTATACAACTTATTTACAAACTATTATTGAAGGTGAAGATATTGGTGGTGACGACATTTTAGTCGATTCAAATAATAATATATACATATTACAGGAGTATATTATAAAAAAATTTCTTTTTCCACTGTATAACACGTTTGAAATTATACCTATTGATCGGTTTAACTATTTTTGCATTGATTCAAATGATACCATTTATTTTACAAAAACTACTGGAGTATTTGTTGTTAATAACGGAGTAACAACTGAAATTTCAGATTCATATAGTTGGATCATAAAAACTAATCTTAATAATTTTGTAGTTTTTTTTGACTATATAGATAAGACATTTAAAACTCTAGTAGAATCTTCATTACCTCCTTCGCTGACATTTACACCAAATTCTACACAAGAACCATATTCTTATTTTAGATTATGCATTATTCGGACGACTACTTCTATATACCCATTTTATAATAAATTTTTAATAAATCGTTGGGTTCTTAATAGTGATTCAAGTCAAGACTTTTGGGCCGACATACACGGAAATCTAACAATTCAGGGAACGAATCAGACACTCGACAGTTGGCTTGGAGGAGTACCAGGGTACGTGGCGACGTGGTACGATCAATCAGGAGCTGGAAACCACGCGACCCAGACAATTCCAGAAAACCAACCTCAGATTCAGAAATCAACAAAAGGTTCGGGATACATGCTTCTTTTTACAGGGAGCCAATACCTTGTCGGGTTTACATATGATAAACTTAATAATACAAATTATACAATATGCGCGAGTGAAAGAGTTGGTCAGCTTGTAAACGAAAGTAGTATAGTATCATGTGGCAACCTACCTCTGGATTTTAATCAACAGTTAACAATTGGGTATCAAATTATTACATATTTTAGTGACCAATATGGCAATTTTGAAGAAGTCATAATTTCTACAATTTTAGATCAGCCTATTCGTTACGGATTCACACTGTGTTCATCGACGAGCGGTCGTAATATGTATGTCTACGGCGATCCTTTGGGAAATCCACTTACAGTACAGAATACAGGAAGAACAGTCCAGCTATCAATATATGATGGTAATTTTCTAATTGGAACAACTCAATCTGCTATACTTGCTTATTTTTACGTAGGAGAAATGTACGAAATTCTTGTTTTCAACAATTCTCTTTATGACATAAACGGAACTACCGGAACAGATGTTCCAAAAGACATTCAGACAATTTACAAGAGTCAGTCGGGTTATATTACCAACAACTTGTTCAACTTGACAATACCAAGAAAGTATATATCGGTCTATATAGAAAATATAGGTGAATCGGCTCCATCTGTATCTTCGCACATTACGTACAAAATTCCAGTGTCCGACACATCTATTTTTTGGTCAAAAAATAATGAAAATGAAGAAATTATAAAATATCAAGGAACTTCTCAACTTAAATACTTGAATATAAAGGTTTTTGACTCGTATGGAAATCTACTTCCTATTGGCCCAGATTGGTCATTTACTATAAAATTACACAAACTTAACGTCGTTTCCTGAGCCACGACCACATGTCATGAAATGTCATGAACCCTGAAGACTTTGGCCTGTCAGAATACCCTGAAGACTTTGGCATGAACATCAAGAGTATCAGGCCCGTGAGGAAAACGTATACAAATGCGTGAAGGACCAGACCGGCCAAAGTAGCTACGCCCTCCGAATTTGCTACCCAGGTACCGAGAATACCCCGAACGAATTTGTAAGTTGCTGGATTGGCAACTACGACATAGGTCGCCATTGGAATAAGAGTTGCGGACATTTACTATTAATATATAAAATTATTTACATTGGTGCCATGTCACCATTACCCTTGTAACTTTGATAGGTGGACTTACCGAAGAGTGCCATCCACAGGAAATGACACAGAATCACGAAAACTAAGGAGTGCAGGAGGAGACCTGCTGTGGTGGGGAGACCGTCTGCTGATGCTACCCAGCCACCTGCGATTCCGCGCACAATCTTGAAAGTCGCTGGATTGGCTACTACGAAAAAAGTGAGTAAGGGGACGAGCTTCTTTACTGGATCAAAGGACATTTAATATTATAAAATATTTAAATTATACTTTTAAGAACATTTTGTAGTTTTTGTTTATTTGAGTTGGTCGTTTGTACGTTAATCTGTCGCCTGACGTAATTTTTGTATGTATTTTTAAGGTTTGAATTATTGCTCGAGGAAATCTTGGCTCCGGCGCGAACTATAGAATTTACATTGTTAAGAAGACTAAAATTTTTGTTTAAAATTGCTTGATTTACAACCTTATTATTTAAGGGGACCGGGGCACGTGCTCCGTTCCTGGGCCTCTTCTTGAACATGTTCCCGTTGACGGCCAAGTAATTATTTCTAAACGCATTCTGTAGGTTCCCGAGGTCGTTATACTTGGCTTTCAGGTTTGCGCTGTATGCATTAGCATTCTTCATGTTCAATAGCTTGTAAGCTTTAGCCTTGTTCATAAAAGCCTTTGCTTTCGACAAGACATTTGCGGATGCGTTCTGGAGAGCCCGAGCCTTCTTTACATTTTTTCTGGCCGAATTCAGAACTGGGGCCGGGATGTTCTTACCTGTCAGCTGTACGTTGTATCTTGAAATCCCCGTGTTGACGACATTTACCAGCCTCTTGATGCTTGCCTGATTTGTTTTATTAATCGCATTCCTGAGGTTTTGGAAGCTCCTTAAAAGATTTGAATTCCCACTTGCGGTAGCTACGGCTCCGTTTGTAGCAGTTCCCTTTGATGCCAAGATAAATTGGTTCATTTTGTTCTTGACGTTAGAAATGTTTGCTGAGTTCTTATTCATTTTTACCGCGTTGATATAAGTCTTAAGAGCGGCCGAAAGATTTCCAGTTGGTGGAAGTCTAGGCCCAAATAAATAATTAGTTAAGCCCATGTCTTACTGTAGAGCAAGGGAAAAATTTGATGTCCTGTCATTGACAGATAAAGCCCAAGCACGTATGATACATAGAACAAGTATAAATGGCTCTCCGTATGTTTTCTACTTTCCAGGCTTCCGAGGTGGCGTTCGGCGAGATTCGCCCCAACAAGAGTGGTGGCAAGACTGTCTATTTGAACGCAGGTGGCGGTGGCAAGCTCATCTTCCAGCTTCCTCAGCTTCGGGCTTTCGTTGGCCTGAGCCCGTTCAAGAACAAGCAGGGTGAGATTCAGTCGTGGTCTCTGCCACTGAGTATGGACAAGCCCGAGGTGGTCGATGCATTCAAGGCGCTCGATGAGCGTGCGCTCGACTTCATCGAGGCGAATTCCGAGGCTCTCTTTGGCAAGAAGATGTCTCGTGCGGTCCTCGTGGAGGGTGACCGGTACAAGCCGATTGTCAAGAAGTCTTCCAAGGGTGACTACGCACCCTCCCTAAATCTCAAGGTTCTGGTAAATTCAGATGGTTCTTTTGGGACTGAGGCGTACAACTCGAATCGTGAGATTGTTCCTCTGTCTGATCTCGCGAAGGGTCAGACTGTGAGTGCGATTATCGACATTGGTTCGATTTGGTGCAGTCCCCTTGGTGTTGGAGTATCTATTCGCGTTCTTCAGGTGATGCTTGCTCCGACCACTAAGCTCAAGCCCTGCGCTTTTTTGGCCCCTGCTGATGAGCCCGTAGTCACGGCTGGTTCAGAGGGTGAGATTGAGTACGAGACCGACCCGGATCAGGACTAAATAAATATGTATGTAGTGTAATAGAATGAACAGTTGGATAAAATCAGGTCAATTTCGTCTCGTCACCAATCGCCCAGGGAAAAGATATATATTTCGTCGTGCGAACAATGGAAATTCTGAATACAATGTTCCAAATAGTGTAATAACAAAAAGAGACGCCATTCAATGGCTTTCATCTAGAAAAAATCTTCGTCCCAGTCGTTTTAGGCCCGTTCGTAAAGCTGTAGTTCATTTAGGTCCAAAAATTCCATTTAACGGTAAGGGACCAGCATTTGTTGCTCGTCGGACCGAATCCCCGAATGCGGGAATCATGCCTTGGTACACCCAAGAACGCAAAAATTTTATAAAATATTTGGCAAAATTGCCCCACTCAAATTCTCCAAAATACGGGCCAGAGTCTCCAACCATGCGTCGTCTTAGGAGGGCCGCCTACAAATCTGAAGGGCAAAAGGTTTCCCCTAGTCCCGTAAAGTCCAAGTTCTCTTGCTCTAATGGTAAAGGTCTTTCCCTTTTAGGTAAGGGTCGCCAAGGTATAGTATTTAAAGGAGATGGATTTGCAGCAAAAGTTTGCCCTCGTGATTTAGCCGCGGCCCATCGCCGTGAAAAACAGCCAGCCCTGGCCGAATATGATATCCAAATGTCTGTATTCAAGGCGTGTCCGGAGGGAGTGGTTCAACCGTACGACTTTCACAAATGTATTAATTTTATCAATCCATCGACTATGAACATGGCAAATGTTCAAAATTCTCGGGCCTATGACAAGTCTAAACAGTCGATTATATTTATGGAGTTTTGTGAAGGAGGGTCTCTTCAGGATTGGCTCGAGAAAAGGGTGATAACTGATGCTATTATGCGTGACGTAATTTCGAGGGTCTTGAAAAATCTTTCAAAGATTTACAAGAAATATCCAGATTTTCGTCACAACGATCTGTATACCGCAAACATTATGGTTTCGGCGAGAGGCTTTCTTATAGGCGACTTTGGCTGGGCCAGACTTGAAAAAACTGGAACAAATCCTGCCGTAAATACAGCAAATGGTACAAGGACCGCGGGAACTTGGGGAGTGGGCCCTAAAACGGATCCTAGATACGACTTTCACTTCTTTTTGAACATGCTACGAGACTTTGTAAAGGGAAAAAACATGCCCAGAACAATTGAATTTTTGGATTTTGCCATTCCGGTCGGTTACAGAGGAAGCACGGGTGCGCACGTAAGCGAGTACAGACTCAAGTACATGGACCCTTGCCCAGATCTTCCGACACTCGATGAAATACTTCGAAACAAGTACGTGTCCGGGCGCTCACCTTCACCCCGAAACAAGTACGTGTCCGGGCGCTCACCTTCACCCCGAAAAAACTATTCAATCAAAAAAGGAATCAGAAGTGTAAATCTAAGAATAGCCCGTAATAAGCTTAAAAAAGCTTTCCCTCGACGTGCCATCACCCCCTCCAAACTTTTGGCCGCTCGGAGAAAACTCAAGGCTGGGCACAAGACTAAGAAACAAATAACTGCAGCTCAGCTGAAGAGTGCAAATTTTGACAAGCTCGTAGAAAGTATTTGGAGAGCAAACGGTTCTAATTCAACTGTAAATGCATATGGAGTGTCTGCTTGGGACAAGGCGAGAGACAAGGCCATAAGACTCGTTGAACTGATGTTAAATCGGGGGGACCGACCGTTCAGTCCCGTGCGGACGCCCAAGAGAGTTTCTCCGCCCAGGAGAGTTTCTCCGCCCAGGAGAGTTTCTCCTAAACTGTTCCATGTGATTAGCCCAAGGTCAGGACGACCAAAAATTATGGGCTCTAAAGGGCGAATGGTATATGCCGACCTTCATCTAAGCATGGATGAACTCAAGAAACTCGCTGTGTCTCGCGGAAAGAACATCAAGGGCCTACGCTCGAAGCAGAACATTGCTCGTAAAATTTTTAGTTAGTAATGATAATGAAGAGTATTATCATCGTTTTGGCCGTACTTATTATTTTACTTTTAATTTTAAAAAACGGTTCATTTTATGGAGCATCTACATCTGATAAAGGAAATCTCATAGTGTATGGATCCAAGAGGTGTCCCTGGTGTGTCAAGCAGGAAGACTACCTGACAAAAGCGGGAATTGATTACAAGTTTGTAGATTGCACTAAAACTCAGTGCCCTAATTTTGTGGACGGATTTCCTACTCTTTTATTGGACAATAAAGTTATGAACGGATACACCGAGCTCGGTCCTCGACTCACGTATCCCGCGCCCGCAAAGATTCAGTTACCTTCTTAGAACTTGAACATGGCCAGAGCGAACGTGAGAACGAATGTGTGCCACAGAGAATCTATCGGCTTGAGTATGCTTATGTACTTGACCAGCGATTGGTTCCACAAGTAGCGCATGAGGAACATAACAAGAACAATCCAAACGGATATAGCGACAAGATTATAGATAGCCTCTTTGCGAGAACCTGAACCAAGAACTGAAATCATCTTTCTATTAGTAAAGAAAAAATTTGCTAACAATAAGATGAAAAAGAACTGGGAGATTTTAAAAATTAGACAAGAAATGTTAAAAAAAGGTATACCTGTCAGTAAGTGGCCTTCATTGATAAAAAAGCGACCTGTATCTAGGAGAACTCCCAACCCTTATGCTCCAAAGTACACGTGGAGGCCCTGGGGGAGTTCAGGTGTAATACATGACAATTGTTACGATTATGCATTTGGTTCATTTTCAAACAAAAGAACCGAGAAGAGCGTTCCGGGAGCTCGAGCCAAAATCAACTCGAACGGGCTGACATTCACGACCTGCGCTGGAATAGTCGAGAGAGTTATCGCGGATAATCCAATTACCGTGAAAAAGGTTTCTCCCGGGTCGAAGATACCAGCTGGATACTACATGGTCATGTGCTTTGTCGCTCCATCGAACAATTTTGGAAACTCTACGGGAGATTTTCACTGGTACAAGCAAATCAGCAGTATAGAATACAGAACTCGTCCTGGAGACAAGATTGTAGCGCTGGCCAAGTTTTTTCACGTCACTCCGAAAGTTATACGAGACGCTCTGCAAAAATCCAGACCCTCTTTAAACAGAGACCACGGGAGGGTCTCAAACGACGAAAATGAATTAAGAGTCCTTAATAAAAATTGCAAGACGTGCAAAAGCGCATCTTTACCTCCTGGAAGAGTCCTTGAGTTTCCTGTCGCCCTGTGGAGCCATAAAACAGGGTGGGCCGGTGGACCTCTTATTGTAGATGCTTCCGGAAAAACAATAACAGACCCTCGGAAAGCTGATAGAAACTATAAACCAGGATTTCATTATACGAAATTTTGCTCTGCATATATTGTCAAGAGGGGAATGGCACAAACTGGGAACAATTCAAACAGGTTAGGAACGGCTAATCTAAATTCGAGGGGTGTGGTAAACCGAGCTCTGTTAGGACGGCTCTTAAGTCCTCGCTAGGATCAATATCAAAATGAATATCTGTCAAAATATTATTCGGGACGAGACTTCCAAAATCTAGACCAAATCCTTCCATAATTGAAAAAACATTTTGTGATAAAAATTCAGTTATTGAACGTCTGTTATCACCTGTGCGTTCTATTATGAGTCTACACTTGTAACTAGGAACATCAAAAGGAGCTCGACACATTGGACACGTAGGTTCGTGATTTCTGCAACTCGTTTTCCAACGTTCAAGGCATCTTACATGAAACTCATGGCCACAATCTAATTTTCTTGATTGACTTTGACCTCCTATACATGAAAGACACACAGAACACTGAGGGCCTGAATGTTGCCAACACCTTGAACATTCTTTAACAATTTGTCGACATTCCCGCCCTGATAAAGTTTGAGCCCCACACCGTGCCATTAATTTTATACAATTATTAAACTCTGGGAAATGCGTCGCGCCTGCGAATCCGAGCAACCTCAGCCTCTAGTGACTTTATAGCATCACGGTATTTTTCTCTCATATTTTCTTCGACATTTTTTCTAAAAATTATGATAGGATCATCATCCTGCTCCATTCGACACTGAGGGCATTCGATTGATGTCTCGAACCATTTGATGATACATTTAGAATGAAACATGTGCTTACATTTGAGCTTCTTGTCCAACCTCGTAGTTTCCTCAAGACATACGGCACATGTCTTTGGCTCGTGACATCTGCATTTTCCCCCACTGACCGCCTTCTTCGAGCACTTTTTTCCTGAGAGTGTCACTGAAGAACAATTCATTTCCTGATATGTACCTACAAATTTCTTTGTTTATTTCTTCAACAGGTTGATCTGCGTTTATAAATATTACCCTACATTCGAGAGTTCTTATCATTTTTGAATATTCTTCGTCTAATTCCTTGAGGTACTCTAAAGTAACCTTAGAGTCTCCTGCTTGACCCCTCTTTTGAATGTGCTCGAAACATTTTTCAGGACTCTTTCTTAAAAAGATGTACAAGTCTGGGAACCATTCGTGATTCTTGTATAAATCACAATACATATCATTTTGTTCAGAGGTTACTACACCCTTTTTTAAAAGAATTTCCCAAAACACATGTTTCGAACTCAGTATAGACCGTTCGTATACTACATCCTCCTTCGTTACAAAGGGCTGTATCGTCTGAAGAATTTTAAGATGCAATTGAAATGCCCATTTTTTAGGATTTTCATAAAATTGTTTAAGAGGCCACTGATCTATAGGCTCTTTCTGAACCTTCCACCCTTTCTTTTCAAGCAAATCGAGCTGGGTCGTTTTGCCTGAACCGATATTTCCATCAATAACTATACGGCTCATATTTTATATTACGTTTTAATTCTTTAAACTACTCATTCTCTACGAGAGGAGCTATTCTTCCTGAACGACAAGCTGCGTTATGAAGGGGGAGATTCAGGGCATCGGGGCCATTGTTCTGCAAAAACTGACGATACGCATAGTTATCCTGATACGCAATACCATTCTTCTGCATAATGATATCATTCACGATGTTAGTAGAATCAAAGGAGCTGAGACAACGGCCATCGGCCATACCCATGCGTGTAGACATTTACAATTACATTATATTTTATTCAAAACATTTACCCATTCTTCAAACTTGGCCCCTAGGATCGTGTCGAAGGTTTCTGGAATCGCCACCGGCTTTACGAATATTGCTGGGTCTCTCAAATTTTGGTTTAAAATTGAAAAAGCCTGGGCAATCTCTTGTAGAGTCTGAGCTCCGGTCACAATAATCTTGCCCGTGCTGAAGATGCTGGCCGTCACCTGCTTCATGTCCGGTCCTGGAACAAACTTCACTTTCACTGCACTGTACCTGTCGGGGTCGTACGTTACTCGAAAAGGAGGCTTTGAAAGCTTCTGGATAATCTTGTTCAAATTTACTGAAGAGTTGAGTGAAAAGTTTGTGTTGATCATCTTTACCGCCACTTCGTCGACTGGGATATCCTTTTCCCTACCAAGAACCACCTTCAAAATAAAGGACAACTGCTTGAGGATCCGCCGACAATCGAAAATGTCAGAACACCCCGCAACTTGAATAGAACCATTTGGAAATATCTTTATAGATTTTCTGGAATATGCATCTCTGTAACCTATAGTCACTTGGTTGTAAAAGGCAGTATCGCTCATTCGCCACTCGAATCCCCCGAATCGCGTCCTCTTGCGCCGAACAGTAACCGTCTCAAGCTTCTTGAAATTCTCACGAAACTTGGGAAGATCAATATCCTCCATAAATTTTGAACACATTGTGATTGTCGTGATTCGAACCCATGAAGGATTCGGAAGTGAGGAGTCCGAGCAGAACTTGGAACGAATTTCCGCCAAATCACGAATGTACTGAAACGTATCCATTTTGGTGTTTGGTCTTTAAGGCTCTTGTGGTCTTATATCAGTGTCATCACATGAAATCTTTGTCACCCCTTGCGTGCAGCCCTTTTAATAATTTTAGAGAATTTTGTTCTTAAAATATTAGATTTTATAACACGCTTGTAATATTTCTTCTTCTTTTCGTCATTGGGATGGAGGTTGTGCGTCTTTGTGACATTGTGAGCCACAAGAGAAATAAGCTTCTTTTTCTTGACTGCATTAATTACTTTGTTTAATTCAGCAACCCTGATCTTCAGTGGAGACTTACGTTTCTTTTTAGAGTGAGTCTTTTTGGAAATAGTATTTAGGCCATTAATAACTATAAGAGCTTTTTTAGATCCCCCGAGTTTTTGAACAGCCTGTATAGCCACTGGACTCACATTAGTCTCACGCTTTTCATTTATAGAAACTGCCGCTTTAGCCACTTCCCTGGCTCCTCCCGGAACTGATGCTATCGTGTTTAGAGCGCTTGTCACTCCTCCTGCATTTGTAATAGCATTCTTTTCATTCATTGGAAGAGAATTTGCACGAAGGATCGATTCACTTCCCTCGTTCCCGTACCTCCTTCTTCCCTCGTTCCCGTACCTCATTCTTCCCTCGTTCCCGTACCTCCTTCTTCCCTCGTTCCCGTACCTCATTCTTCCCTCGTTCCCGTACCTCATTCTTCCCTCGTTCCCGTACCTCATTCTTCCCTCGTTCCCGTACCTCCTTCTTCCTTTGTTCCTGCTTCTCCCATCATTATTCATATTTTCACGAGCTCTTGCAAGTTCAACTCCAAAAGCTCTTTCTAAATTTCTATTAAGAGATCCAAAATTTGTTTTTAAATTTTGAAGGCGTCTCATAGCCACACCTGGTTCTCTATTTTGTCCTGCGTTGCGAATTTCTTCAAGCATACGATTTTTAATTATTTCTCTTTCTTTAGATCCAGCTTTTGAATGCTTATAAAGTTCAGCAAGTTTCTTAATTCGTGATGTTGCTGACATTCCCGAAAATCTAGAAGAATAAATGTAACTTGAAATACTTTCAACGTTAAAATTATTTACAGATTTTCCTTCTCTGAAAAGTTTATCATAAAGTGCCTGGAGTTCAGCAAGGGCTTCAGCTTCAGCCCTGGCCACTTCTATCGTCGCCATTCTAGCCTTACGTGCAAGTTCATTTTTTGCAACTTTGTTAATATTCGACGCTCTGCGAGACTCACGTAAAGCACTAAGGTATTCATTTGCAGTTTTTAGAGCATTTTCAGCAAGAACCTTAATTTTAGATATTAATTCAGAAATCTTACTCTTTGCGTTTTGAGTTACTCCCACATTTTGAGATTCATGACCATCTTGAGACACGAGTTTATTTCCCTTTTGAAATACCCTTATTATTTTTCCATTAAAATCAATAAAATATCCTCGAATTCTGTTCCATTGAACAGGTACTCCATTTATGTATTGAGGAATTAATGTAGAAGGATTAACCACAAATCCCCCAAAAGTTGGGAACCGTGACCGGCCCTTGAATAGTTTATGAAAAAATCCCATAATTCCTGATTTTCCAGAAGCATTTGAAATATTTTTTGACGGAAAAATTCCTTTTTTTACAAGGTTTGTTAATTTATTAACTAAATTGTTTGAAGAAGAGGACTCTACTGTTTTGTTTATAACTTGAGTACTGTGACCTCTTTTTATGGCAGTCACGAGTGCTATAATTGCGTTAGCTGTCTGGGATTTTTCAAAAACTTTTTCGACCGTGGATGTTTTCACTTGGCCCTTTATTATAGCCACAAGTGAGTTTGAAAGATTTTTATTCATAGGTCCATTGTTCTCTATTTCTTTCACAAAATCAAATCTCATACGAGAGTTTGACGTGGGTCGAGGGACGAGCTTCCATCCTCTGTATGTACTTACAGTTGTTCCACTTGATTTTAGTTTAAAATTAGGAATTGTTGGAGACCCATAGACACACCCGAATTTTCTTCCTGCAAAATAGGCGTCACCTATAGAATCAGGATCACATGAAGTAGAGACTGGTGGTCCTTTTACAGACTGAGCTAAAATATCTAAAACTTTTTGAATAATAACTGTATTTTTAGATTGTGAGAGTGTTGAGATGGCAGCTTCAGCGACTGGCGGTTTTAAATATATTCCTTTTTTAACAAGAGCCAAAATAGCTTGAGCAAGTTTTGTTGAATCCATTTTTGAAGCAAATGTTGCACCTGCTGTAGTCAATGCTATTTGATGTGCTAACGATTCTCGTCTAGTTACCATCCTACCATAAGTACAGACAAAAATTCGTGTGATGTCACTGATAAGAAAAGTAGACCTTGACTAGGTATCAAGTCAAAAATGGGTCTTCTCAAGACGCGCCTGATTGCACCTTACCAGCACGACGGAGTCAAGTGGCTCCTAGATCGAGAATTTGATGAATCTCTTCCTGGTGGTTTCCTGTGTGACGAAATGGGACTTGGGAAGACTGTCCAAATGATTGCAACTGTTCTGGCTAACCCAAAACCCAAAACTTTGATCGTTGTTCCAAAGTCTATTGTGGGGCAGTGGGTCTCTGAGATTCAGCGGTTTGCTCCGAGTCTCACAGTGTTTGCTTTTGACGGCGCCAAACGCAAAATGCCTTCTGGTGAATTTCCAAAAATTGTTGTTGCGCCCTATTCTGTTTTGCCACGCGACTGTCCTCTACGTGACGTTACCTGGGATCGCGTTATTTTGGACGAGGGTCACGAAATTCGAAACCCAAAATGCAAAACTTGTATTATTTGTAAAAGTTTACGTTCAACTATTCGGTGGGTTCTGTCTGGTACTCCAATTTTCAACTCGATGCGAGATTTTGTCACTCTTTGTTCTTTTATTGGAATTCCTCGTGAGCATGTTCAGGGGTACACTGAGCGGGTTCGAGAGACTTATGTGCTTCGCCGTACAAAGGCTGACCTTTCTCAGGGAGTATTTGATGCATCGGGTAAGTGTCTCGTTCCTGCAAATAAGCGACTTGAGTTGCCCAAATGCGATTTCGAAAATGTTGAACTGGACATGTATCCCGAGGAGCGCGATCTTTACTCGGAGGTTTTCAGCTACGGCCAGGATGTGGTTCGATCAATCGCTAAAATGGCGAATGTTAATCATCGTCAGATGGAGCTTCTCGAGGCCCTTTTGAGAGTTCGGCAGGTTTTGTGTTGGCCTCAGCTCTACCTGGATGGAATGGCGAAAAAAGAGGACACGGACCCGATCCTCTGGGAGGGACGCTCCAAGAAAATGGAAACACTTTTGAGTTTGATTCAATCTCACCCCACAGAAAAGAGCCTGATTTTTTGCCAATTTACGGGGGAGATGGACGAAATTCAGGAGAGACTTCACAAGCTCGAAATTCCGAGCCTTCGAATTGATGGGTCGGTTCTGGGGGACGAGCGAGTCGCGCGAATCAAGAAGTTCAAGACAGCAGAATCGGGCACGGCTTTTATTATCCAGATCAAAGCGGGCGGAGTCGGCCTCAACTTGCAGGAAGCTACACGGGTCTACATAACGACCCCGAGCTGGAATCCAGCGACAGAGCTTCAAGCCATTGGCCGCGCTCATCGCACTGGTCAGACGAAGGAGGTGACAGTCCGGAGGCTGGTTTATACAGGGGAGCAAAATCTACCCTCGGTCGAAATGAGCATCATGCAACTTCAGGAGGGAAAGGCGAAAATTTGCGCCGAGATTTTGAACGACCCGCGCTTGGAAACGGTTGTTCCAAATATCCCAAAGACCAAAATCAATATTCACACTCTCAAAAAGGTGTTTGCTATGTAATAAAATATTTAGGTATAATAAATGACTGTCGGTTCTCGTGCTCAAGTGTATCATGGAAACGCAACTCACACCGCAGGTGGCCTCACCAAGAAGGATCTCAAGATGAAGGATGGTGAGCTCGTGTCCAAAAAGAAGGCGAAGGATTCCAAGACAAATCCGTGGATAAAGGCTGTTACAAAGGCAAAGAAGGAGATGGGAATCAAGGGGTTTGCTCTCGTCAAGGGACCACTGCTAACAAAGGCTCGTGAAATTTATAGTAAGTAATTATAATGCAAGGTATTGGAAATACTCTCCAGCAAGTCGGTGAGTTGAAAGCGTCTGCAGGACTTTTTTTGTCGCCTATAATCGCTCTTATATTTTGCTGTATTGGGTGGTGGATCGTAAATGCATCAAAAGGGGATGGTATGCATACTAAAACAATTGCTGGACTTATTAAAGATCCCTCATTGTGTCGTCCGAATAGTTCATGTAATGTCCCAGTATATTACATTGTAAATGGTAAAGAATATAGTATAAATGCATCAGTCGTAATGGGAGCTATTGTGAATATAGCTCCGCTTGTAGAATACAACCCAAATAATCCAGCAGATGCAATTATGAAATCAGAACCACCTTCATTTATTGGGTACATTTTTATTTGTGTAGGATTTTTAGCACCTCTTATAGCATTTGGAACATATTATCTTACGACACATTCTAAAGTTTTTGCTCAAGTAGAAGGAGCTGAAACTCTTCTTGGAGGGTTCAGGGGTAAATAAATTATTTACATAAATTAATGAACATAGAAAATCTTATTAGACATAACTCGCGTAAAACTACTCGCTTAAATAAAGACATGCGGTGGATATTCGAGAATAGGCGTGGTCTTCTTTTCATTTACAACGTGAACAATAAACGTGTTCAGGTTAGAAATCGTAACATTACTTATAAAAATAATGGAAGAGGAATTATTTCTGTAAAGTCTGGAAAATATCGTGTTCCAAAAAGAAAACGGAGAGTCTAGATAAAAGCACACGCGCCTTTCTTAAACTCCGACGGTGGTTCATCCTCCTTTCCGTAACATTTAATCTGTGAGGCTCGAACAGTGAGTCCCCAATTTCCTTTAAAAAAATAATTTGAATCTATTTCAATCAAGCAAGACAGTTCTTGCCCCTTGAAGAGTCCTTCTTCTATGGTAGGCGTGACCTGTTTTGAATTTTGGTCAAAAATATAGGTCGACTCATCAATCTTGAGTCTCAGGGACCCATTTTTCATATTAGAATTGAAAGGTTCTTGAGGGCAAATTTGATTTTCGAGTTCTTTCCACCATTGAGTGAATTTTGGATCAGAAATGTCAATCTGAAATGACTTGTACGCGTTGACCCCCCAAGTGCACTTTCCTCTAGGGATTTGAAAACGAAGACCGGTGTACTTCCAGCGACCTTCTTCTTTACCAAATTGGTCCCAAGTTATTTCCCTTTTATTAATTTCGTTCCAAAATACCATTATAATTAAAATGTTTAATATTTTTAAGTATGCTTCCGACAATTAATGAAAGGTCGGAAAGGGCTATCGAAAGATGGCAAAAACTTCGCAGGTCGCTCGGTCGCGCAGTTTCGGCAACGCGTCCAGTAAGAAAAGGTCGTTTCACAATCGAAACATACAGTAGCTCGGAAAAGTACAGTAGGCGCCCAAAAACCTTAAAATCTGGAAAGTTTGGAAGGTTTGAAGTTCACGTTACTAAACCAAAACGTTCAGCCTTGAAAAATTCAAGAAATTATCTCGAGAAACAACGAAACAGAATACAACGGGCCGTAAATGCTATAAAAAATTCTAACAGAAGAAAGTATCAAAATGAACTCAATGCACTCAAGGCCCGACACAAAGTTGAACTAAACGCAATCAAAAAAAGACACGAAGAGAATGAAAACTCTCTTTATAATAAACATTTTAGCAAAAAGACTAAAATTTCACAGTTACTTCAGGCACTAAACAATATCAATAATCAGTTACGCGCTTAAATAAAATTTTTGCATCAGTTATCCACGGTTCGGATGACACAGTTCCTAGAAACGAACCGCACGGGTAATTTTTTTCCTCCATGTATTCTTCTTCCGCGCTGTTAAAGATTACTAGGCCGGCCGTGTGGTAGTCGAGATCTATAGGTCTTCTGACCGTATGAACTCCTATAGGATTAAAATTATGAAGAGTTTTTGTATCTAAATTGTAAACTACTCCATCGTGAGACTTTAGGCGGTACCAGAATTTCCAGCACTTTGCCTCCTCAAGTTTCTTGGGTCTAATTCCAAAAGCCAGTCGCGTATCTATGTTCAGGTCGGCGAGCGAAAATATGTGTCGCACGAGATCATACGGTAAGTTTTTCCATACAGGATCCATTATTAATCTAAAATTTTAAACTTTAACCCGAGCAGACTTCGCATCCCTCTCTATTTTCCAGAGAGCACACGACCGGAACGGTAACCTGTTGAGGCTTGGCCTTTGATCTGGTCCTCAAGTAGTACATTCCGGTCTTGAGACCCTTCTTCCACCCGTACATGTGCATGCTGGACAGTTTTGAGAGTGTCGGATTTTCCATGAAAATATTCAGAGACTGGGACTGATCGATGAACGCCCCACGATCTGCGCTCATTTCAATCAGGGACCTCTGTGGAATCTCCCAGACTGTTCGGTAAATTTCCTTGAGTCGATCGGGAACGTCTAGGTCTTGAACGCTCCCACCGGCCCGAACAATTTCGGTCTTGATATCTGGATTCCACTTACCGATTTTCTGGAGGTCTCTTACGAGGTGCTTGTTGACCATGACAAACTCACCGGCCAAAGTTCTGCGAAGGTAAATGTTTGTCGTGTAGGGCTCGAACGCCTCGTTGTTTCCGAGAATCTGAGCCGTAGAGGCGGTTGGCATGGGGGCGACCAAAAGAGAGTTTCTGAGCCTTCTCCCTCTAAGATATTCCCAGTCATACATGTCACTCGGTGTCACTTTCCAAAGATCAAACTGAAGGATTCCTTTGGATGCAGGTGAGCCTTCGTATGTATCATATGGCCCGTCGACTTCAGCCAACACCGACGACTCGAAAAGGGCCGCGTGATAAATAGTCTCGAATATGACTCTGTTCAGATGCCGGGCGCCAGGCTCGTCAAATGCAAGGCCGAGCATCATAAAAACATCGGCGAGCCCCTGAACTCCGATGGCTATAGGTCGGTGTCTCATGTTTGACTTCCGGGCAGCCTCGGTCGGATAATAGTTTCGGTCTATGACTCGGTTCAAATTTCGGGTAACCACCCGAGTTACGTCGTACAGGTGTTCAAAGTCGAATGTGGACCCGTTTACAAACGCAGGGAGGCTCAGGGAGGCGAGATTGCAGACGGCCGTTTCGTCTGATTCAGAGACTTCCATAATTTCGGTGCACAAATTGCTCGACTTGATGGTTCCGATGTTCTTCTGGTTCGACTTGGAATTCGCCGAGTCCTTGTAGCACATGTAAGGGGTCCCGGTCTCGACCTGACTCTTGAGAATTGCGTCCCAGACTTCTCGAGCCTTGACCTTCTTCTTGTATCGTCCTTGAACGACGCACATGTTGTAAAGTTCGTTGAACTCGTCACCCCATACATCCTGAAGACCCGGACATTCATGGGGACACATGAGGTACCAGTCTCCGTCGTGTTCTACTCGCTTCATAAACAGGTCCGGAACCCACAAGGCGGTGAAAAGGTCTCTGCACCTCATCTCTTCGTCTCCCTGATTCAGTCGAAGCTCAAGAAATTCGAAAATATCAGCGTGCCACGGCTCGAGATACACTGCAAAAGCGCCCTTTCTCTTTCCCCCGCCCTGATTCACGTATCGGGCCGTGTTGTTGAAAACCCGGAGCATAGGGATGATTCCGTCGGCCACTCCGTTTGTTCCCTTGATCTTGGTTCCGTTTGCACGAACGTTGGAGCAGTGGAAACCGATTCCACCAGACCACTTGGAAATCTGAGCGCATTCTTTGACAGTGTCATAAATTCCTTCGATTGAGTCGTCTTTGAGGGCAACAAGAAAACAGCTCGACATCTGGGGCCGTGGGCTCCCGGCGTTGAACATAGTAGGGCTCGCGTGTGTAAAATACTTTTGAGACATGAGTTCATATGTCTCGCGAACGAGTTTGTAATCGTCTCCGTGAATTCCGAGAGCGACACGCATAAAAAGATATTGAGGAGTTTCTACGCTATTCAGGTAGCCCTTCTGCAGGGTCTTGATTCCAAAGTATCCGAAAAGATAGTCACGCTTGTGTACTATCCATGAATCCATGGAAAGGGTCAAATTTTTTATAAAATCGTCAGAAACGACTCCTCGCGAATGAAGGATGAGCATTGCGTCACTGAACGTCTTTGGGCTATTTTTTTGTAAATTTGAAACAACTATACGGGTCGCGAGAGTCTCATAGTCTGGATTCTCCGTAATCATACCGATCGCCACTTCAGCACTCAGATTGTCGATTTCGCTCGTCGAGATCCCGTCATACATACTCGTGAAAACCTTCTGGGCGACCTTTGCGGGCTCGACATTCAGAGGTTCAAACTCAGGAAAGCAATTTAGTTTTGAAATTCGCTGAGTCACCTTGTCGAACAACATCTCGGCATCTTCCCCGGATCTCTTGATTACTCTCATTTTGTATTTCTACGCCTGTTTTTTTTATACCGTTATGTCAATGGAGAATAGACCATTTCGTCTCACGTACACGAGTCCTCTCGGACTAGCTTTTTTTTCTGATTTTAACAGGGAAACTGTTCATCAGAGTATAATTTCTGCCGCAAAAGCCAAGACCGGAGTGACAATAGCAAAACAGAACGACTCTGACCTCCAGGCACTTATGCGATCGGTCTACACAGATCTCGTCAGAAATCCAAATGAAAATGTTCGAGACCAGGTCTCCGTGATGAACGCAGAGGTGACAAAGCGTGCCCTCGGTCCAATATCTACAGGAATAGTTCAACAGGCGAATTATCTAAGAGACATTTCTTCTCAGCCTGTACCAATGCCTTCACCGGAAAGCACGAGCACCTACGGAAATAAGATTCCTTCAAATTTTAAGTTTGGAATATACTAAGAATGCGAGCACTCGATGACATCATCATAGGTTTTCTCATATTTTTTGCTATCGATCGAGTGATCAATCTTTTCAGTAAAAACGTTGTCCAGCCATGGGCAAATGACGCAGGTAACGGTAACAAGGACATAACTGAAAACTGCAGGCTTTTGACCGAACTCGCGTGTCTCATCGGAATGGCCTTCTTGATATTCAAATTTCGAAAAACACTCCAGCGCTTAGATAATAGTTAGAGGGAAAAGACGTTAATCTTATAATGAATAAGTATCGCGATGAAACAGCGTCAATGTGTAGAAAAAAAGGATGGGACAAAGCACATGTGAGCGTTGTTTGGATGCTACTCAACGAAGAGATGGGGGAACTAGCTTCATCTATTCGGCAAAGCCAAAGAATTTACAGAAAGACCGGACTCAAGAAGGACAAGGGGACCGACGTGGCTATGGAAATGGGTGACGTGTTTAGTTATCTTTTTCAGCTGGCTCATATGTTAAATATAGACCTAGATGAAATGTGGGAACTCCACAGGCAGAAAATTAAGACAAAGGTGTACAAAGAAAATATATGTACCTAGTAATGGCATCGAATCTTATGATTGATGACCGTCTTCAGATCGACGGGTTCAACCCAACGACATGGACGGGTGATTTTGGAATCAACAAAGACGGATTCCCAAAGAACCTTTATGTAGATGGAACTGGGTACACGACGGCAATCGACGAGAGGCCGATGGTCCTAAATGAAAAAATAGAGGTCCCAGATGAGTTCATAGGAAACATGTATTTAAAGACGGCAGCGCCCAGCGTGGCACCATATCACCCGTTTCCTGCGCGAAAATTTGAATATTCAGACGGCAAAATCACGTGGAGACGCCCTCAGCTTCCGTGGAGCTGGGAAAAAGGTGTTTCTGTAGGTGGAGCTGGGCCTAAAATTAAAGACACGAGCCTCCTGGTTGCTCTTTTGGTCGCCGTAATTTTATTTTATTTTTGCGGGAGAATGAAATTCAAGTAAATTTAACCAACTTGGAAGCTTCAACTTTTGGAAGATTTTTTGCGAGCTCCTCACGTGCAGAGCGTATTCGAGACTCGAGCATAACACACGAGTGTGCTTCGGACCTAATGCAAGATACGCAACAATTCATTTTACAATCTTTGCACGTGAGAATCTTGTTCCTGTGTTTGCACCCCTCTGTCATCTTTCTTACTCATATGCTTAGAGATTAAAGCTTTAATATGTGTATGACACTTCGAATGGTTGACCTGTTTGCAGGTACAGGTGCATTTTCCTTTGCGTTTAGCGAAGCTGGTGTAAAAGTAGTTTTTGCAAATGATGTATCAGAAACTTCAAAGAAAATATATGATGAAAATTTTGATCATAAGCTTACATTAGGAGATATAAATGATATTAACCCTGAAGATATACCACCTCATGATATTTTAACAGGAGGATTTCCTTGTCAACCATTTAGCATTGCTGGAAATCAAGAAGGATTCAATGATCCCAGATCTAATGTATTTTGGAAAATTCTCGAAATCATAGACTATCATAAACAAACATGTATAATTCTTGAAAATGTGAAGAATTTGCTTACTCATGATCAAGGAAATACTTTTAGAATTATTAAACAAAATCTAGAAGATCGTGGATACAAAGTAGTTCATTCTATTTTGAATACAGCCAAAATTACAGGGGTCCCCCAACACAGAGAAAGAATCTACATTGTAGCTTTCAAAAAGGATATTAATTTTAGTCTAAATTTTGAAAATATTCAAAAGAGACCAGTTCAAGATTTTTTTGAAAGTAGTATTCCCACAAAATATTACTATGACTCAAATTCAAGTACTTGGAATTTATTAGAAAACTCGGTGACTAAAAAAAACATAATTTATCAGTATCGCCGGGTATACGTCCGTGAGAACAAATCAAATGAGTGCCCTACTCTTACGGCGAATATGGGAGGAGGTGGGCACAACGTTCCTATTATTCTGGACGACAAAGGAAGACGCAAGTTGACTCCTAGAGAATGTTTTAATTTTCAAGGATTTCCTATTACATACAAAATTCCTAAGATTGCAGATTGTCACTTGTATAAGTTGGCCGGGAATGCGGTATCTGTTCCGGTGGTGAAGTTGATTGCTCAAAGACTGGTACCTTTACTGATTTGAAAATGTCATCAAAGCTTCCTTCAAAAATTTTGGTACAGTGGTCCTTAATCTTCTCGTATAGAGAACTCCAAATAATGCGTGGCCTACGACCTTGATCGTTTTGATCTTCGATCGTCTCTGTTGAGCTCACCTTTATTTTCTTCCACGTATCGGAAGTATTTGTTAAAGGAACCCTCCACAATATAAACTGATCGTCGAGCCATTTTCGACAATCCAAAAAATATATCACGTCCCATTTTTCTTTAGGCCCAAATGAGATTGGACCATCAGATGTTATTCCTTTGACCTCTTGTATATTTTCTATTTTTGATACAAGATCGCCAGCCTTCCCCTTAATCGCCTTGATCCACTGTGATGTGGTGTCACCTACCTGAAAATGTATGATAAACTTTGTAATATTTTCGCTAATATCTTCAGGCATATTAGGTAAACGAATGTTCAGTCCACGTGACTTTATTTCCATCCGCTCCAATACGTATTTTTTATGAATTAAAAAAGATTCTCTGAGAATTTCTTCAGTGTAATTATCGATGCGATCTTGATGAATTTTGCAATATAGACCTTCATGAACATAACGCGTGCATTGAGTACCCTTTGCTGTGAAACCCTTACATTTAATCATTTTATAATTTCTCTTCCACAATCTCACACTCGCACTGACACTGCACGAAAATTTTAGGAGCTTCGTCTTGTACTTCACACAGACCGTGAATCCTACCTGCGACTATCCGATCCCATGCTTTTTTCATAGCTGGAAGATTTGCCCGAAACCATTCACGATCTCTTTTGACCCTCACAACGACAAACTCTTCGGGGTCCGGTTTGTATTGAATAAAGTCGCATTCTTCGAGATCGGTAATTTCGAGCTGAAGTTGAACCTGGGGCCAGTAATATTTAGGAACCTTTTTTTCAATCTTTCGAGTCAGGGGGCATTTTATCTCTATCAAAAGACCGTCTTCCGTTATTCCGTCCGGTGAAGCTCCGAGCCACGGATATTCCCTGTGCTGAACGAGCCCAATTTCGTGAGATTTTCTACCTGTTTTCTGATCGTACATGTCTCTCACGAGGGGCTCGAGGAGAGTCCCGTGGGCCGTGGCTGCATTTCCGGCCCACTTTGTTCGAAGGACCTTCTTTTTTACAAAAGCATCAATGCTTTCGTAACGATTTTCACCTAGAGCACTCGCAATATCGCTCGCCGTAATCATATTCTCGCGGAGCTCTAACCATTCTTCTGATCTTTGTTCAGCGTATTCAGCCGCAAGAAGTTCCCGTACTCGTGCTTCCATTGACTGGAATCTTCTTGTTCTTAAAACGAGGATCAGTCTTAAGTACAATCTCGGCAGCGTTTTGTTCGGCCTGTTTTTTGGTACTTGCAAATCCGGCCCCACAATTCATCCCGTCGACTAAAACGCTAATGAAGAACTGACCGTTCATAAATTGACTGTCGAGCCTATATTCAGGAAGAGGATACTTAAGAGCCTGGCACCACCTCATAAGCTGGTCCTTGTAATTGTCATCAACGAGAGAAGTTTCAACCTTGGTGAAGGACTTTAGAACAAAATTCTTGGCGTGGACCATTCCTAAATCAAGATATATGGCTCCGACGAGCGCCTCGAAAACATCCTCCATAATGTGCTCGTTCGTGTTCCACCCGTTTCTCTCCCCCTTCTCGTCCATAAGGATCATCTTGTCCAGACCCAAAACTTTGGAAATCTCACAAAGAGTTTTGCCCCGGACCATCTTTGTGCGGGCTTTGGTCAAAAAACCCTCTTGCTCCTTCTCGTGCAAATCAAAAAGATGTTTTGTGATGATAAATCCAAGGACCGAATCTCCCATAAATTCAAGTGTTTCATATGATCCAGTGAGACCAGTGTACCGCTTCAGCGCGCTCTTGTGAGTGAAAGCCCGCTGATACAGTTCTATATTTTTGATTTTTGTTCCTACAAGGAAATTTAAGATATTTTGCGAAAGTTGAGGTGGAGACTCCATTTATCATTACACGTGATTTATTCTTAAGTCAAATTAGGCACTTGCTGGCTTCACAACCTTGGGCCTGACCTTCTTCTCCTTCGGAGGAGTGGCAGTCTCCTCTGGGGTCTTCTTTGCTCGGGGCTTCTTCTCGGTCTCCTCCTTGATGTAGTGCTTACTCAGATAGTGCTGAAGATTCAGGAAAGTCAGCTGAACACCCTCTGGAACCTCGAGGAGAGGCTTCAGCTTGTCATCCATGGAAATCTTCTGACCGGCCTTCAGACCATTCGCCTCAAAGTACTTGTTCATGTGGTTAGAAACCTGAGAACGAGAAATCATCTCACCCTCTGAAAGGTTCAGAAACACACGTAGAGCCTCCGTGACCTTCTGAGGCTTGTTGAACCCGTTGTTCTTCGTGCGGGCCTCCTGCTTCTCGCCGGTCGGGTCCTCGATGTGCTGGCGAATCTTGCGAATCTCCTTGCGCACAGCCTTCATCTCCTTCATCAGATCTTCAAGAGTTACGGTAGCCATTTCTACGGTACCTACGTTACAGCGCTTTAAGTGCTATTGAAGAGAGTAGAATTGTGACCAAAAACACGAAACCTACTAAAATTATTTGCCAAACTTTATAACTCGACTCTACCGGCGGAGAAAATGGAGAAGCCCAATTTATACTCGAAGGCTCGTCACTCTGTGGCAAGTTAACGTTAAACCCTGGAGGAAGAGTACCGTCCCCAGAAGGGCGAAATTCTTCATTAAACGGTGGAATCTGGCCAACATTACTGCACGAAGGAACACAACACCCAAGATCACACGGATAAACAAGCCCATTTTTTCTGTTCACATATCCACATATGCTTGAAGTTACATCGAGTGGATCGGTCAAACACATACATCCCGAATTAATAAATTGAGCACTGCATTTCGCGCTCATCTACCATTAAAGAATATTTTTGTTTATAATACAATGGAGTACGGAAAGCCTCAGAAGATGCCAGACGGTCGTTATTTTTTGAAGATTAACGGGTCGCGCCATCAGGTGAATGGCGTGACTGTTCAGGACCCCCTGACGGCCAAAACCGTAAATATTCAGATTAATGATTCTAACGTATTTTCGACGATTGATTCTGAGCTTTTGAATCAGGCCAAGGAGTCTCGCGTCGAATGGTTCGGAAAGGAGCTCAGCGACGAGACGATCGGTAACGCTTTTCAGGAGAGCCTTACTGACGGGCTTTTGAACGCCTCTTTGGCGACAGTCAAAGGTCAGGTCGTAACGACCGCTTTTGACGGCCAAAAAAATTGCATCGATCTTCAGGAGGTTACTGCTGGGTCAAAATGCGATGTTCTTCTTGAGCTGTCCGGTTTGTGGTTTCTCAAAAAGTCTTTCGGCCCGATTTGGCGTATAGTCCAGGTCCGCGTTCGAAGTGGAACTCCTAAAACGTTTCCAAAGGAGTATCTTTTTACTGACGATCCAGAAGATGATGACGATCCTACAGATTATCTCGACTAAAAATCTTCAGGAGGTCGCTTCGTCTCAAATTTTACGACGGCCAAAAAAATATCATCGACATATAATAAATGAATCGTAAGGGACTTGCCATAATGGTTCTAGCGGCGGTCATCCTCCTCCTCCTTTTTGCCCCAAGACGCAGTAGCTTCGGTGTGAACTCATCAGCAGCACCATTGGGTTTCAATCTTTATAATCAGGCCACCGAAACAAGTACCGGTTTCACAAATCAGAGTGGGACATATCAAGCAGATGGGATGGGCGGACCTTACATGGGCGGTGAGGGGGGGAGCTCGGTTTCCTCAGCAAGCCTGATCCCTCGGGACGTCGTTCAGACTGAGGACTTTGGTCAGTTTAGTCCCGACAAAATCCTGGGCAACCAGAACTACCTAAACCCCCGTAGCCAGATTGGATACCCAGAGACGCTCGGAGGTGTTCTGCGTAACGCGAACCGCGACTTCCGCTCCGAGCCCCTGAATCCTCGCACCCCAGTGAGCATTTTCAACCTCAGCACAATTCCTCCAGATGTGATGAGACCCAAATTTGAGATTGACCGGGATTATCAGTAACTTAAAAAAATAAACCTAAAATCTAGTAATGGATTTCAAAAACGCTACGAATGAGTGGATCGCCATAAAGACCCAGCTCGCCGCAGCTCGCAAAGATCTAGGAACGCTGAATCAGCGCGAGAAAGAGCTTCGCAAGTTTGTGACACAACATATGCATACGAATGAAATTGACACTATCAAGGTCCGTGACAAGATCAAGGTGAACTTCAAGCTTAAGAAGGTCAAGGGTAGTATCACTAAGGAGGTGATCAAAAAGGGACTCTCAGTTTTTTTCGGAGGAAACGAAGCTCAAGTCGAAGGCGCATTCAACGCGATCCAGGACGCTGCACCACTTAAGGAGGTCCCTGGTGTAAACGTTACTGGTATCAATGGGCATCAATGATGAATATTCTCGCGACGCCTACCAATTTGAACAAGTTTATGATTCGGATGATTCGGACGAGTTCGAGATTGAAGTGGACCCAGAGACCTGGGAATCTTTGTACTCCGAAGAACTATTTGACGGATGGACTATATTTCAAGAGTATATTTACTCAAATTATTTGAGTTTAAAATCTACGTGCACATTTTCAAAGTTTTGCGAACTCGTTATCAGGCCCGATATGTACTCGTCGTCCGAACCTTCTTCGCATGCTATCAGGGCTTGGAACGACATCAAACGTGTAAAAATTATACGCGAAAAGGTTCTCCCCGAAAACTTTTATACGTGGTTTACTATATATGTTAATTGACATTACAGCTCCGAAAGTGCTGACCCCGACACTTTTGTTTGCTCTGTTGAGTCCGGTCTTCCTGTTCTCTATTCCGCCTAATTCAAATTTATACGTACAGGTGTGCATGCACGGGCTTTTGTTATGCATACTAAATTCTTTAATAATAAAATACGGGTTTCATCTCAACTTGACTACGACCGACATTATTGTTCCGGGTGTTTTATTTACTTTATTAACCCCCGGAGTTTTTTTCAGCATTTCCCAGTCTCACACGGCTCTCGGGATCCACTCGTTTGTATACGCTCTCGTGTGGGCGTTCCTTCGAGGGCAATTCCCAGAGTATGCGTAGCCGGTCACTCTCAATTTTGTATTAAAATATAAAATGGTGAAGTACCTAGCGGTCGGGCCAGGAGCCATGGGCTATTTCATGTATCTCGGGGTCCTGACAAAATTAAAACAAGAGGGAAGACTCGAAGATCTCAAAGAGATTGCAGGTTCCAGTGCGGGCGGAATTGCATCTTTTATGTATGTATTAACAAAAGGTAATATTGCAGGGGCCCTCGATTATTCACTCACAGTTCCCGTAGAGACGGTGATGAAACCAAATATAAAGAGCCTTATAAATAATTATGGGCTCGTTCCTGCAAAGAAAATGAGGAAAATTCTGAGCGATGCTTGTAAAAAGTACACAGAGAAGAACGACATTACATTTAAAGAACTTTACGAATGGAATCCTATAAAGCTTCATCTTCCGGCGTACTGTGTAGATTTTATGAAAACTGTTTATTTTGGTATAGATTCCACGCCCGATATGAGCGTTCTAGACGCGGTCGCTGCAACTTCGGCCGTTCCTTTTCTGTTCGCTCCCGTGAAACTCAGCGACGGGTACAACTACGTGGACGGAGCAACCGCTGAAGCTTTTCCGGCCGGAATATTCGTAGGTCGGAACGATGTTCTGGCTCTTAGAATTGCGTGGGGGAGACTCACTGAAGTGAAGGATCTAAAGAGCTACGCTCTAAATATTTTATTTTCTAGTATGAAATTGAGACACGTCTACGAGGTACCAGTTCATGACATAGACATCCCGGACGACGATATCTACGATTTCAGTGCGTCAAATGAATGTAAACTTCGAATGTTTATGCTCGGTCTTTCTCAAAATTTTTCTAAATGAATATTAAATGCATAAAGATCTGCGGTCGCCTCATACTCGAAAACTTTCCGCCAAGCGTATAACCGTCCACATGGGAAGAAAGACTTATTCGTACATCCGGAAGGCCAAGACCATAAAGGTCCGCGGAGTTCCTGCATACGACGTGGGGACCATAGGTCGTCCCAAGAGCGTCATAGGCCCCCTCAAGCACGGGATGCTCACAAAGTTTGGGTATCACCCAGTCGAAGCTATGACGAATCGCCACAAATCGCTCATGAAAGCCATAAATGTCGGGAAGGAGGAACCCTTGGCGGTCTTTCGCCGCCTGATGGCCGTCAGCACACTCACGAAACGAATGGCTCCACGGGCCCACCGAATCTACAAGCAAGATGCGATGTGGATCCGCGCTAAATACGCACCCAGATTCAAGACTCCAATAAAAAAGTAAACTAATAATAAATGGCTAATCAAGCACGACTTCCATATTTTAATAGAATTCAAATACGTCGAATAATTGTTCTTATTATTCAACTCATTGCAATTTATTATCTTAATGAAATGATTCTTACCATGTCCCCAAAAGATGCTCTTAAAATCAGAGGGTGGACCCTCAAAGCATTTGGTAAATTTATAGAAATTACCAAGACGTATTTTCCAGGATATCAGCGAGGAATAGAGGCGGGCGCATCGGCTATGTTCGCCATTGTTTCTCGAAAGTTACAGACCGGTCGGGGATTCCGTCTGACATATGCAAATATACCGGTAGCGACCACAGCTTTTGCCCTCACATATGTTCTTGGAACGGGCGCAACAAATTTTGTTAGAAATATAAACAAATACAATAGTAGCAGGATAGGTAAACTGACCGGCCGAACAGTGACAAATGCACTTGCGGTCCAAAAGGTCATAATAACAATGATTTGTTGGCTAATAACATCTCTTAAAACCTCATCAACTACAGTAGTCGGTGAAGTAACGAACGAGATTATGGCCCAGTATCACCTTCGCACACTTAACAGAAGAAACATGTTAAACTACGGAAACAACAAACTCAGAATAACGAACGGGAACGGTAACGGGAAACTCAGAATAACGAACGTAACCAACAACGGGAACAAAAAAACCGTCTTCAAATGGTCTTCCCCGAATCAAGGTAACAATGCTGCTCGCCGTCAGGCTCGTGCGAAACGTTTCAGTTAAACCTAAGACGCTTTTAAAAATTAATGGATGAATTTCTCAAAGTCATCGCCGAGAACATATGGGCCTCCCTCGGCCCGGGCTATTCCGAATCTGTATATCACTGCGCGTTCGAAGTCGCCCTTAGAAAGGTGGGAATTTATTACGAAACTGAAAGGATCATACCAGTTTACTACGAGAATCAAAATGTAGGACACGTTCGGGCCGATCTCATCATCGACCGAAAGTACGTAGTGGAGCTCAAGTCGGTAAGTAAACTCAACGAGATTTGCCGAATTCAGACCCAAAATTATATGAAACTTTTGAATTTGGAAGAAGGATTTCTCATAAATTTTCCTGATAAGAATTCTCCTATCGAGTTTCAGATGGTCAAAATGAATTCCCATGATAGTTCTTGACAGATAGCTTTCCAAATTGTATCCTGGATATACAGTTTCTCTCGGCTCTTGAGAAGAGGAAAACAGGGCAAGTATTGATCTTCACCGAGAAGTTCACACATTTTATAAAGGACATACGAGTAACTCAAAAAATTTTTGCGGCCTACGGGTTTGTGCTTCTCGAACGGTGCCTGAATCTTGTGAAACATGAGTCTGAGCTTGTCTTCAAGAGATTGATCCATCGTTGGGGGAGTTATTCCACCAAGTATCGTAGCTATATATGGAGCATGCTCGTAATATTTATTCTTGTCTAATTTTTTCAAAAGACCCCTCACCTTTTCATGGGTAATTTCTGATAAATCCTTGATTTTCTGCTTTCGAAATTCAGTTCTAAGTTGGCCTATAACTTCATCAGGTACGCTTGTAGATTCTTTTGCCTGAAATTGGGAAATCCATTCGTTAAAATGATTCTCACGCTTGTAAGAATAAATGACAGTCTTCTCGATTTCTTGTTCCTCCTTGAATCCGAGCTCCTCTGAGAGGATATACTCAGTGTGACCGCACTCTGTACATACCATGTCGCTTATCTGTTCATCATGAATTTTGGTGTACAACTTGCCACATCCTTTACATGGTTCCGATTCTAAATCTCGTTTCTCAGGTCCGTCGACGTGTTCATCTTCGACCTCTCTAAGATATCTCTTGTAAATGTCGTTTCTTTGAACTCCTTTTTTAGAAGAAATTTGAAGATTTGCTACGGTCCTTGTCATAATTTTTTCCTCGGTCATTCCAGTGTACTCTCGAATTACAGGGACACATAGCAAAAGATACTGGGCAAGTTCTTCATCAGTTTTACACGCACGTATTCTTTCATCGTACCTTGCTTCCATTAATTTTAAAACTAAATTAATTCTTAATTAGTCTATACGGGGTGCTAAATAAAATTTAAGATCTCCGAGATTTGCAATTGTGTACCTGAAAACTATAGGCATGTTTTCATTTGTAGAATCTTGCATAATTTGAATACTCGAGCACATGTTTGTCGCCTTGGTGAACAGATTAATATACTTGAGACTAAAAACACCTCCGACCGTCCCAGAAAAATCTCCGCCCGAATCCAGGATCGTCTCTTGGTCTGCAAAATCCCCGGTACAACTCAACACAAGATTTGAATCTTTTCTAAAAATACTAATCTCGTTTGAAAGATTTCCCATATCTCGCGTGTATCTCTGAAAATCTATAGAGGCCATGGTTGTCACGAGGTCCATCTGAACATCGGGAAGATCGAGCTGGTCCTCATTGATGTCAAGCAATTTTAGTTTAAAATTAGTAAAAGATTTCTTGGACGTGTTTTCTATAACAAGTTCCATGTAGTCCCTTCCTTTGATGGATATTGTCAATGTATCTTGGGTCGTTACCGACTTGAGAATTTTGTAAAGATTCGACATGTTCAGTCCTGCGATAATATTTGTGGGACACTCATACTCTTCGAAGTTCTCGGCTCCGAGAATCATATGGACGAGGGTGACTCGAGCAGTATCAAGTGTCAGGACATGTAAACCTTTTTCAGTAAAATAACAATTTACATCATTGATTATGTCTTTTAGGACCTCGAACACAGACTTGAAAGCGGAAGCCTGAATAGTCTTCAGGTACATTATTTAAAGCGTGTCTATTAGCTCTAAGTTCTTATTTTTTGCATTGCGTCCGTAACATTTTGTGAAATTTTAGATTCGAGCTCGGGTGTTATTACAGGCTGAAGCTGTTGGCCAAAATTATCAAATTCAAAAAGAGTAGGAACTTCGGTCCCGTCGATGTTAGAACAGACGCCCGGGCTTGGATCCCACGACTCGAACTCAAACGGAATCATTTTTTCGAGCCAAGGTTTTATGTCACCACCGACCTTCATTTCTCCTTCATTTGTTACCAACGTAGGAACCATTGTTATCTTCTTTGAAGGGATTCCCTGGGTTGTTATGTTGTGATACCGAACAATTTCAGTCAGTGAAGGGTGAGTTTTTATGTATTCAATTATTTGCGTCGAAAATTTACATTTATCAGAGAAGACCAGCAAGGCCATTTAAAGTATGGCAGTTTTTTTGAAGCAGAAGATTTTCGCGCTCTATTAATAATGAAGGACATAGTCATTTTTTTACTCTTGATAATAGTGGCCTTCCTGGTATGGAACAGTCGCGTCTCTAAATACATTGATCCTGTAGAAAAATCTGGAAATTTACCTGTATCACCTGACGTAATTCAGGCAATAATAGAAAAGGTCCAACAGACCAAGCCCGACGAGTATCCACTGGAGACACTCTTTGTAAACACTCAGTCTGACGGCTCATATGTTTCACGATTTATGTTTTTTAATACAAAATTGTTCTCGGGTGCTCAATACGATGTCAAGGCAAAGGTGGATCCGGACGGTACAGTGAACATTCTAAATATGGAGCCAACTTCTAAGATCGATACTACCACTGGATACAAACCCGATGTATATAAACCGTATACAGATGTTTTGAGCACCGTAGGTCGTCCAGAAACACCAGTGGTGACAGATATGCGTCTGAACACAAGATCATAAAAGTCTATAAGTTAGTATGACGATCTCTGCCCAGGAAATTGCGAAAATGGAGCATGACCGTAAAAATGCCCGAAAGGAGTTTTACAAAGCTCTTCTCGAGCAATTTTGTAGGAAAATTAAAGTTTCAGTACAGCTCGGACACAGAGAATGCATCTTGTCCGTTCCTGTATTTTTGATCGGATTTCCAAAATATGATCTTCCGACGACAGTTCGATATATGTGTCGCCAACTTCAGAGACTCGGATACATAGTAAATCTTATGGGCCCTTTGGATATAAAGGTCTGGTGGAAAAAACCCCCAATTCACGAAATGCTCCCTGAAGAAATTGAAGAGGTCGAACTGCCCAGTCTCGTCAATTTGCAAAAAATGGCGAGTAAATTGAGGAAGAAATAAGTTAGTCCATTCTTATACCGTTTCTATCATAAAGTCCTTTTAGTTGGATTTGGTCCAATTGTTTAAACTGGTCACTCACCTGAGGACGCCACATAGGACTTGGGCCAATTTCGTAAATTGGATGACTCATTGGATTTGGGTCCATCTTATGAGGAATCTCTATTGGATTTGGGTCCATTCGTTTGAGAAGAACTGGTGGAGGAGGATGAGGCGCCCCAGTTTTTACCTGTGTAGCAGTTACTGGGGGTTTAGGAACATCTGCGTGAGTTGCGGGATGGAATGCAGTCATTGTGTTTGGTGCATCTTTAATGTTTTGAACAATTTTAGAACGAGTCATTGTGACACTTGAAAATGCATTTGATTTTTCGGCCGGTGTAAGAGTGTTCCATTCCTGGGTAAACTTATTACCCAGTGCGACCATAATAGCACCAAGTTCTACCTGAAGAGCAGTCCTCACCTCTGGAGGAAAAGAGTTGAACTCTTTCAAGTCAAAAATACTGGAACCTTCTTTAGAAAATCCTGATGCCTGCCTGAAAAACAGGAAAAATATTATAAGGAAAATAACAGACCACATCATCCAACGTTCGAATGGGTGCATTATTATATTCACAATAATTTTATTTTAAAATATAAAATGGAGCTCATCAACGAGTCTGAGAGAAGGTTCACCAAGAAACTTTGTGACACTATGACGCCCGTGATGATCGAGCAGTTCTGGGAAATGTGGCTCGAGGCCCAGAAGGAGGCCAAGGGAAAAAATACTATCCAGGTTTTTCAGCAGTTACTTCGCGACGTCAAGACCTGGAATTCTTCAATTTCACACAAAAATGCAGAGGCCATAGTCCGAAGTAATTCTATGTTCCCCAAACTTTTGGCTGCCGTATTTGTTATTCACGTTAAAATTCTGAGCGCAATTAGGACCGACAAAAAGTCAAAGAAGATTTCAATCAAACTACCGGCCAATGATATTTTCGTCCAAGAATGTTACGTGAACTGTGCTAAAGATATTTATGACGATCCTGATATTATAGTAAACAAAAATCACAGTGACGAGCACCGTAAGAGGGAACTTACACGTAGATTCACAGAGCACATAAAAGCGACCGTAGAACATTTGATTCCGATGGCTGAAATTCTCGATACGTATCTTACACTCCCAGAAGAAGGAGAAGGTATGGGATTCGACGAAGAGGAAGAAGAAGCCGAGCCCGAACCCGAGCCCGTGGAAGAGCCCGCACCGGACCCGGTCGAAGGTGTTCCAGGAAACATGCAATTCGGTCAGACTCCAGGTGGAAGCGAAACTGTGACAGTGAACAACTCTCTGACTCCACCGGCAGTTCCAGGAGGAACTCCCGCACCTTCACAGGAAAACCTATTTGACGATGCACCAGACACAGAAGTGAAGAAAATTCCTTAAATTAATTAGTTGGTTCTTATTAGAAAATGGAACAGTATTTCCAAGAACCATCAAGTGCGGCCGCAATTGCCGCCGTAGTTACAATTGGTTACATTTATATTAGTTCAAAAATGAACGGTGAAGGTAAAATTAAAAATTCTGATTATTTCAAGCCTGCATTTCTAGTGGCTCTTTTAGTGTTCTTTGTTGTGAGCCAGGGGCAGGGGTCCCATGGTTCTGTGTCAAAAGACCCTTATTAAAGATATAAATTGTTTGTATATAAATGGCGTCAACTAGTGCATTTAACGAAATGTATACACAGTTTCTCAGTGAACTTGCTCAAACGTTCCCCGAGGAACCCCTTATCGAGAAAAATCTAAAAAAGCACAAGGACGAGAAGACCTATAAAAAGGTGATGAACAAGCTTTCTCCGTGGGCTCAGCAAATTATGAATAAAGATCCAAAATTCTTTTGCAAGGATAACGAGTTTACAGAAGGTCTGAACTTAAACGTGCTTTTCAACAAGCCGGACGTGTCCGAGACGACTCGCCAGGCTATCTGGCAGTACATTAGTTCTCTGTACGGATTCGGCGTGACTCTCCAGATGATTCCCCCAGGTTTTATGAGTGTTATTGAGGCTGAGGCTGAGAATTGCGCCAAAGGGCTCAAGGAGTCCGGTGGAGAGCTTAACGAAGCTTCTATAATGGCCGCCGCCCAGAATATGATGAGCAAGCTCCTCGCAGGAAGAGGACTTCCTCAGCGCAAAGCGACCAAGAAAGACTTTTTGGCCCTGGACTAAAGACCAGGTACCTTTCAGGTCTGGACTAAAGACCAGGTGCTGAGTACCTGTGATCACTAAGAGAGCTTCACGAGACAGACTTTTCAGGTCTGGACTAAAGACCAGGTGCTGAGTACCTGTGATCACTAAGAGAGCTTCA
>Ga0209188_1000160_pt1 | contig 75690 bp, 84 predicted proteins | sample C_130625_EF_Meta_FD_187307 | JGI IMG/M metagenome (GOLD analysis project Ga0209188, IMG submission 187307) | Freshwater microbial communities from Lake Croche, Canada to study carbon cycling - C_130625_EF_MetaG (SPAdes) (version 2) | ecosystem: Environmental > Aquatic > Freshwater > Lake...
TTGTATAATCACCCGGAGTCGCATAAGTGTGTGTTCTATTATTGTAAATATTATTAGAGGTTTCTCCATCACCCCAATCAATCGTTCCGTAATAGAATCCTGAAGTTTCGTAAGGTAATTCAATAGTTTCTATAGGTGAAGTTGTTCTCCAAACAGAGATAAAGGATGGTGGTATAACAGGATTACAAGTTTGATATTTAACACACACCTCACAAAAAATGTATGTTGTTCCGTGGTCCCAAAAATCAGTCACCCAATTATCCATTTTAGATATACTAATAATTTCTAAACACTCACCAAATGAATTAACAACCGCAGTTCCCGGTAAAAAGTTAGACGGTAACATAATATATTTTATGATTTTCTTAGAACAACAAGATTGAACTTGGAATAACACATACTTAACAGGTGTTGTTGGTGTGGGAGTGTTAGTCGGGGTTTGTGTTGGGGTGTGTGTTGGTGTTTGTGTTGGAGTATGACTCGGAGTTATAGAAGGTGTTGGTGTTAACGTCGGACAAGGATATATAAAATTGGCTTTTTGACAATGGGGAACACTCGGTTGGGAACCCATTGCAATAAATGAATAAACATTATTAGTCGATGAACTAACTACATAACTAGCACAACCAACAAATCCATCACTCTCAATATAATAAGCTCCTGATAAAGGATTGAATGATATTGGTATGTTAGATAATGTAAATTGATTAGTTGGGTCACAACTATCTTCAAAATACCCTACAAGAGAAGGTAATGTTGGTGTGGGAGTTGGTGTTGTTGTAGGAGTTGGTGTTGGTCCGGGACATTCATTATTAATACAGACGTTTGAAGATATATTGATTGTCACACCACTATCCGCCGATGGATTACTTCCGCAAACAAATAATGTGGTGGCTGAATATATTTTACCATAAAATGATTCTCCATTACAATTAGTATATCTATAACCTAAAGTTACCCCTAAAGTGTTTTCAAAGGACATACAGTTACATATCGCCTTTGTCGGCGTTGGTGTTATTGTAGGAGTTGGTGTTTGAGATGGTTTTGGGTCATCACAATTATGATACTGAAGTTCTGAACAACCAAGAGAGTCCGTAATTACAACCAATACTTTATCAACATTAATAAGTTCTGTTGGGATATTAATTGTTAAGGGTGCTGTTGTGGCACCTGAAACACCAAAATAGCAATAAGTGTTAGTAATATCACAAATTGTAATATCATAAGGAGAGTGTCCCGTTAAACTTGTGATTTGTATTACTTGCATTATTTAGATAAAATTAAATTTTCAGGTTTTTTATCATCTAATGTTATTCCATATGTTAATAACTTTGCAACATACTCATCCTTATCTGTGGTTGTGAATATATTTGTTTTTGGTGTTATCATATATTGGTCTGATGTAACCTCACCATAATGGGGGTTAGTATCATTCTCTTCATAAGAGATGAAATAAGTTGTTACTGAAGGGTATTTAATTTCGTTCATATATTTAAATTATTTTTTATTTCTTATTAACACAGACTTGACATAATTACTTCACCATTTGGACCAATTCTTGTCCATACATTATAATAACTATTGTGATGGTGTAGGTGTTCGTGTAACTAAACAAGGGTTAAATGTCGGTGTTGGTGTAGTAGTTGGTGTAGTAGTTGGTGTAGTAGTCGGTGTAGTAGTAACCGTAGGTGTTGGTGTAGGTGTTGGTAATGGGACATTTAAAAATATTGGACAATCAGCACCCTCAACCAATATGGTATAGACACCATATATAGTACGAGGTGGTGTTAATAATGACGGATTAAACACATAAGGTAGTGGTTGATTACCTAAATTAATAACCACATTAACACCATTTGGTTTAAATAAGATATTTGCAATATCTCCATCATAACTCCCACTCTGTATTGTAATTGTTTCCATATTTTATATTTCTCCTGTGCCAATTGTTGGTTGTATGTAACTACCTAACCAATCTGTTAATACTAAATCTTTTACCCACATAAACTCAGGTGTAACACATTCATTTACCTCAACTTCAGATATTACCCAATCACCATTTACATCCTGAACAGGATTAAATGTTAATTTTGGATATACTTCTTGTTTATCTAAATTATCTTTTTGTTCTGTTGTTAAAATTACTACTCTCATACTAATAAGTGTTTCTTCCAATTGATGTCATAAATGTATTGACAATATTTTGATAATGAACCATATCAACAGGGCTCATATATCCACCAAAGCTAGACCATCCAAATGTATTTACTGAACGACCACCTCCTGATGTACAAGAAGCACTACTATTTGGTGCAACCCCTAAATATAATGACGGTGAGTCAGAAAGTGTTGATATACTTCCGGCACTACTAGGTGATGCTGCGGCACCATTTTCATAAGCGTATGTATTACTACCATCAGTAGAAATGATAACAAAATCACCTGAGTTTAAATTAGGAACCGCATTATTTCCCGAATTACAATCATATTCATAACGACCTGTTCCAACACCTATTTTTTTTAAGGTTATAGTTACACTTCTTGTAAATGAACCACTAACTGATAAATCCCCATTACTTGGTGAGTTACCTGGTACTGTTCCATATATTGAGAAGTGAGTGTTATATAATTCATAACCTGTAATAGGAATATAATCCTTACCTGTGTAAGCTTCTGTATTGATTCCATTACCTTGCATTCCCAAAGAACCAAAAGTCCATCCACCACTAAGTTGTAAATCATATGCGGTATTTCCATTTGCATTAATTGCTTGTGTTGCCGATGTTAAACCTAACATTGGATAAAAACCTTCTAACACGCTATAAAGGACATCAAGACCTGATTCAAGAGAAGTGTTTTGTAAATCATTAAATAATATGTCTAAAGCTGTTGCGGTTGTATTATCAATTGAACCACCTGATGCAATAACTCGTGAAGCATAAGCATACGCATCGGGATTACTTATTGGTAATGGTGTTGGTGTATTTGTTGGTGTTGGTGTTGAAGTTTTAGTTGGAGTATATGTTGGTGTAACACTAGGTGTTGGGGTATGTGTTGAGGTATGTGTTGGAGTAATCGTATTAGTCGGAGTATTAGTTGGTGTAGGTGTTTGAGTTGGTGTTTGAGTTGGTGTTTTACTAGGTGTTTGAGTTGGTGTGTTAGTGTTTGTTGGTGTCATACTTGGAGTCACAGTATTTGTTGGTGTATTAGTCGGAGTTATTGTTGGTGTAATTGTATTTGTTGGTGTAATTGTATTTGTTGGTGTGATACTTGGTGTTATTGTGTTTGTTGGTGTGTTTGTGGGTGTTATTGTTGGTGTAATTGTATTTGTTGGTGTGATACTTGGTGTTATTGTGTTTGTTGGTGTATTAGTCGGAGTTATTGTTGGCGTAATTGTATTTGTTGGTGTAATTGTATTTGTTGGTGTGATACTTGGTGTTATTGTGTTTGTTGGTGTGTTTGTTGGTGTAGGACCATTAATTGTAAATGTAATATCATCCACCGGACAGAATTCCTCACCACAATCAGGACAATCCGGATTGAACATATTAAAAGTATCCTTTAATAAATTAAAGTTATGTTTTATTTCAGGTGCTGATAATGGTGATATATACATTCTAAATTGAGAAATTCCCCCTTCAAATGTTCCTCCAAAATTTTGCTCCAATAATATATTTGTGGTTAATCCACTATACACAGTACCAACTAAATCATTTGTTGGTAAAGATTCGGGGTCTTGAATATATGTTGTTCCGGTTGTTGATGAGAATGTTAAATTTTCTCTTAAACCCTGTGTTCCACCACCCCACGAAATATTAAATGGAACGCCAACTTGTTTTTCTTTATCAGTATTTAAACCTCTCGGAATAATTTCCTCAAAATTCTCTATGGTGAAAAATCTTCTACCATTAATATATATTTTTAATCTACCTTTTCTATAATGTTTATCAATTAACCATTTTTCGTTTAAATCAACCAATTCAACTTCACCCGGTGCCGGATATCCTACTTGAGTGTATGGAGGGGCTATTAAGGACATTGAATTGTTTGCTAATGATTCTAAAAGTTTTCTTTCAGTTATATCCCCTAATCCTCCACGATACCATAAATCACAAGTGTCTAACCAAGTATATCTTTCCCATACGGCATCCAATTGGAACCAATGTTCTAAATCTAAATAAGCAGGGTTAATATTTGCACAATAATCGTATATTCCTGTTGGAGAACAATATTCGGTGATTGTATACCCTGTTTGATATGTAATTCCACTAGTTTCACAAGAACCTGTTGTTACACAATCACCTGTAAATCTTAATACTTTAACACCTATCGATGGATTATGTGGGTCACCACATAATTTAAATGAGATTACGTTAGACATTGAATCATATAATGGGTCCGTTTCACAAGTCGATTGAACCGATGATTCACAAGTGTGGTTTTTACATTCCCACCCACAAACATCATTTTCAAATGTTGGACACCCACAAGAATTACACACATAAGATGATGAATTACAACCACAAGTATTACAACCATAGTTTTTATGTGGGTCGTGTTCACCACCATTACTTCTTGGTGGATAAACGTAGATACAACGACTATCCGTCACACCTGTATTACAACAAGCACAAGTTTCCAATAATGTTAAATCTGATGTTACTCTAGTATATGCGGATATTCCACCCATAAACCCATCTGCGTGATGATAAAACTTATTCTCAGCACGAGTTCCCATATAAAAGAATATGTTTTTATTTTGAGGATAAACAACATTTAAAGTTGTTTCACCTGAAGACGGAGAATATTCGTCATTCTCAGGGAATCGTGGTTTTAATAACATTTCAACAGACCATCCTTTATTCATCCTTTGTGGGAATATTTCATAGTCATATCCAAATAATCTATAGAATCCTTGATAGAAACCACCATATAATTGGTGAATGTTTGTTCCACTAATTAAATCATACTCACTAACAACCTCATATAATATGGTTTTGTTAAATCCTGTAAATCTAACATTACTACTAGTATATCCGGTGACTTGGAACATTTTAAACCTTCTATCAAACGATAATCTATTAAACTTTGTAGAATCATTAATTCCATTTGTAAATGTTATGGTTTGTCCGGTCATACTAGTAACCAATCCATTATCAATACCTGTTAAACCAATATCACAAGATGTGTTGGCAGTTAAACAACTTAAATCTAAATTATCAGGGTTATAATAGTTTTTAGACACAAAAACATTATTAAAATTATAATGTTTGTAATTTAATGTGTATTGTTGAACAGAACTACTATCGTCAATATCAAAATAAAATGGTAATCTATTTCCGTATGTTTGAGCAATAAGATATGGTGAGAAAACAACTTCTTCATTAAAGTTTCTCTCATCACTAACTAATGACATATCATTAGATTCTAACCCTAATTTTATACCCCAATTTGGTTTTGGAAATTGATTTATATTTTGACTCACAATCTTTTTTATGATAAATAGTCAGAAACGAAGTATTTATATATAAAAAGTTGATATGATTAATTTTAATACCGAATATTTTGGAAACAATTGTTACTTCTACATTAAAGATAGAGGTGACAAAATATCCCTTTATTATAATGTGGCAAACACTTTAACGGAATCAAGAAAATCTGACGATAAAATTGAGTTTGATAAAAAAGACGAAAAAAAAGTTAAAGGAGTGGTTTCTTCAGCATTAAAAACAAAATCTAAAGTTTCTAAAAAGGCATTAGATAAAAAACTTAAAGGAATTAAATCCAAAGAAGAAATTGATGAATTAGTTGATGAGGACGGTAATATGTTAGGCTCAAGAATACCAAATCTTAGTCAAATATTAACACCACACAAAACTATGGACCAAACTGTTGCCGCAACAAGAATGACAAATGACCCGGTTACAAGAGGTTATAGAGTTTATTATGGTGAAAGTGAAGAACAAACTGATGAAGTAATTAATGAAGTAGATTATTCGGAAGCATTTGGGTACGAAGAAACCAAAGATATGGATTTTAAAAACACAGTCAAAACCCTTAAAAAAATGGGTGTTGAAAATGCTGTTGAAAGAGCTAACCAATTTGGTAAATTACCAAAAGCAAAAAAAGAAGATGGTGAGTTAAAACAAAGATTGTCTGAAAAAGAAACTCTTGAAGAACGTCAACATAGATTGATGAAAAAAATGGTTGAAGATATTTTAACCAAAAAACCTAAAACAGATTCTGATGTAATTAAAAATACCGGTATCAGTAAAATTTTAAAAAAAAATCTTAAATCAATTAAAAATATCGCAGACAAAGAAGGTATCAGTATTAATATGTTAATAAAAGCTTTAAAATCATCTGACGATGAATAGTGAATTATACGGAAAAACCTATAAGGTCCCTCAAGATGTTATTGATTACTTACATCAATGTCATCAAGCAGTTGGAGATGTTGATGAAACAACTGAAGGTTTTAAACGCAACAAAGATTTGAGAGAAAAAGGTGAAATAACTTATCAACAATTAAAACGAATGAAAAATTGGTTTGATAACTTTAATGGACACCAAGATGAAATTCCTCACATATTAAATGGGGGTCATTATGTTAGAAATTGGGTTAATAATACTTTAAAAGGAGATAGAGATACAATAGACGCTCGTAAACAATCAACATCCGAAGTATTACCAAATCAACATATTAAACCTCACGAAAAAGACGGAATGAAAACTATGAATAGACCAAGTCAAAGTCATAATTCATCAATTAATAAATTTGATACGGCAATAACTGAAAGTCTAAAAAGAATAAACGAATTAATGCAAAAAATATAATAATTATGGCAGTAAATGAACCATTAGATTTAGCACAACCGGAAAATAAATTATCATCAGTAGCCGAGGCTCAAAGAAAATTATTATTTCCAAAAAACGATTATAAACGAACTGCTAATGAATATTCAGCAGTTAATCCTGATGCGTTGGCAACAGGTGACGCTCAAGGTAAAGGTACCGGAGGAGATTTAGATATCTTTAACGAAAGTGCTGGAGCTATCCAAGATATCTTAGAGAGAAAATCTGAAATACTTTTTAATCAATATAAATCAAACGCACCTTATACAACACCAAGTGCATAATGAAACTTTACAACACAGTTAAATCCCTTATTTTAGAAGTAGCGTCAATTGACTCAATCGTCAACGCTATTAAAAATAAAGATAAGATAATAATATATTACGACGGTGATGAACCAGGTGGACGAGGTTTAAGAAATATTGAACCCGTTTGTTTTGGATATTCAAAAGCCGGAAATCCTGTATTAAGAGCTTGGGATGAAGAAGGTGCTTCTCACACCGGTTATAAAGGTGAACAACCTTTGCCGGGATGGAGATTGTTTAGAGTGGATAAAATCCAATCTTTTAAACCTTCAGGTGAAAAATTCAATGAACCAAAACCAGGTTACAATTTCAATGGAGATAAAAGTATGACAAGAGTTATCATAAACGCGGTTTTCGGACAAAACCCAACACAATAATTAAATTTTATGACAAACGAATTAAGTTTAATGGAAAAATTAGCGGTATCTAAAAAAATAATGGATGCCCATAATAAAATACCAACAGGTGGTGCATCACAATCAATGAGTTCATACAATACACCTTCAGTTGAAAACTATGAACCTGTTAGAGGAACTTACAACATTCCTCAAGAATTTTTACAAGAATCACAACAGATTGACCAACCATATTTATCATCAATACCAAAAACACCATCAGCTCCACAACCATTAACAAGTGATAGAGTTATGGCATCTAAATTACCTGATGCTATTAAAAAATTAATGATTGAACACCCAATTGAAATCCCTAACTCAATGGGGGGTGGTGGTTCAGTATTATCTGATGAATTAGTTGAGAAAGCAACTAGATTGATGAATACCGACGCTAGAGGTAATCAAGTAAATCAACCAAAACAAATTGTTCGAGAACAATCTCAACCACAACAACCAAACTTTAATATGAAACAATTAAAGACAATGCTTCGTGAAGTTGTGGAAGAAGTATTACAAGAAAATGGAATTTTAGCAGAATCAGAACAAAAGACCAATGAAATGTTTACATTTAAAGTAGGGAAACATATATTTTCAGGGAAGATTAGTAAGGTCCAAAAAACAAGCTAATTTATTTACTCTAAAAAGATTAACCTCAATCCCTAAGATTGGGGTTTTTTTGTTTTTATATGGTTGATATTCTTTTTATTTTTTATTATATTTTATGATATAATTTAACACTATGAAAGAAAAAATTAATGTATTAGTATTACCCTCAGATAAAACCGGTGTTGGTAAATTTAGGTCAGTCGACCCTCACGTATTCCTACAAAACTTATATCCGGATGATTTTCACGTAGATATTGAGTACGAACCAAATATGAATAATATTGAATTTTGGAAAAAATACCAAATAATTCACGCCCATAGAACAATTGGGCAAGATTATGATATGGCACCTCAAATAATTGAGTGGTTAAAATCAATTGGGATTGTTGTCATTGTTGACCTTGACGATTATTGGTTACCAACTAAAGAACATCCAATCCATAATATTATTGTTCAAAACAAAATTGACATTAAAATTAAGGCAAATTTAAAGGCTGCGTCATATGTTACTACGACAACAGAAATATTTGCCGAAGAAATAAGAAAATTAAATAAAAATGTTATTGTATTTCCAAACGCAATTAATCCAAAAGAATTACAATTTAACCAACCAACACCACCATCTGATAAAATCAGAGTAGGTTGGTTAGGTGGTTCATCTCATTTACACGATTTATCATTACTTGGAGATTTTGTTCAAAAAAATAGTATGATAAATGATAAATTACAATATGTGATTTGTGGGTTTGATACAAGAGGTACTGTAACTGAAATTAATCCTCAAACAGGTGAACAAAAACAAAGAGACATTTTACCTCACGAAACTGTATGGGCTAGATATGAAGAAATTTTTACATCAAATTATAAAACCACAGACGAAGAGTATAAAAAATTCTTATTAGAATTTAAAGAAGGTGAATATAATTCAGGTAATGAATTACCATATCTTAGAGTTTGGACAAAACCCGTTAACACATACGCTATGAATTATTCAAAATTTGACATATCTTTGGCACCAATTAAAAATCATATATTCAATAGAATGAAATCTCAATTAAAAGTTATTGAAGCGGGGTTTTACAAAAAAGCTTTAATTGCTTCTGAGATTGGTCCTTACACGATTGATTTAGTTCATTGTTTAAAAAACGGTGAGTTTAACGATAACGGTAACGCTATTTTAATACCTGAGTCAAGAAACCATAGTGATTGGTCTAAATCAGTTAAAAAATTAGTTCAAAACCCACATATGATTAAAGAACTTGGGGAGAGATTATACAATACCGTTAAGGACAAGTATGACCTTAATGTGGTTACAAAAAATCGTAGAGATTTTTATTTATCCTTAATTAAGTAATATTATTTAAATCGTAATATTTATTATTATGGAAACAATAATTTACACATTAAGTAATGAATATGGTATAAGATATATTGGTAAAACTATAAATCTTAAAAAAAGATATGATTCACATATAAATGAATCCTCATTAAAAAGAACACATAAAGAAAAATGGATTAATAAAACATTAACTAATGGTGGAAAAATTATTATGGAAATTTTAGACATTTGCGACGAAAAAGAATCTGATTTTATAGAAATTTATTGGATTTCACAATTCAAAACTTGGGGGTTTAATTTAGTTAATTTAACTTCCGGTGGAGATGGTGGGTCTTCAATGAAGGGAAGAAAACTTTCTGACGAAACAAAATTAAAAATGTCTGAATCGGCTAAAAATAGAGGTCTTACAATTGGTGGGTGGAATAAAGGGATTAAAATGTCCGATGATTTCAGGAAAAAAATTAGTCAAATTAGTAAAGGTCGGATTGTTAGTAATGAAACCAAACAAAAAATTAGTGAATCGAATAAAGGAAAAAAAAAGAAACCAATGTCGGATGAAACTAAATTAAAAATTTCTGAAAAAAAGAAAGGGTTAGTATCACCTAATAAAGGAAACAAATATAGTGATGAGAGAAAATTACAAATGTCGTTATCTAGATTAGGTATTAAACGAAATGATAATGTTAAAAAAATACTCTCTGAATGTAAAAAAATTATTTGGGTAATAAAAACCCCTAATGGTGAAATAGTTGAATTTTTAGGATATAATTCTTTTAAGAAATTTGTGTTAGATAACTCTTTAAATGTTAGTGTTACAACTTTAAAGGCTTATGGAAAAAATAAAGGATGGGAAATAATTAATAAAATAAAAAAATGATAAAAATACCCTTAACAAAAATATTGTTTCTTGATATAGAAACTGTTGGTGGATGTAAAAACTACACAGAGTGTCAAGTTAGTAATCCAAATGTTGCAAAACAATTTGAAAAATATTTTGATTGGTTCCAAAAACGATTCCCGGAAGATGCCGGATTTTCTGCCGATAAAGTTTTTGAAACAAGAGCGGCATTAGTTCCTGAATTTGCCAAAATTGTTTGTGTTAGTGTTGCCTTTGTAATGGACAATGGAGAGATTAAAAAACAATCATTCTCAGGTGACGATGAACGAGCGTTATTAAAAGATTGTCAATCATTACTTAATCGTTGTGGTAAATTAGATTTTTATCTATGTGGTCATAACCTTAAAAATTTTGACATACCAATGTTGGCAAAACGAATGATTATCAACGGATTAATGCCTCCAACACTTTTACCGTCATACGATACTAAGCCGTGGGAAATTAAAGCTATTGATACTAAAGAAATTTGGCAATACGGTGCTTATACCGCAATTGGTTCATTAGATTTAATGTGTTCTTGTATGGAGGTTCCATCTCCAAAAGAAGGTGATGTTACCGGAGACAAAGTTCACGACGCATATTGGAATCAAAATATGTTACCAGAAATTACGGCATATTGTGAACGTGATGTATTAGTATTGATTGATGTTATAAAAAAATTAAAAGAATTAGAATAATGAATAATTTTGAAGAGTTAGCAAAATTAAGAGATAAATTACTTAATTTACAAGAAACTTTTTCATCTGAAACAGGTGAAATAAATTACGACGACATTTTAAATGAAATGGACGTTGATTTAAAACAACTTGAACAAGAAATTGTTGAAAGTAATACTAAATTAGATTTACCTTACCAAATACTTCATCCGGACGCTGTTCACCCAAAATACAATTACGATAGTGATTCAGGGTTTGATTTATATTCAACAGAAGATGTTGTAATACCCCCATTTGGTAGAGCATTAGTTCCAAGTGGATTAGCCTTCGATATTAGAGATGGTTTTGAAATTCAAGTAAGAACAAAAAGTGGTTTAGCTATTAATCAAGGTCTTATGGTTTTAAACTCACCGGGAACCGTAGATAATGGATACACAGGAGAAGTTAAAGGAATTATATTCAACACAAACCCTACAGAAGTTACAATCCCAAAAGGTATGAAATTTGGTCAAGCAGTTTTATGTCCTGTTGTAAATGGTGCTTGGGTTGATTTAAATCAAACCACAAAAATAAATAAAAAAGAACGAGGAACTAACGGATTTGGTTCTACAGGTATAATATGATTACAATAGTTTACTCAACACATAAAGACGAAACTTATAATAACAAATTTAGACAACATTTGTTACAAACAGTTGGTTTAAAAAATGTTCAAATTTTAGAATATACTAACTATAATCAATATAGTTTAACTGAAGTTTATAACAAAGGTTTAAACGAATCAGTTAATGATATTGTTGTGTTTTGCCATAATGACATTATTTTTGAAAAAGAATATTGGGGTAAACGAGTTTTAGAACATTTTACCAAAAAACCTGAATATGGTATTTTAGGTGTTGCCGGAACATCGTATTACCCTAGTTCCGGAAGATGGTGGGACATACAGGGTGAGATGATTGGTCAAGTTTATCACCAACACGAAGGTAGAAAATGGTTATCTGAATATAATAAACCATTTGGTAATAAGGTAATAGATTCTATCATTGTTGATGGACTTTTCTTTGCAGTCAAAAAAAGTAATTTAAAAACTAATTTTGACGAATCATTTAGTGGATTTCATTTTTATGATACCTCATTTTGTATGAGCAATCATTTATTAGGAGTTAAAATTGGCACAATTTCAAATGTTCCATTAACACATCTTTCTATTGGTATGACTAATAATCAATGGGAACAGAATCGATTATTATTTTTAGAAAAATACAAAGAAAGTTTACCTATTAAATTGGAGTCAAAATACCCTATAAGTAAAATTAACCCAAAATTACCTTTGGTTTCTATTATAATACCAATCTATAATTATGGAATTCAATTTGAAAAGGCGTTACAATCAGTATTTAATTCTACTTACAAAAACATAGAGATTGTTATAGTCAATGATGGGTCCACCAATACTTATGTTAAATTAAAATTAGATAGTATTAAAGACCACCCAAATGTTAAAATTATCCATCAAGAAAATCAAGGACCATCTTCAGCAAGAAATAATGGTATTAAAAATTCAACAGGGGATTTAATATTACCTTTAGATGCCGATGATATGGTTCAACCTGACTATATACAATTGTGTGTTAACATATTGAAAAACAATAAAAACATAAGTCCGGTTTATTGTGATACTCATCATATTGGTCAAATTCAAGGTATTGAAGTAAGACCTGAATGGTCATTAGAAAGATTAAATAAAGGACCATTTATTGTTAATTGTTCTATGTTTCACCGAGAGGCATTTGATAAATGTGACGGATATGATGTTAAATTAAAAGGTTGGGAAGATTATGACTTATGGCTTAGAATGGGAATTAATGGATATGTAGGTAAAAGAATACCTAAACCTTTATTTATATATTTTCATCACGAAATTGATGGGACAGTATCTTCCGAAGCAAATATCAACCAAATAGAATTACATAAAAAAATATTAAATAAAAATTACAACAATGACATTAGATGATTTATCAAATAATATTTATGTTATTAACCTAAAACATCGTGTAGATAGGAAAAATCACATATTATCAGAATTAGAAAAAATAAAATGTAAAACATATAAACTAGTTGAAGGTGTTGATGGAAATGAATTAACTAACACCACAAAATTAAGTAATGGTATGTTAGGACTTAACCATACATATCTAAAAATTTATGAAGAATGGTCTAAAGAAAAACACGATAATATATTGATAATTGAGGATGATTGTGTTTTTTTAGATAACTTTAATAAAGATTTATTTTTATATATGACAAATATACCAAAAGATTGGGATATGATTTATTTTGGTGGTAACCATAATTACCATATGGGGTCTAAAACTGAACAAGTAAATCCATATTGTATTAGATTAAATAACACTTATACCGCACATTGTGTGTTATTAAAAAATTATGTTTTTGAAGAACTTATTCAAAACATAAAAGATATGACAATTGAAAATGATGTTATGATGTCTAATTTACAAAAAAACTATAATTCGTATTCTTCATCAAAAAATATGACGACACAAATGATTGGATTTTCTAATATTGAAAATAAATTTGTGGACTATAATTGGTTAATTAAGTAATATGAGTAATATAATATCTACAGCCTATCTAATGGGGGGTTTAGGAAATCAAATGTTTCAAATTTCCCACGCATTTGCACAATCGTTAAAAAATAATGTTAGACCTGTTTTTAGAAAATGGGCGTACACTCCAATGCAAGCAAATCAACCAACAAAATATTTAGAAAATATTTATAGAAATTTAAAATTTACAGATGATGATATTAGTGTTTTAAGAATTTATGAAAATTCTTGGAATGAAGCCAATTTAAATTTTGAATTTAATACTAATGTTGAGTTTTATGGTTACTATCAGAGTAGTAAGAATTTTTTTGATTATGGTGAAATTATAAAAAAATTATTTGAACCATCTGAACATTTTTTAAATAAAATACATAGTAAGTATCATTCTTTTGAAAATAGTATTGCAATACACATAAGACGAGGTGATTATTTATCCATATCACACGTATTACCAGTAATCGATAAATCTTATATTGACCATTGTCTGTCTAAATTTAACAATTATTCTAAAATATATATTTTTACTGACGATAAGGAATGGGCAAAAAATAATTTAAAATATGAAAATTCAATTATTGTTGATGATTTAGATGACTATGAAGAAATGTGGATGATTAGTTTATGTGAAAATATAATAATGTCAAACTCTACATTTTCTTGGTGGGGAGCGTATCTTTACAAAGAAAAAAATAAAATATTTTGCCCATCATTATGGTTTGGACCTTCCGGTGAAAATCCACACTTTAATATTTTTGAAAAAAAATGGGATATAATAAATGTAAAATATAATAACGGATTATTAATATATGATGAGAAAATTTAATATGATTTCAGGCGCGTTTGCCCACGACGTTGGGTGTACCGTAAATAAAAAACCAACTTTTTGGGAATGGGATTTTAGTACACAAGATAGTGACATTAGTTTTTATTTGGATGGGGATATTCAAAGAGGGTTTAATGACGCGAATAATGGTAAGAAAAAATATTTGTGGACATTAGAATCACCCCAATTTAATAGTGACGTATTTAACACAATTAAAAATAATTTAGATAAAACACTTTCAACTTTTGAAATGATTTTTACGTATAATGATGAGTTATTATCTTTAAACGAAAAATTTAAAAGAGTTCCTGCTATGGGGTCTTGGATAAAAGAACCAAAAATACACGAGAAATCTAAATTAATGTCAATGATTGTGTCAAACAAACAATGGTCTTCTCAACAATCTTTTAGATTTAACTTTGCCCAAGATAATAAAGATAAGTTTGATTTATTTGGTAGAGGTATAAATGAAATACCTCAAAAAGAAGATGGGCTAGTAAACTATATGTTTTCAATCTGTTCTGAAAATGACACATTTGACACTTATTTTACAGAAAAAATCTTAGATTGTTTTGCCACAGGGACTATTCCAATTTATTTGGGGACAAAAAAAATTACAAATTTTTTTGATGAAAACGGAATACTATTTTTAGATGATATAGATTTAAATACCATAAATGAGGAATTATATTACTCAAAAATAGAAAGCGTAAAAAACAACTTCAATTTAGTCCAACAATATTTGTGTCCTGAAGACTTCATTGCTAAAAACTATATTTCAGATATCATATGAGAAAAGTAATATCATTTTCATTATTCGGAAATGACCCACTATATAATATTGGGATAATTAGAAATTCCGAATTAAAAAAAATTTTTTTCGTAGATTGGGAAATGTGGGTTTATTACGATAACACAGTACCAGAAAGTACAATAGAAACTTTAAAAAATAATGGTGTAAAATTGTTGTTATCTAATGGAATGTCATTTGAAAGGAGTATGTGGAGATTTCAACCGGCATCCGATAAAAATATTGACTATTTTATTTCTAGAGATGCGGATTCTAGAATCTCAAAAAGAGATGAGGTGTCAGTAAATGAGTGGATTTTATCCGGAAAAGACTTTCACATTATTAGAGACCATCCGGTAGGTCATAATTGGTTTATGAATGCAGGTATGTGGGGATGTAAAGGTGGGTCCGTTACTGATATATTTTCTTTATACAAATCCTATATAAATAATTATAATGTTTATGACAAATATGTTGACCAACATTTTTTAAGAAATGTTATATACCCTATTTGTCAAAATTCATTATTTTCTCACGACGAATATTTTAACTACGAACCATTTGCCGAAAAAATTAAAAGAGATAGACAAATTGATAATTTCGCATTTATTGGTGAGTCTATAGATATTAATGATGAATCAAGATATACAAGTCAACCCGGTGACCAAAGAGTAACAATTATTGAAAGATATAATAAAAATCCAAATCATATGGATTTCACTTTTGGTATTATCACTGATGGGAATAGTTGTCAATTTGTTCAAAATCAAATTGATAGTATTAAAAAACAAAATATTTTAAATTATGAAATTATTATTGTCGGAAATTGTGATATACCAACAGATAAAAATGTAACTATAATTAATTTTGATGAAAATCAAAAAAATTCTTGGATTACTAAAAAGAAAAATTTAATAACCTATAATGCAAATTATGAAAATATTGTATTTTCTCACGACTATTTTGTATTTGAAGACGGTTGGTATGAAGGTCAACTTTTATCAGGTAATGATTTTGAAATTAGAATTGATAAAATTGTAAATTCTGACAATACTAGATATCGAGATTGGGTTTTATGGACAGGAGATAATGATGAACTTCATTCAATAGTTAAAGAAAATGCAATCCTCCCATATGATGTAAATTATATGTCAAAACACCAATATATTTCAGGTGGATATTGGATTTCAAAAAAACATATTATGGAAGAATTCCCATTAAATGAAACACTTTCTTGGGGTGAATCCGAAGATGTTGAATGGTCTAAAAGAGTTAGAGACAAATATAAATTTACTATGAATCAAAATTCTACAGTAAAATTATCAAAATATAAAAATAGGGTTTTTGAAATTATGAACGATTCTATTTTATTAAACTTACAAAAAACATACTTATGAAACTTATAATTTTTGATTTAGATGGTGTTTTAATCGATACTAAAAATATTCATTACGAATCTTTAAACTTAGCATTATTAGAGATTGACCAAAAATATAAAATAACGATTGACGAACATTTAAAAAAATATGATGGATTAAAAACAAACCAAAAATTAAATATGTTAACTCAAGAAAAAGGGTTACCTCAATCATTACATAAACAAATATGGAACCGTAAACAAGAACTAACTTTAACTATGTTAGAAGATATTCAAGTAAATGATGATATATTGAATTGTTTAAAAAGTTTATCAAAAAATTATAAATTAGTTTGTTGTTCAAACAGTATTAGAAAAACTATTTTTGTGATATTAAATAGATTGAAAATAATTGAGTATTTTGATTTAATAATATCTAACGAAGACGTTGTTAATAGTAAACCTCATCCTGAAATGTACTGGAAAGCTATGGCGTGTTTTGGTTTTACTCCGGAAGAAACTTTAATAATTGAAGATTCCCCACACGGGTTATTAGCGGCGAATAGAGCAAATACAAACATTTTAAGAGTTGATAATTCTAAACAAATAACACTTGAAAATATTACAAATAAACTTAATAAAATAACAAACAATAATATGAAAATACCTAAATGGAAAAACGAAAAATTAAATGTCTTAATACCAATGGCTGGTGCTGGAAGTAGGTTTGAATCAGCGGGTTATACATTTCCAAAACCATTAATAGATGTTAATGGTAAACCAATGATTCAGGTTGTTGTTGATAATTTAAATATTGAAGCAAATTACATTTATGTGGTTCAAAAAAAACATAGAGAGAAATATAATTTGGACACATTATTAAATTTAATAACTCCAAATTGTAAAATTGTAGAGGTTGATGTTTTAACTGAGGGTGCTGCTTGTACCGCATTATTAGCGAAAGATTACATAAATAATGATTATCCATTATTCTTTGCTAATTCAGACCAATATGTTGAATGGGACTCAAATGAGTTTATGTACAAAATGACCGAAAGTGAGTGTGATGGAGGTATAGTTACGTTTAAATCTATTCACCCTAAATGGTCTTTTGTTAAAACAGATATAAATGGTTTTGCAACATCTGTGGCAGAAAAAAATCCAATATCAGATGACGCAACTGTTGGGTATTATTATTGGAAAAATGGTTCTGATTTTGTTAAATACGCAGAAAAAATGATTTCAGATAATAAAAGAGTTAATAATGAATTTTATGTTTGTCCGGTTTTTAATGAAGCAATATCTGACGGTAAAAAAATAAAAATTTTTGAATCAAAAAAAATGTGGGGATTAGGAACTCCTGAAGATTTAAAAACATATTTAGAAAATTTTTAAAAAATGATAGAAAATTATGAATTAAGACCGTTAAATTTTATAGAATTTGAACCTAAAATTAAATCTAATAAAAAATTTATCAATAATGTAACACAATCTGACTATTCTGCAGGAATATATGGACATTATTGGACATTTGATTTTGTAAAAGTGATTTCAGATTTTATAGATTTTGAAGATATTAAAATAATTTTTGATGTGGGTAGTAGAGATTGTCTACAAAGTCAAGAATTTTATAAATTTTTCCCTCAATCACACATATGGGCGTTTGAAGGTAACCCAAATTTATTTCCAATATGTGAATTAAACTCTCAGAATTATCCTATTACATTTGTACCCAAAGCATTGACAAATTATAATGGGACGACTATTTTTAATGTTGTTGATGATGAAAATGTTGGAGCATCTTCTCTATTAAAAACAACGGATATTGGTAGGTCATCAGAATGGAAACAAAGAGAAGTAACGGTTGATTGTGTTAGATTAGACACTTTTATGGAAGATAATAATATACCACATATCGATTTACTTTGGGTTGATGTACAAGGAGCCGAAAAAATTGTTTTTGATGGGTTAGGAGATAAATTAAAAAATGTGAAAGCAATAAACACAGAAATAGGTTTACAACCATTATATCACAACTCAACAGAAGCTGAGGAATTTAATAACTATATGATTGAAAATGGGTTTATAAATTTAAAATCATATTATATGGATTCAGTTTTTGATAGAAATGATGAAATGGAGATAATTTATTTAAACAAAAAATATTTAAAAAAATAAAAATGATATACACTTTCGGAAATAGTCACGCTCATTTATTCACTGATTCAAAACCAGCAACATATGGTATTGGCGAAAATAAAAATAGTTCGTTTACAAGTATTTCACTCGGACCAACCATCGCATTCAATTTCTATGAACATCATTTTAGTAGATTAAAAGAATACTTAAATAATTTACAATTTGATAAAGATAAAGATTTTATAATGTTAATAATTGGTGAAGTGGACTGTAGATGGCATTTACCGTACCAATCAAGTATTCAAAATCAATCTAATGAGGAAATTGTTAAAGAATGTATTGATAGATTTTTTAGAGTGTACTTAGATTTAAAAAACTTAGGGTATAATTTGATTGGGTGGGGAGGACACCCTTCAACAAGAAGAGGTCATAGTGATGATGCTTCCGAACCAATTTTTGGGGATTGTTTAACTAGAAACAAAATATCTTTAATGTGGAATAATCTTTTAAAATCAAAATGCGAAGAAGTCGGAATTCCCTTTATTAGTATTGTTGAAGAACTAATTGATGAGGATGGATTAACATACGAAAAATATTTTTTAGATTATTGTCATTTAAATCATAATATGAGTAAAGATTTAATTAAAAATAAATTTAAAGAAATTAATATATCTGTTTATGAGTAATAAAAAAGTTTTTATAAAACATCATTTGGGACTTGGGGACGCTATAGTACATAATGGGATGGTTAGAAAAATATTTGAAGAAAAAAATTGTGATATTTTTTTAGCGTCAAAATTTACTAACATAGATAATGTTAGGTTTATGTATAGAGACAATCCAAGAATAAATGTGGTAGGTGTAAACAATGACGATGAAATGAATCAATTAATTAATAATAATCAATATGATGAGATTATATCGTCACATTTTGATACCGGTAGATTACGTTATGATTTAGATTTTGATGATTCTTTTTATAAAATTGTTGATATGGACCCAAATGTGAAAAAAGAATATTTTCACATAGAAAGGAATCAAAATAAAGAAAATGAAGTTTTTGATACATTAGTAACTAAAAAAGATATTGACCGATATATTTTCTTACACGAAAAACCAACGGAAAACATTCTAATAGACAGAAATAAAATTAGAAATGATTTACCGATTATTTACGCCGATAAACAATTTAAAACTTTTGATTTATTAAAAATTATTGAAAATGCTGAAGAATGTCACATAATTAGTAGTTCATTTTTATCTCTTTTTATGTGTAAAAAGTATAACAAAAATGTATTTGCTCATATGTACGCCGACAGAATAGAATTAAAAGATTACATTATAAAAAATAACATTCAAGTAATAATATAACTAATTATGATAATTAAATACCCCAATTTATTTCCTGACGACCCAGCGTTAAAATTAAACTTTGAAACACTTAACACATCGGACACTCCAAATATTGAATTTCATATTGACCCTAGAAAAGATTTTGTAAGGGAACCTAATAAAAAATACATTTGTTTAAATTTAGAATTACCAAATTCTTTTGCCTTAGTTGAAGGTAGAAACGACAATGTTTTCCATTATGAAAATTTATATGATAAAATTTTAACAATTTGTCCATATACTGTAAAAATAAGAAATAAAGTTTTAGGTAGAGAATTATATCAATATTGTTATTTTCCATCACCGTCATCCTGGAATAGAGAAAATGACAAAGAATTTGATATTATATATACAGGGTCCGGTTCAGAGTTTATAATCCCTAATGGTTTTGAAAAATATAATTATAAAGTTATTAATCAAACTCAATGTAAGTATATTACTGATATGAATGTAGATTTTTCATCAAAGTTAGATTTAATTTCAAAATCAAAAATAACAATCGTTCATAATATCTTAAATTTAAATAGATGTGATTTAAATTTTGACACACATAATTATTTTGAATACCGAAGTGAAAAATTAGGTTTCCCGATTCAAACACAGCATAAATCAAGAGTTATTGAGGCGGCTAGATGTAAATCACTATTATTATGTAAAGAAGACGATTTTAATTTAATTGAAGACCTTTTTGTTGAAAATGAAGATTTTATTTATTTCAATGATGAAAATTTCAATGAAAAAGTTGACCATATTTTAAATAACTATAATGATTACCAATTTATGATTGAAAACTCATTCAATAAAGTTGAAACAAAATATAGTATAAAAAATTTTTATAACGATTTAATAAGATGAATTTATTTGTAATTACAACAACAATTAATGTTCCGACAAAAGCAACTTTAAAGTTTTGTGAACTATCGGAAAAAAAAGATTTTAAATTTATAATAATTGGTGATTTAAAAACCCCTCACGAATTATACAGAAATTTAGAAAAAAAATATAATAATGTGACTTATTTATCTCCGGATGAACAAGAAAATTTATATCCTGAAATAAGTGAACTTATAGGATGGAAAACAATACAAAGAAGAAATATTGGATTCATTTATTCTTATTTGAATGGTGCTGAAATTGTCGCAACCATTGATGATGATAATATACCTTATGATGAATGGGGAGATAATATCTTAGTAGGTAAAGAAATTGAAGTCGATTTATTTGAAAACACAGCTTGTGATTACTTTGATGCTTTATCAGTAACAAACCATTCAAATCTTTGGCATAGAGGATATCCAATAGAATATCTTTCTAAAAAAAATGATGTAGAATATAAAGGTAAAACAACAATAACCCCACTAATTCAAGCAGAATTTTGGGATGGAGACCCGGATATTGACGCCATATGTAGACTAACATTGAAACCAATTGTTAAATTTAATAATTTTGAACCGTTTACAACAAACCAATTAACTCCGTTTAATTCTCAAAATACATTTATACATAGAAAAGTATTAAAGGATTATTCAGTATTTCCAAATATAGGAAGAATGGATGATATTTGGGGGGCATATGTTTTACAAAATTATCATCCTAACTCAATAATTTTCACAAAAGCTTCAGTATATCAAGAAAGAAACCCCCAAGATTTAGTAAAAAATTTAGAAAACGAAGTCTTTGGGTATAGAAATACATTAAAATTACTAGAAGATTTGGAAAACTATAAAAATTATTTACCAGAAAATACAAATAAGTATTTTGATGAATATAAACAATATTTTAAATAAAATGAAAAAAGCACTAATTTTAGGTGGAGGAGGCTTTATAGGTGGACATTTAGCCAAAAGATTAAAAGAAAACGGATATTACGTTAGAGTTTGTGATATTAAAGAACACGAATATTTCACTAAAGATGAATTCTGTAATGAATTTATTTTAGGAGATTTAAGAGACCCTTTAATTGTTTCACAAGTTATGTTTGCTCCCGGACAAACATCCTTAGAAGATAAAGAAAATAGTTTTGATGAAGTATATCAATTGGCTGCCGATATGGGAGGTGCCGGATATATTTTTACCGGAGATAACGATGCAAATGTTATGCACAACTCCGCGTTGATTAATTTAAATGTTGTTCATTTTGCATCTAAATTTAATGTGAAGAAAGTATTTTATTCATCATCAGCGTGTATGTATCCGGAACATAATCAATTAGACCCAAACAATCCAAATTGTGAAGAAAGTTCTGCATATCCAGCAAATCCTGATTCAGAATATGGTTGGGAAAAATTATTCAGTGAAAGACTATTTTTAGCATTTAATCGTAATTACGGTTTAGATGTAAGAATTGCAAGATTCCATAACGTGTTTGGACCTTATGGTACTTGGAATAACGGTAAAGAAAAAGCTCCTGCGGCTATGTGTAGAAAAGCCGCTGAAACCGCGGATGGTGGAGAATTTGAAGTTTGGGGTGATGGAACTCAAACTCGTTCATTTTTATACATCGATGAATGTTTAGAAGCGGTCTCAAGATTTATGGAACAAGACTCATTTTTAGGTCCGGTTAACATTGGGTCTGAAGAAATGATTAGTATTAATGATTTGGCAAAAATGGCGATTAATATATCTAAAAAATCAATTAAAGTCACTAATATATACGGAGACAAATTTTTTGAAAAATATGGATATAAATGTCCTGTAGGTGTTATGGGTAGAAAATCTGATAATAATCTATACAAAGAAAAAATAGGTTGGTCTGTTTCAGAACCATTAGAACTTGGAATTAAAAAAACTTTTGAATGGATTCAAACTCAAGTGGAATCAAAATTATAGATAACCCAACGACCTTTGAAGTTGACACTTTTCTAAAAGAAAACTTAGAAGGTCAAAAAAAATTTAGATATTTTGAAAAAAGAGAAACGTCAATCATAAACAATCACACAAAAAAAATTTTAATCTATATTGATGATACTATTGCAGGGTATGGTCATATTGAATTTGAAGACAAATTTTGGTTAGGTATTATGGTTGGTGATAATTTTACAGGTAAAGGTTTGGGTAACATTATAATGGACGAATTATTAAAAAATATTACTCACCCAGTTTTTTTAACTGTTGATATCGATAATATCCCGGCAATAAATTTATATACAAAAAAAGGATTTGTTTTTGTGGAAAAAATAAACTATTATTATTTAATGAAAAAAAATTAAAATATGGCAGATACATTAGGAACTTTAATTGATAAATTAACCACAGTAGATTTAAAAATGTGGAATAATCAAGAATTACTTTATAAGATAAGAAAAATGAACTTTGAAGAATATAAAGAAAAATATTTTTCATCTGAAGACGGAGCTAAAGAATTATGGGAAACTTTAAAAAAAGCAACAGATTTAAATGTTCAACGAAATCAACTAATTAATGAGGTTGATGAAAAAATCATAGAAATGATTAATAACAAATTTGATGGGGGTGATTTAGATAACGGTAAATTTTTACAAAGGTCACATAAAACATATTAAAAAAACATAATGCAAAAAGATTTTTTATTTTTAAATTACTCTTGGGTATGGGGGTCAACAACATACTTTAATTACTTCAGAGAAAAAGGTCATACTATTGACATTTTTAATGAAACTAACTTACCGACTCATTTAGAACACACATATAAAAATGTTGTTCTTTATTTACACGAAGGGTCAACAATACCTATTACCAATCATTTATTAAACAATTATCTTAAAGATTCTTTTTTAATACAGCACGATGATACCGATGAAGAACAAATACAAGTTTGGTCAAACAGAAAACCTGACTTATATATGCAAAGAGAATTAACTAAAGACACTATAATTAATTCAAATACTCCGGTAATACCTTTCCATTTTCCAATGAAAAGTATTTTTGATGAAAAATTAAATGAAGAAAAAATATACGATGTTTCTTTTGTCGCAAATATGACCAATCAAAGACGATGGAAATTTGTTGACTATATTATTGAACTATCTAAGAATGAATTAAGTCATTTAAATTGGTATATCGATGTTAAAGGTGCGGATTATACACCGGGTCACGCAACTGAAAATTTTAAATCAGTTACAAATAAATCTAAAATTGGTCTTCATTATTTTGGAAACTCATATGACTCAACAAGAATATGGGAAATATTATCGTGTAAAACTGCGTTATTAATGCCAAAAATGAGAAATTTATCAGTATCTGATGATTTTATGCCATTAAAAAATTACACAGTTTTTAACGATGATATGAGTGATTTAAAAGATAAAATTTTAGAATTATTAGATTCTGACAATTATATTAAAAAAGCTGAAGAAGGTTTTAATGAATATAATTCATACCATAATGTTGAAAAATCTTGTGAATATTACTATAACCAAATTATGAAATATTGTAAAAAATGATTCCAATATACAAACCATATTTAAATAAAAATATTACAAAATTTGCACATAACGCAATTGATTCTACTTGGATATCTTCTCAAGGATATTTCTTAGATGCTGCTAAAGAAAAATTAAAAGAATTACTTGATGTTAAATACGTCATTTTAACTAATAACGGTACAACAGCAACACATTTATTATCTAAATCAATTGAATATAAAAACAAAAATATCAAGAAAATTATTTGTCCAAATAACGTATATGTGGCGGCTTGGAATTCTTTTTTATATGATAAAAATTTAGAATTAATTCCATTAGATTGTAATTCAGATACTTGGAATGCGGATTTTACAAAAATTAATGAAGTACAGGATGATGAAGCTGTTTTAATTGTTCATAATTTAGGTAACATAATAAACGTACCTGAGTTAAAATTAAAATACCCAAATACGTTATTTGTTGAGGATAATTGTGAAGGGTTTCTTGGTAAATATAATGACAAATATTCCGGAACAGAAAGTCTTTGTTCTTCAGTTTCTTTTTTTGGTAATAAAACAATAACAAGTGGTGAAGGAGGGTGTTTTATAACTAATGATGATGACGTTTTTGATTATATCAATAATATTAGAAATCAAGGACAATCAGACGTAAAATTTATTCATAACAATTTAGGTTATAACTATAGGATGACAAATATCCAAGCATCTTTATTATATGGTCAATTACTTTATATTGATGAAATAGTTGAAAAGAAAAAAATAATATTTGACAGATATTATTCAAATCTTAAAAATTTAGATAATGTCTTCTTTCAAAAACAAGAAGAAAATACGGAACATTCAAATTGGATGTTTTCAGTTGGTTTTAAAGATTTAACAGAAAATCAAAAAATAAAACTACAACATTTTTTATTTGATAAAAAAATTGAAACTAGAACTATGTTTTATGAAATAACAAAACATAATCATTTAAAAAATATTGAATGCGTTACAACTATTGCCGAAAAACTTAATAAAGAAGTTTTATTATTACCTAGCTACCCTGATTTAACTATAAATCAAGTTGACTATATTTGTGAAAGTGTAAAAAAATTTTTTAAATGATACTAATATCTCACAGAGGAAATATAAATGGTAAAAATCCAACAAGAGAAAATTCACCGGATTATATTATGGAAACAATATCTATGGGATATGATGTGGAAATAGATATATGGTTAATAGATAACGATTTATTTTTAGGACACGATAATCCACAATATAAAATTGATATTGATTGGTTAAAAAACAATTCAAATAAATTTTGGATTCATTGTAAAAATATAGAATCATTATTGTTTTTTAAAAAAAATAATTTTGATTTAAATTATTTTTGGCACGAAAATGATAAAGTAGTCTTAACATCTAAAAAAAATTTATGGGCATATCCTACAGAAAAATTTCATAGTGGAACAATAGCAGTATTACCTGAGTTATTAAATTCTATTGTAGATGATTGTGAAGGAATTTGTTCAGATTTTATTATAAATTATAACAAAAAATAATTATGGAAAAAAAAATATTAGTAACCGGAGGTAATGGTTTAGTTGGGTCATCAATTAATTCTGATATTAAAATTGGAAAACAATATGATTTACGTAACACACAAGAAACAAATAAAATGTTTGACTATTATAAACCAACTCACGTTATTCATTGTGCAGGTAAAGTAGGGGGCCTTAGTGCAAATATGAATTATAAAGGTGAATTCTTTTATGATAATATAATGATTAATACGAATGTCATTGAATCCGCAAGATTACATAATGTTAAAAAATTAGTATCATTTTTATCTACCTGTATATTTCCGGACAATATTGAATACCCTTTAACTGAAAAAAAAATTCATATAGGAGAACCTCATTTCTCTAATTACCCATACGCTTACGCTAAAAGAATGGCGGACATTCAAATCAGAGCTTATAGAGAACAATATGGGTTAGAATATGTTTCAGTTATACCAACTAACATTTACGGACCTAACGATAATTTTTCATTAGATAATGGTCACGTAATCCCTATGTTATTACATAAAATGTATAAAGCTCAAAGAGATAATACGGATTTTATTGTTTGGGGTAGTGGTAAACCTCTTAGAGAATTTATTTATTCTAAAGATGTTGGAAGATTATCTGAATGGGCTTTAGATAACTACAATGAATCAGAACCAATAATTTTTAGTAATTCAGAAGAAATTAGTATTGAAGACTTAGTTGACTTATTAGTAAAAGAATTTAACTTTAAAGGAAATGTAATATTTGATAAAACAAAACCTGATGGTCAATTTAGAAAACCATCTGATAATTCAAAGTTAAAATCATACTTACCTAATTTTGAATTCACCCCGATAGAACAAGGATTAAAAGAAACGATTAATTGGTTTATAGAAAATTATGAAAACACAAGAAAATAAAATTGCATTAATTACTGGAATAAACGGACAAGATGGGTCTTATCTTGCGGAATTTTTATTAGAAAAAGGTTATGAAGTTCACGGAACTTTAAAAAGAAATTCTGTCGCTGAAAATCAAACATCAAGATTAGATGATGTTTATACTAAAATTAAATTACATTATGCCGATTTAACTGATTTGTCATCATTGATAAATGTTATCCAAAAAGTTAACCCTGATGAGATATATAATTTAGCTGCACAATCTCACGTTAGGATTTCATTTGACCAACCTCTTTACACAACAAACGTTACAGGTGTTGGGACTTTAAATCTATTGGAGGCGGTTAAATTAATAAAGCCAAATACTAAAATTTATCAAGCATCTTCTTCCGAAATGTTTGGTAATTCAATAGATGAAGATGGGTATCAAAGAGAAACTACACCAATGAATCCGGTATCCCCATATGGATGTTCTAAAGTATTTAGTTACAACATTTGTCGTAACTATAGAAATTCTTATGGAATGTTTATCTCAAACGGTATTTTATTTAATCACGAATCACCAAGAAGAGGTACTAATTTTGTCACCAACAAAGTATGTAAAGAAGCCGTTAAAATTAAACTTGGTTTATCAAATGAACTTAAACTAGGTAACTTAGATGCGTCTCGAGATTGGGGTCACGCCAAAGATTATGTTAAGGCAATGTGGCAAATCCTACAATTAGAAACCTCTGACGATTTTGTTTGTTCTACAGGTATATCACATTCAGTACAAGATTTATGTGAATATGTATTTGGTAAGCTAGATTTAGATTGGAAATTATATGTCACACAAGATGAAAAATTTTTAAGACCGGAAGAATTACATAATTTAAAAGGTGATTCCTCAAAATTAATTAAAGCCACAGGTTGGTCTCACGACTATACCTTTGAAAGTATGTTAGACGAAATGATAGAACATTGGTTAAACTACTATAAACAACAATAATTAAAAAATGGCTGTAAGCAAAAGAAAACCAACCACAACACCAACTCCGGAAGTAACCGGTAAACCAATAAATAAAAAAGATTTAATTGGTCAAATAATAAAGAAAAAAACTAAGGAAAAGTTTTTAACTGCAAATCAAAAAAAGTATTACGATACTTTAATCGATAGTGAAATAACAGTTTGTTCAGGACCCGCAGGTGTTGGTAAAAGTTACATAACAATGAAAGCGGCAATTGACTTACTTTCAGATTCTACAACACCTTACGAAAAAATAATAATTGTTAGACCAGCGGTTGAAGCTGAAGAAAAATTAGGTTCATTACCAGGTAATGTTGAAGAGAAGTTAGACCCATATATTTTCCCATCATATTATTTATTAAATAAAATAATTGGTAAAGAAGCTAGGGAAAAATTAAAAGAGATTGAAGTTATTGAAGTATTTGCATTAGCATTTATGAGAGGTATGAATATTGATAATTCAATATTAATTTTTGAAGAGGGTCAAAACGCAACCCCAAGTCAAATGAAATTACTTTTAACACGTATTGGGTTTAATAGTAAATTTTTCATCTCAGGTGACGTTGAGCAATCAGATAAATATAAAAACAAAACCCATAGTGGATTATGGGACGCAATTGAAAAATTTAGAGATAGTAACTACATCTCAATATTTGAATTTAAAGACAAAAAGGATATTGTTAGAAACCCATTAATCAGTAAGATATTAAGTAAATACGATAACGTAGAAGATGACAAAGATGAGGATAGCAATAGAAATTAATGGGGTATTAAGAAATACCTTAGATAAGATAGAACAAACCTATCAAAAATATATGATAGATAAAACAGACGGGTTAGAAGATGAAGAATCTTTTAAATATGAAATTACCCCACCCATCAATAGTTTAAATCTTAGGAATCATTTTAAATTTCAAAACGATGAAGAATTATATTCATTTTTATATGAAGAATTTCCGATGGAAATTTTTGGACATTCACAATCAACCGAATATTCAACCTTCAACGATTTAAATGAAATATATTTAAATTTAAGAGATAATCACGATATATTAATAGTGTCTGACGAAATTGGAAAATCAAAACCGGCGTCTTTATTTTTCCTATCAAAGTTTGGATGTTTGATAGAAAAAGTAAAATTTTATAGTAATTCCACAATAAATTCGATGTGGGATGAAATTGATGTTTTACTTACGTCAAACCCTGCACTATTATTAGAACATCCGGATGATAAAATAATTATAAAATATCAAACGGAATATAATAAACATATCGAATCAAATAATTCAATAACAACGATTAAAGAATTAGAATTTGAATTAACAAAATTTACATAATGTTAAAAGTATTAGGAGAAAATTATTATTTGGATTTAGACAAAATAGACGATTATGTCCAAATTAAAGGTGAAAAAGTAGTTTCATCAGGTGTTACAGAATCAGCACATATCAGTATCATAAAATATGAAACAGTTAAATTAATGATGGAAATCATTATGGATGAACCGGAAGAAATTGATGAAACACTTGGGGCTAAAGGAACAAATAACTTATCAATACCATTTAAAATTGCGTTTAATACGCTACTATATAAAAAATTACTAAACAAATTATAATATGAATCAAGAACAAATTTCAAAATTAGAGTTGTCAATTGAGAATATGAAAAATAAGAAATCAAGAATTTATCTTATTGCTCAAGACACAAAAGGTAATGCCAAAGCATCAATTGCTTATATCTATAGATTAGGATTGGCATTGTTAAACGCCGGTTATAACCCAATCATTTTACACGAAACCCCTGATTATGCAGGAGTATCTGAATGGTTAGGTGAAGAGTATATGACTCTTCCACATAAATCGATTGAAGGTCAAAACTTGGAAGTTTCTCCTGAAGATTTAATAATTATCCCTGAGTTATATGGGTTTATTATGTCGCAAATAACAAATTTACCTTGTGGTAAAATTGTATTATGTCAATCATATGATTATATGTTAGAAACATTACAACCAGGTCAAACTTGGAGTGAATTAGGATTTTTTAAATGTATTACAACTTCAAACAAACAAAAAGAACAAATTGAAACGGTTATGAGAAATGTATCATTTGATATCTTAACACCTTATATTTCAGATAAATTTATACCTCAAGTATTACCAGCAAACCCAATCATTACAGTACATTCAAGAGACCAACGAGATACCGCAAATTTAATTAAAACATTTTATATTAAATTTCCACAATATAGATGGATAACTTTTAGAGATATGAGAAATTTAACTGAAAAAGAATTTGCAACAGGATTGCAAAATTCTTGTTTATCAGTATGGATTGATGATGTTAGTGGTTACGGAACATACCCTTTAGAATCTATGAAATGTGGTGTTCCTGTGATGGGATTAGTTCCTAATTTATTACCTGAATGGATGACTGAAGATAATGGATTATGGATTAATAATAAAATACAACTAGTTGATTATATTGCCGATTATTTACAAAATTGGTTAGAGGACAATGTAAATGAAAATTTATTTGTTGAAATGAAAAAAACAGTTGATTCATTACCAACTAAAGAAACTTTTGAAAAAGAATCTGTAAAATTGTTTGAAGGTTATTTAACCACTAGACAAAATTCATTTACAGAACAATTATCTAAACTACAAACAATTGAAGAATAATATGGAAGAAATTAAAAAATTTGATGTATCGGTAATTTTACCAATTAAATCATCTAAAGTTAGAGATTTTGATGAATACTTTAAAAAATGTATTGAATCATTAAAAATACAAAAAACAGAGATAAACGAACTTGTAATTGTTCATACAAATGAAACTTCATTGGTTGAATACTTAAATGGTTTTGACTTTGGTGACTTACCTGTGGTTAAAATTGAATGGTCTAAAGAACCAAATTACGCAGCACAAATTAATTATGGCGTTAGAAGTGCCAAATCAACGTGGGTTTCTTTATTTGAATTTGATGATGAATATTCGTCAATTTGGTTTAAAAATGTTTTAAAATATTCTGAAATATATTCAGATGTTCAAGCGTTCTTACCAATTGTGATTGATGTTGACAATAATGAAAAATTTGCAGGGTTTACGAATGAGGCAACATTCGCGGCAAACTTCACACCTGAAATGGGTGTATTAACTAACGAAACTTTATTAGATTATCAAAATTTCCAATTATCCGGAATTGTAATTAAAAAAGAATCATTCATTGATTACGGATTATTAAAACCATCATTTAAATTAACATTTGGGTATGAGTTCTTTTTAAGAATGACCTATAATTCAATTAAAATTATGTCAATACCAAGAATCGGTTACAAACATATGAATTTAAGAGAAGGTTCTATTTTTTGGAATTACAAAAACGGTGATGATGTTATTACACCAAATGAGGTTAAATTTTGGATTGAATCTGCAAAAAAAGAATATCTTTTTATTAATGACAGAGCCATAAAATACGAACCACAAGAAGTTTAATGTCCGAACCAATTAATTTAACAGGAGATACCAGTGTTGAGTTAAAGAAGAAAGGTAGAAAACCCACCCAATTAAATTATTTTGATGTTCGTGAAGAAATGGCTGTTATCCGGTTTTTAGAAACGGATTCCCCTCACGAAAGAAATAAAATTTATAATGAGTTTTTATTAAAACCTTTAGATAAGATGATATCTTCAATTATTAGAAGATACAAATTATATAGAAAAGATATGGACTTTAATGAAATCCATACAGATACTCACTCATTCTTAATAACAAAAATAGATAAGTTCAAGCCTTCTAAAGAAAAGAAGGCTTACTCTTATTTTGGAACCATATGTAAAAATTATCTTATGGGACAAATTATTAAGGACCAAAAAGAAACTAATAGAAAAATTTCATACGAAGACATTTCAACTAGTTTAGAAAACGATGAAGAATTTGCCTATTACATTGAAAATGACGGTGTAGATTCCGAAAGAGTTATTCATCATTTTTTAATAAAATTAGATTTATTTATTAAAAATGAAAATCTAAGCGAAAATGAAATTAAACTTGGTCAGGCGTTATATGACTTATTTGACAACTATGAAAATATTTTTGTCGGGAACGACAATAATAAGTTCAACAAAAATATAATATTACTCTCGTTAAGAGAAATGACTAACCTTTCTACCAAAGAAATTAGAGGGTCTATGAAGAAATACAAAAATATGTATTTTGAATTGATTCAAACAATTATTAAATAAAATCTAATGATAAATATTTATTGTTATGGGAAGACCGACAAAAAAAGAAATTAATCTAAGTAAAGAATCAATGTTATCATTGATGCAGGAAATCTATAATGAACTTGTAGAACAAAGAAATACTGCAATCAGAATTCAAAATAAAATGTTAACAATGATGAAGGACCCCGAAGATATGACAATCATAGGTCCGGTTATTGAAAAACAACAAAAAATTATAAATGATTGTGTTGAAAAAAAATTAACATTATCCAAACTACAAGCCGGTATGTGGGAAAAATCTAATAACTCAACTAATTCAGGTGGGGGATTCTCAATTACCGATTTAGGAGATGATGAATTATTAAGAACGTTAATGGAGAAAGATATTTCAAAAGATAACGATTCTTATAAAATGAAAAAATAATATACTATGCCATCATTAGACATAAATTTTGATTATAACAAAATTCAAAAAAAACTTAACGCGACTAAATCTTTTACAGATATTAAGTCGCAATATGATGAGGCAAATAAAAAGGCGGGAGAATCTTTTGAGAAGACAAAATCCCAAGTTTCCGAATCGTTAACAAGTGTTAAAAATCAAACTAAAAGATATCAAAAACAAGTTAAGAATCAGTTTGAACAACTTTTAGATTTAACCAATATGTCCGGAGGAAACGGTAGTGGTTCTCCAAAATATATTAAAAGACTTTTAATTAGAACAATTAAAAACGTTCAACCAAGATTACGAACAATAGTTATCAAAGATTGTTTAACCGCATTAGGTTGTGACCAGCAACAAACGTATACATCCTCCGGTCCTGTTTATGTGAGAGTTAGTTCTGTTGATTTATTTAATAGACTATTAATTGACCCTCAAGACGAAGTAGGCGCAATTATTTATGAGAAAAATTTACCTCAACCAGGTCAGATTCCATTCTCAATGAATAGACAATTACACGCATTAACAACACAAACTACAACTTATAATTACATCGGTAAATCAGGACAACCTTTATTTGATATTTCATATACAAATTCAGGTCCAAATGGTTTGAATGGTGATTGGTTTAAAGTTGATTTGAGTGGAGCTAGAGCAAACCCTCTTAAAGTTGGTGAATTTATGGTGGATTATTATGATACCATAAGAATGTCTGAAGATACTGATATAATAGGTTCAATTATGGAATCTTTGTCCGGTGCAATATCTATGAAAATTAATGCCGGAACATCACAAGTTCAAAACGCCAGTCAAGCCGAAGTAATATTAGCAAGAATATTAGGTCTTTGTTTTGATAGTGGTGGTAATGAAATAGACACTAGTGGTATTTCAAAACTTGCTGAATTAGATGGTATTGATGATTCATTTTTTGAGTTTACAGATATTGATTTAAGAAATATTGACATTAGAACCGCAAACATTAAAAAAGGAGTTATTCAATTTGAAGATTGTGATAATATAGAACTACCTGTTAATTTTAACGAAATTGTTGGTGCATTAGGTCAATTGAATCATTATGAAGGTTCTGAGTTTGAAAATGCAGCAAATAACGTAACTAATGTATTGGCTAATAATCCAGCTTGGGCTGGTATTGGTATAAACATTGACCCTCAAGTTGTTGTTGATACTAATTTTATAAAATTAATAACTAACGGAATGATTGGGGCATTAATCACTCCAAAAATGATATTACCAATAATTGTTATGTATAAAGCTTTAGGTAATATATTGGCGGATAATATAAAATCATTCACTGACTTCGCAAAAATATTTAAAAAATTCTTTATTAATTTAGTATCCAAAGTAGGTGCAATCTTTGTTGAGGAATTATATAAATTAATTAAAGAAGATATTTTAAAATTAGTTCAACAAGTTATCCAAGATATTGCTAAAGAAAAAATTGTTAAAAAATACGCAATGATATTAAAATTATTGGCGTTATTATTGGCGATTATTGGATTAATAACTGATTATCGTAAATGTAAAAATTTAATTGACGATATTCTTGCATTATTAAATTTATTAAATGTTCCGGGATTTGGTAGTGACATTCCATTACCAATATTATACGCAGCTCAATTATTGGATGGTTATTCAGAATCAAGAGCGTTTATTGGTGCTATTGAAGAAATGCAAAGTTTGGGTATCCCAACCGGAGCGATGCCAAGTGGTGCACCAAATTTTGATATATTAGGTAAATTTGGACAAATGAAAGCTATGGCATTAGAAGAAGCCGAAAATAATAAACTTCAAGTCGCTGTTGGACCTTTAACGGTTACTCCCGCGTTTTTAACTGTTCCAACAAGTTCATACGGTAAAAAATTCTAATTATGAATAAAAAAGAAAAATCTGAAAAAGTATTACAAATTATTAAAGAATATAAAACATCTTCAAATAAAGATTTAATGCTTGCTATGGATTGTATTCAAGAAGATTTTGAATACACTAAAAACTTAGTATTAAAATCAACAGAACAATTAGATAAGTTAGAATTAACTTACAATACGATATTAAAAGAATATAACAAAAGAGTGAAACCAAATGGAAATTAATAATCAAAATATTCATCAAATAATATTTCCTGGTTATGTTTACGATAACCAAGACCCTATGATGTTAGGAAGACTTCGTGTTATTCCGGAAACAAAAAATTATAATGATATCATAGCGTCAGTAGCCAATTGGAATGAAGAAACAGATAAATGGACATCCAAAGACCCGTTAATTTTTTTACCTTTATTACCGTTTTATATTAGCCAAACACCTAAAAAAGACGAATATGTTCATATTATTTATATGAACAAAAAATTCCCATTTCAAAACCAATTCTATATACAGGGTCCGTTTTCATCCCCAATGACAACACCTTTTGAAAATTTTCAAGGAGCTAAAAAATTCTTAGCCACAGGGGATAGAATTAAACAAGGATTGAGTCTTAAAAATCAAGATGGAGAATATCGTGATGATAATAGTAAAGGTGTCTTCCCTGAACCGGGTGATAACGCTTTATTAGGTCGAGGAACTGCAGATGTTATTGTTAAAGAAAATGAAGTTTTAATTCGTGCAGGTAAAACAAAAGAATTGTCTAAAGATAAATTTCCAATAGGTAATCAAAATAGAGCGTTTTTACAATTAACAAGGTTTACACAAACTAAACAAACGTTACCAACCGAAACAAATTATCGATTAGTTCAAGATATTCAATTAGTTAAGAAAATGATTGTTTGGGATATATCAACTTTAAACTCAAGTGCCGACGCATTTACAGGTTCAGTTAAATTATATAATCTTAAACCAAGTGCTAAAATTAATACAGAAAATTTTAAATACGACACAATATTAAATTTAACTAGTGGTGAAGATTATGGTGTTGAATTAGAATCGGTATCATTTATGGGTAAAACTTTTACTGATTCCGTTAAAACTATCAACGATTTTATTTCTAAAGTATTTGACCCAAATGTAACATTTACAGGGATTACAATAAATAACCCACAAAATTTTGGTGGTCAATTCCCTTTTGTTGTAACACCGTCAAAACAAACATATGAAATTGGTAAAAAATTCGCACCAACATCCGCATTAGGTGAGATTCTTGAATATATTAATTACAAAAGATTTTTTAATAATATTAAATTAAATAACTCAAAAGAAGATGGTTGGTTTTTGGTTTCTGATAATAAAGGGGGTAAACCATTATTTGGTCCTTTATCAAATGTAAAAGAGGAATCTATTACTCCAACAACATTTAAAAGTGAGGATATCAGTTATGGTGTGTTAGGTGCTCAAAAAGTATTTTTATTATCTCAAAATTCTACAAGTCCTAAAGGACAAATTAATATTGCGAATACATTATATGGTATACCACAAGATAAATTTGTTGGAGCGGGAGATACATTATTTGAAAAAACTTATTCAACCGTTAGAGGTGAAGAACTAATAAAACTAATTGAGAAAATAGTTGACTTCTTAAACAATCACGTTCACCCTCACGCCAATATGGTTCCGGATGAAGCAACTCAAGGTTCTAAAACAACTAAGACCAGTATCAACCAATTATTATCCGATGTAAATAATACTGTCCTAAATCAAAATATTCGAATAAACTAAATATTTATTGTTAAAAGATTTTATGTCAATTAACAATTCATATTTCAGTAAGAACAACACACTCATATCTCATAGCTTAACAAACACAGGAAGAAATCCTGTGACTGAGCTATTTTATGGTTCGTTAGCAACATCACAATATCCAAACGGTTTTAGCCGATTTATCTTTGATTTAGACCTAACTCTATTACAAGAAAAAGTTTCTGATGGAACTATTTCAACAACTTGTAATGATACTATGGTTCATACATTAAGAATGGTTAATACATCAACTTTTAATCTTGAAACATTAAATACAACAACATCTCAAGGTAGATTAAGAGCAACATCATTTGATTTAATATTATTTAGAATCCCTAACAACCAATTATGGGATGAAGGGGTTGGATACGACTTCGCAGATTTGATATACGATTATAGTAATTCTGATAAAAATTTCTCAACAAGACCATCCAATTGGATTCAAACCACAACATTAAGTGGTTGGACTGAACCGGGTATCTATAACAATATTAATTCAGGTTCAACACCATATAGTGCCATAACAATAGTTGATACTCAACACTTCCAATTTGGAAATGAAAATATTTCATTTGATATGACAAGTGAAATTAATAGTATTTTAACGGGGGGATTAACCGGAGTTACTGGTTGGGGTATTGCTTATCTACCTCAAATTGAAAATTTAACAGGGTTAACCGAAAACTATGAAGTTCAATTTTTTACAAGACATACCCAAACATTCTACGAACCATTCTTAGAAACAAACTACGATGACATAATTGATGATGATAGAAATAACTTTTCATTAGGTAAAGTAAATAAGTTATACCTATATCTATATGAAGACGGTAACCCAATTAATTTAGATTCATTACCCTCAGTATCAATTTCTGACGCAAGTGGAACACCAATACTTGGATTATCAACACCTAATTTAAGTGTTTGCCAAAGAACAAAAGGGGTTTATGAAGTTATTATCCCACCATTATTAGGATACAAAACACCTTGTTCATTTTATGATGTTTGGAGCGATTTATACATAAACGGATTTCAAGTAGATGATATAACAAATAGTTTCACATTATACCCATTTAAAAAATCAATCCAAATTGGAACAACAACTCAAGACCCAAAAGTTTATGGTTTTGATTTTTACGGTATCAAACAAGATGAAAAAATATACAACACAGATATTAGAAAAGTCGGAGTGGTTATCAAACAAGCTTACACTACTCAAAAATTATTACCAAACGTTGACGCTTATTATAGAGTATATGTTCGTGAAGGTCAAACTGAAGTTCAAGTTCAAGATTGGACAAAAATAAATAAAACCCCAAATGAATACTATTTTATGTTTGATACTCGAGATAAAATACCTAACGAATATTACATTGATTTAAAGGTAACTAGTAGTGGGGAAATAAACACATATAAAAAACAAATCAAATTCCAAATAGTAAATCTAAAATATTTGGAATAATCAGATATTTATAAATAAAAAATTATGGCAAATAGATATTTTACAGGAACAAGCTGTGGTGATAGTTCATATATAACATTCATTGCTGATGACACAATCCTTACAGCGAATACACTTAACAAAATTTATCAATTAGGTAGTGGTCAGTGTATTACCTTAACGGCATCAGGTGCAACCACAAACAATTACGTTACCGCAGGTATCTTTTATGGTCCTTATACTTCTTGTACTCAATGTATAACACCGGCTAACTCAGCAGGAAACACATCAATAATATGTGCCACTTGTGATGGCTCAACTTTTACTGCAACAACAGTTTCTCACGGAATATACACTAACGGACAAAATAGAGCAATTTCACAAAATAACACGGTTTCCATCGGAGGCTTTAACGGATTAAATAACTAAATAAAAAAAGAGAAATTAATTTTTCTCTTTTTTTTTTACCATTTTATTTTTTATTGTCAAAAATATCCTTACATTTGTACCATAAATAAAATCAAGGACAAAATGAAAAGAATATTTAAATTTTTTAAAAGATTAGCGATTAGACGTATTGCAAAGGCAAGAAATCAATTTGATTACCAAGACCCGGGATTATTGGGTGATGTTCATATCTGTAAAGCAATCTGTCGTAAACTTATTACAAGTGAAGGTTCTAAATTTTTAATCGCACCATTATCAGCACAAAGATATATTAAACATTCTGAACTTGGAATATTCGTTATCCTTGACGATAAAAAAATTAGTGTAATCAATCACGAATACTACTATAGTAATATCTTAATGTCAAATAGAGATTGGGATAAACTAACAAAGATGTATGATACAAAAGTAGAACGCATCCGACAAGAATTAAAAAATGAAATGAAATCTCAAATCAAATACTCCTTAAAGAATATTTTAGATAGAGTGGACAAATCTAAAAAAACAAAAACTCCTACTGAGTAAGGGTTTTTTTATTTAAAACATATCTTCAAGTTTATCTAAATGTTTTTTAACAATCTCTAAGTCACCAATGTCGGTATAATCAAATCCTTTACTCTTTAAAGTCTGAACCTCAGTGTGTAAATGTAACATCATTTGTTTAATCATATTTGACATTGTAGGATACGATTCAATCATTTTATCCAAATGATAAGATTCTTTTGGTAATTTTAAAACATCCCCAATTTTCTTAACCCAATCCTTACCATAATTGTCCGCATCCATTTCCATCTCCCAATAGATTTTAAAGAACTCTTCAAAATCCTCAATATCCCCCATATATGAATCCTTCATATCAAAATCCTTCATTTGTTGTTCGTGTTTTAATTCGTGGAATAACACATAAACAAACGAGGCAAAATTGGAAAACATCTCAGGTGAACATATTATAATCATATTACTTGTTCTCACACCTTTAAAACCAGTGTTACAAGAATTTAATACTTTTATCACATACCCTCTATCCTGAATAAAATCTTTTATCTTTTCAGCAATTAAATTAAAATGATTAATTTTATCCTCAGGAATATCTTTTCTAAATTTATCAATAACTCTATCGTAATTTGAACTTGTTTTTAGACCATTTGGGACAATATCTTCCAAAATGGTATCATTGGTTATCTCAACCCATTCTGTTACAATAGGGACTATTTTCTGACCTTTTTTGCCGGGCGTTTGATTAATGTTATCACCATCATCATCATTCATCATAGGGTGATTTTTAATTTTTTTAGAAATTTTTAAGGCTTCCCTCTCCATTTTAACAATCTTATTCTTTGGAGTACTCATTTGACCATCATAACTATCATACGCCAACTCAGCATCATCATATTTTGATGTCGCCACAGTGAAAGGTTGTAATTGTTCTTTATTAAAAAGTCTAACACCCGGACTCATTGGAATTCTAAATGAACCCGAACCACCAGTACCTGTCGCCTCTTTAATCTGTATTTTGTTATTTTTGTTCATATACTTATAAATATACTAAAATTTAATTATGGAACAACAACCTGAACTATTTGGAAAGTTATTTGAATCAATCCCAATTCACACCGAAGAACACTTAGACGCAATCCTTGATACTATGACAAAGGAACACGCAATCTATTACCTAACACAAGCCGTAAAATACGCATACCAAGCAGGAATATACTCAATAGGTGAATGTGAAGTAATCTCAAAATCAATTAGAATCACCAATAAAAAAGAAAAAGAGGACTAATTGTCCTCTAATATTTTATTCGACTTACGGATATTTTCCTCACCCCACATTGGTTGAAGATTATCCAAACACCAACACTTCATAAACTCCTCGTCTCCAATTTCCTGTATGTCAAATGATGTAATAGGTAATTTATGGTCTACGTGCCATACCCCGTAATTTTCCCACGTCATATCATCCTTAAATTGGTTTTCTAAATGAACAATCAATTCCTCAGGACTATATTGTAGAACATCAAAGTAATGTCCGTTCTTCTCCACATTACTCTCCTTTAAAACCTGATATATCGCAGTTCTGAAATTAGAGATTAGTTTATAGAGGGGGTCAGACGATTTACGATTTCTTTCGTAATCACGTTTTATTTGACGAATTTTATCTACATTATTTTCTCGGTACTCTTTAATATATTCATTCCATTTATCTTTGTTATTTTCATACCAAATTTTATGTTTTTTAGATAATTTTTCTTTATTTTTTTCTCTGTATTTTTTATCAGCAACTTTTTTACCCCCAATATTTCTTCTACCGGATGGACCAAGAACAACACCATTATCTCTTAATGTATTTAGAACAATTGTTTTATGTATTTTTAATTTTTCACTAATAGTGGGGGAACCTAATAAATCTTCAGTATAAAGTTTTATGATTTCACTGACCTGTGATTCTGTTAATTCTATTTTTCTCATATTAATAAATATAATATATTTGTCCAAAAAATCAACTATAACAAAATTAAAATAAAAAAAAGGGACATATAGTCCCTTTTTGTTAAATATTTTAAGATTTTGATTATCTCAATTCTCTTAAATCGAATGTTCTAACACCATCAACAGTAATTCTTCCGTAAAAGCGATTGTTGACCATCTTCTTAGCGTAACGGGTCATAATACCTTTTATCGGTGTAAAGTTGAATGGGTTGTACATTGTTGGAGTTAATTGTAACGGTACATACGGTGCGTAGATGTATCCTGTGTCTAACAATGATGTTCCTTTGTGTCCTACTAACACTGTGTTAGCTGGGAAGTAAGGGTCACGGTAAACTTGGTAACGTCCTGCTAATGTTCCAACTCTCTCAATACCCATATTGTATTGGTCTTGCTCAGGAGACGCGTTAGATACGTGGAAGTATTCTAAATCGTCAAAGATAGCAGAGATTTCAGAAGAAACCACAATCCAGTTAGCACCACCTCTTAAAGTAGATTTGTGGATTTGAGCTGATAATTGGTTAATCGCTGTGATTAACGTTTGGTTCCAGTCTTTTTGAGTGTAGTTTGTAGTTGCAGAAATTCTTCTCCATCCGTTGTAATCCCATCTTAAAGTCCAAGCTGCACCTTTACGTAAATCTCTTAAGATTTCACGGTCGATTTCAGCCGCAACTTGTTCAGATAATAAAGCTGTTAATTCAGCTTCAGCATCGATGTTATGGAAAGCCGCAACGTCTTGAGCTAACTCAGGAGACCATTGTGCTCTTAATTTTCTTTCAGTTACAGAAACTGTTACAGAATCTAAGTCGAAAGAAACCTCACCGATTTTATCTTCGAATTCTAATTCTTCGTAACGTCTGAATACCGCTTTAATGTTAGTTTGACTCGCTGATACACCACTCCAAGTAGCTGCTAATAAAGTAGCTCCTGAGTATCCATCAGGTGTTGATTGACTACAAGATACACATACAGGTACTTGAGTATCAATTTCTAAGTAAATAGTACCTTGTGCAGAACAGATATTTTTGAATGAACCTCCATTACCATCTGATGCCCAAGAAGTTTGACTTGTACTACCATATTGAACAATTCCTTGACCATATTTTTGAGTAACAACTCTAAATAATAAGTTAGTAAATGTATTTGTTCCTAATTGAGCCGCAACTGCCGCGTTATCAGTATACAATTTAAGACCTGATAAGAATTCTTCAGTATCCATTTCTTGACCCATAGGACCAATTAATTTTCCATCACCTGTGTTAGAGAAACCTGACATAGCGATTAAGATTTTTCTAAATTCAGTGTTTGCTGTTGTAGTATATGCTGCAGGAATTAACGCTCCATTAGACCATTGTACTGTAGTACAAGATGCTGTAATAGCTGACCATCTACCTTTAGAATAATCAAATAAACCTTCAGGGTCTAAACCTGGTTCAGTTCCTTCGTAGAATAAATCATAAAGGTTTTTTTGGTAAGCACCTGTGTCAGTACCATAACCAGCACCCGGATTACCAGGATAGTTACCCGGAGAACCTACCGGTGCGTAGTGTTGACCTGAATTAGCCTCAATACCATTTGCAGAAGTCGCTCCTGTATATCCTTGAATTTTAGGTACAAAGAAGAATAATTTACCGATTGGTAAATTCATTGCTTGTACAGATACGATTTCATTCGCTAATAATTTAGAGAATACTCTTCTTACGATAGGGAAAACAACAGTTTCAAAAGCTCCGTTAGAACCTTCACCTGTAGCTTCGTTTATCAAGAAAGACGCTTGGTTCTCATATAACTGAGCTACGTTTTCTCTCATATGTCCTTTAAGACCTTCTAGGAATCCTAATTTATCCCATTTGTTGATTGTGTCTTCTTTAATAACTTTAAGGTGTTTTAACCCAATGTTACCTACAAGACCTGATTCTAATAATGCTCCCATTTTTTTGGTTTTTATTAATTTTAATTTATTTATTTTTATTTTATTTTTGTCATTAAATCTTTCATTCTTAAGAACTGTGGATTCTCATATGTTTTAGATTCAATTAAGTTAACTGCTCCTGTAGAAGGTGATTTTGCAATTGTTCTCTCGATTGACTCATTCATAGATTGAGTTTTAGTTCCTGCAGATAATTCGTTTTTAACAACTTGATATAAATTTTTAGATTCTTTAATAGTTTCAACACTATCAAATCTTCTTAAAATGTTAATTTTTTCTTGTTTTGATGTTGAGTGTTCAGTGAACAAACGTGTAGCGTAAGCTAAGTTTGAGTTGAATACCGCAACCTCGTTTAATTTACTTCTAAAAACATTAAGTGCTTTTCTGTATTCTTCATTTTTTTCTCTAAGAATTTGTAATTCTTTGTTTGAAGAACTTTCTTTAATATTCGCATTAAAACTTGAATGAGCAAATGGTTTAGGTAAACCACCTTTTCTGAAATTAGACCCCATACCTAAAGTACGAACTCCTTCTTTAGTTTCAGATTTTTTCACAATAGGTTTTTTTGTTACTTCTTCTTTAGACTCAACTTTTTTAACCATTTTGTTTTTACCTAATTTATTACCAGCGTTTTCACCTTCTTTATATTCAAATTTAGGTTTTCCGGTAAATCTTGTAGGTTTAGCGTGGTCAGCGTGTTTCAACTTTGTTGGAGTTGCAAAACCATCACCTAAACTTGGATTTTTGTCGTATTTGAATTTAGATGGATTTCCAATGTTTTTACCAACAGGTTTTACAGACATTTTTTTAGATTCAGATTCGTAGATAGATTCATCCATCTCTTCTTCATCCTCTTCATCATCCATTTCGATTTCATAAACGATTTCATCGTCCATATCATCTTCTTCATCCATTTCAAAATCTTTGTAGTGTCCATCACGTCTTTTAAAATCGTGGTCATTTCCACCCCATTCTTCGTCTTCGTCGTCCATATCTTCATCATCAGAACTAAACATTCTTTCAACAATACTTTCGATAGTTTCACCATCCATATCGTCTTCATCCATATCGTCTTCATCCATTTCTTCCCAAGACTCGTCCATTTCTTCTTCTTCACCTTCACCAACAATCATATACTCTTTACCGGTTCCCTCATCTTTTAAGTGAGTGTTTCCTTTGTCGTCTTTTGTAACAACAATGTTATCATCCGGTCCCATAAGTTGAAATACTCTAAGTACTTCTTCATCGTCAGCATCAGTTAAGTCGATAGTGTCTTCGTCGTCCATATCTTCTTCGTCGTCACCGTCTTCATCTGAGTCGTCAGTATCATCAGTATCAATTTCGTCACCGTCATCTTCTGCATCATCACCAAATTTAATATCGGCGATATCCTCAGAACCTTCAGGTCCTTCCATTTCAACGTCATCAGTTTCAACCTCATCATCTGCTTGTTCAGTTAGAGATTCTTTTACTAGGTCTTTGATTTCTTGTTTCATAGTAGAAGCAAGTATTCCTTTTGCGTTTTCAGCTACCGCTTCTTCCAAATTTTTCATTTGGATGATAGCCTCTTCAACTAAAGATTTTTCTTTTGCCATTGTTTTTATATAGTTTTTAATATATAAATATCTCCCAATATGAAAAAAGTTTAAATTAAACTTAAATCACATTAGGTTTTTTATACATTGATAAATATCACCATAAAATAAAAAGCATAAAAAAAGAGGACATATAGTCCTCTTTTATTTAATAATTAAGATTTTAATTACTCAATAACTTCGTCGATTTTACTTTCAACAATTGATGTGATTCTCCACTCCATTGTGTAATGTTCAAAAACTTTAGTAACTTTAGCCTCTACATCAGTAGGGTTGTAACCACTTACTAATTTTTCTTCTCTCATTTTTTTAATCTTTCCTGATTCGTTATCAACTGAATCTAAGGTAACTTTTGCGATAAAATACTTTTCTTCCATTTTTTGTTATTTATTTAGTATCCCAAATAATCGTTTAATTTTTTCATTAAGTCAAGCGATTTGTTTCCGGAATCTCCAACGTGTCTTTCAACACTCATTTTTTTCTCTTCTTCTAAGTTCTCATCGTATAGATGTTTGTCATCTTTATTTAAGAATAGATATGCTCCCGGAGTTGAAGGTGACGATACTAAGTCAAAACAGATTAATTCAAAATCATCCTGTACTTCATTTTGTTCCCCAATTTTTTTAAGTGACCCTACACCTCTTGAAGAGATACCTAACGTAACTCCTTGTCTAAGGTAGTTAGCGGCTAAGTCACCTTTGGTTGACACAATCCCTCTTTCGTGGAATCCCGGTGAAGTAAGTAATTTAATCTTACCCATTAGGACATTACCTTCCCACCATACTTCAGTGATTGCGTGAGATACTCTATCTAAATCGATTAGAGATGATTCAGGGTGATTTAACTCAGATAGAGCAGTTCCCTTCTTAATCATTTTTTTATAGTTCTCAGCCTCTCTTTTTAATATACGTTCAGGATATGTTCTACCATTTCTATTTGGGGTGTCATATTTTTGTAATACGGCATAAAATTCAAATGGTTTTGAGTGGTCTAACATTTCGTTAGATTCTCTAATTAAAGTTTCATTACGAGTATCATTTGGGTTAACATACCCTGCATCGTATTCAACTAATATACCTTTTCCTGATTCGTTCGGTTGTAATATTCTTAAACTCATTTCAAATGTTTTATTTATAAATATTAAACATTCTCGGTTTGTAACGATTCTTCTATTAATTTGCTCTTTTTGGTTAGATAAAAATTAAAATTTTCATTGTTTAAAAAATTATCTTTAAAAATTTGATGTGTAATTTGTTGTAACGATTCTTTGATTTCATTTCCTTTAAAATCCATATCTTCTTGGATTAGGTAAAAATTTATTTCAAGATTCATAAATGATTTTTTATTTACATTTAGTCCGCTGGACCTTAAATCTAAATCTACTATAAATTTTTCATCAAAAATTTTTTTGTTTATTGTCTCGTAAATTGAGTGTTTGATACTTCTACTTAGGTTAAGGACTGTTCTTGTCCAATTATCACATTCATAAATTGGTTCGACCCAAGTTTGTATGTTTAAGTAGAGAGATTTGAGTTGGATTGAATCTACCGTTCCATATACAATTTTAGCTGTTTTGAATCCGTGTAGTAGAGAAGTTTTTCCCTTTTTCATTAAATTTCATATTTTCCCGTTTATTTTTTAAAATAATAGGGATTTTTATGTGTAATGTCAAAACTTTTTTGTAGGAGGAAGATATATGTATTATATGATAATAGTAAAACTAAATAACAACGTAACGATTGAAAAGGCTTTAAAACTTTATAAAAGTAAAGTTATTAAGACTCGTCAAAGTGGGGAACTTTTTAAAAGAAAGGAATTTGTTAAGAAGTCTGTTATTAAGAGAAATGAACTTTCTAAGGCTAAGTATGTCCAAAAAAAGTTCAATTCTGATAATGATTAAAGATTCTCTTTAAGATTCTTAAGTTTGAAGTACGTAAGTTTATCGTATTTTTCAGAAATCACTTTTGAAATAGTTTCATCAATTCTTGTTTGCATTGATTTATCAGTGCTAGCATCTTTCATTTCCGTTAGTTTCGTAACCACGCTTTCTTTGATTGTATTATATTTTTCATTCAATGTTGAATCGTCTTCTGATAACAAATCAATTAATTCTTTTTTATCCGATTCATTTAAACCATCAATATAACTTTTGATAGTTTTGTTTGCAACACTTACCATAGTTGATAATGGTAGGTCAATTCCTTCAGTTTTTGTGATTGGTAATTTTTTAAGAGATTCTGAAATAACTTTTCTACTTTTGATTTTAGATTCAATAGTTAAAACATCGTTAGAGAATAACGTATCAATATCTGTATAGTTATTTTCAACATTTTTATTTCCAACCCAAGCAACGATTTTGTTGATATCCGATTGTTTTATTTTGTTTACAGTATTCTCGTAAAGTTTAATACTCTCATTGATATAATCGTTACAGTAAGATTCACTTAATGATTTTGGAGAACCCAATTCATCGTATAAGTAAAACAACTTGCAAATGTTTTTATTTTCAATAACAAGTTTCTTAAATGTTTTTAATTCGTTTTTGAATGTGTCGTTAGCGTATGATTCTAATAACACATTTTCTATTCTTGATTTTAGTAATCCAAAATTTTTCATATCTAATTTTTATTATAAATATCTAATCTTTTAGAAGTTTACCTAATTGTTCTTCAATATCTCCTAAAGAATTTTTTCCTTTGGATAAATCAATGTATGATTCATCTTCGGTTAATGATGCACTCTCAACTAAAATTTTTAAATTATCTCTCTTAAATGACTCAGGAGTTACTTCACCACCCGGTGCTGGTGCCGGAGCTTCAGGTGCCGGAGCTTCAGGTGCTCCTGCTTCAGGTGCTCCACCCGGTTCAGGTCCACCTAAACTTTCCATTCCTCCTCCGAAGCCTCCTCCTCCACCAGGAGGTGGTGGTGGGGATGACGGTGCCGCTCCACCTGCAGTTGTACCTGAAGGAGCGTTACCGTATAATTTATCAATATTATCAAAGATTCCCGTATGAGTAATAATAGTTGCGGTGTTTGCTAATTCAGCTCCTACAGCCATCTCAATTCTTTGTTGTTGTAAATCAAGTTTAATTTCCTCATCTGAGAATCCTAAAATATGTTTCTTAGCCCACGATACAGATACCGGAGCGATTCCCGCAATTGCTGCAACACCTTGTTGGTATAACGCAATTTTTTCTTTCCAAAGTTCAATTTTTAATAAATCGGCTTGTGATGATGGATTTGTTAACGCTAGTGTAAAGTTTGATAATTCATCTTCAAAACCTAATAGAAATAAATGAATGATTGCAATTTTATTTAATTCAGCAATCATAGATTTTTGAATTTTATTAATTGTTCTTGCAAAACGAATATCCATTAAAGATAAATTTTTACCATCACCAGCAGTTTCCTCAAAACCTAAGAACGCTTTTGGAACACGAAGTGCTGTTAATAATTTCTTTTGGATATATTCGATATCGGCAATTTCAGATAAGTTTGTTGCTCCCGGTAATGTATCAATTGGTGATGCGGCCGCTGGGTCTCTAACAGGAATAAAGTAATCTTGGTCAACGGCCATTTGATTAAATCTCATATCCACATTACCTGTTTTAGAATCCACAACTTGGTCTCTTTTAAATTTGTTCGCCACACGTTGTACATACGCTTCAACATCTTTATCATCCATATTCCCAACGAATACTTTGAATACACGTCTTTCAGGGGCTCTTGATGTTCTATAGATTAACATCGCGTCTTCAGACAACAATAATTGTTTCCAAATACGTCTTGCTTTTTCTAACATAGATGTTCCGTATGGGAGTTTTCTGTCATCACCTAATAATCTAAAGTGAGCAATCTCCCAAGAGTTGAACTCCATATCTTTGGCTTTCCATTTAAATCTTAGTCCTTTATTTTCCGCAGGTTCTTCAATATTTGCAGATTTGGCCGCCATACCTCTTTCCAAACGCTCAATTTCAATGTTTGGTAATTGCATACAACCAACAATACCTTTATCAGAATCCAATTTTAAATAAACAAAGTTATCACCATATTTACAAGTATTTCTTGTCCACATAGTTAAGTTTGTATTGATATCTAATACATTGTTAAATAAATCGGCTAGTATGGATTTTATTCTTTTTGATTCGGAATAAATTTGTAACATATAACCATTCTCATCAACAGTTGTTGATTCTTCACCATAAATGTCTAACGCCGCTGATATTTCAGGGGTATATTCCATTGACTCGTAATCATAGAATGAAGCTAAACGAGTTGGTTCATAATAAACGGCTTGAGTATATAAGTTACTTTCAATTTTAGTCCATTGATTAGATAAATAAAAAGTTTGTTGAGCTTGTAATTTTTCTCTTTCATATTCGGCTTGAGAAGTAGTTTTTAATAACTCTTTTTTGTCAAGCTTATATGTTGGGTAGTCTTGATTTAATAGGGAATTTGGACCAAAGGCTCTTGATAACCTCTGCCAAACCGTTAAATCGTTATTTTGATTATTTTCCATATTATAAATTTAATTATATTTTTTCTTATATAAATACTTGATAATTCTACATTCCACTTCCGTCATAATTATCGGTTGTTAATATTTCTAAAATTGTTCCGTTATAAAAAAGTTAATCTTTTATTAATCTCACTGAGAGTCCATTAGCTTTACTAATTACACTACTATTGATATTAGTACTATTATAAGCAATATATCGGTAATAAGCGAATGTTAATATAAAGTCTGTTGAACTCCACCATAATCCCTGATTATTAATAAGGTTAAAGGATGTTGTACGTATTCCTCCACCAAACGCTGAAAATCCGCTAGAATTAGTTGCCTGATTAGGTGTTAACCAATGACAACCACCCGTTTCTTTCATTGCTCCACCAGCAGGACTTATTCCTCCTAAATAATTTACAAGAGTTGTCCATTCGGTATCAGAAGGAATGTGATAACCGGTTGGGGCCAACCCTCTTGGGTCAGTTACCGCATACCAATTGTATAATTTTCCGTAAGTTGTTCCTGTAACCGAATCATTGTTATAGTAACACCAAGCACCTGTGGTTAAATTATTCCAAGTTGTTTGGTCAGTAACTTGAGGAATTACATCACCGTTACGATAAGTTGTTACATCTAAATTACATTTTGACCACGTTTGAGTCCCAATTGTTATATCCTGTACCGTACAATTTGGGCACGGATTTAATGTCGGTGTAGGTGTAGGTGTTTTAGTAAGTGTAGGTGTAGGTGTTTGAGTCGGAGTTAAAGTATTCGTTGGTGTAAGTGTTGGCGTAGGTGTAGGTGTTGGTGTGTTTGTATTTGTAGGTGTCATTGTAGGTGTCATTGTAGGTGTAGTACTTGGTGTTGGTGTGTTAGTACTTGTTTGAGTAGGCGTTGGTGTTTGAGTCGGAGTTAAAGTATTCGTTGGTGTAAGTGTTGGCGTAACCGTAGGAGTAACCGTAGGAGTTGGCGTAGTAGTTGGTGTAGAAGTAATCGTAGGTGTTGGTGTTGGTGTTAATGTAGGTGTTATTGTTGGAGTAGGTGTTGGGGTAGGGCAAATAAACGTACCACAAGCAGGAATATCGTCAAAATTTGTTATTATTGTTATTATACCATCCACAACTGTTACGACATAAAGAGGTGGTGTATATATATCCGGATTTGAGGGGTATGAATTAGGTCCATACACATAATTACCTGTGAATATTTCCGGAATCCCAAATGAATTGTAAAATTGTGTTCCAACATTAAAACCAATCTTTGAATAATAATAAAACTCAGACCCATTTACTTGGACTAAAGGATTAAAGGCTTTAGTAAAGTAACATTTTACATCACCAACCCCTAACGAACTAAAATTCCAATTTAGTACCCCGCAAATCGTAGCACTATACGATAAAATCACAATTGAGTATGTAGGTATAAATGTTGGTGTAATACTTGGTGTTGGTGTTATAGTTTGAGTTGGAGTAAGTGTTGGAGTAAGTGTTGGCGTAATAGTTGGTGTAGGTGTTGGAGTCGGAGGATTACCTTCACTTATAGAACTAGGTTTAGGAAAATGTTTTGTAATGTTAAGGTTATCTCCATTTTTAACATTAAAAATCCCTTGACCATTCACATTAAGTTTTGAGCCCGCAATAATATTACCTGATTTTTTTCTACTAACAAAATCACCCCCCTTAAAATTGTTTTGAACAATTACTTGGTTTGGTTTTGTTTCTTGTGTTAAATCTAGATTTATACTAACTGGAACTTCAATACTTCTCTTTCTATCTGAGATACCCATTTATTCTTTTTAAATAAATATTATCACATACCAAATAACCAACCATATTTTTGATAATCTTCACGACTAACTTGTTGGCTACCAAATTGATTAATTCTATCTTGGTAATGTGGAATAACAGGGTCAAAATTAATATTCTCTTTAATTGCTTCATTATTACTCACAGACCAAGAATCAATCATTGCTTTGGTTTGTTCGGTAACCTTACTTAATTTACTAAAAGAAGATTCTGCGACGTAAGTTGCCATCGCAATTGACATAATTAAGTCATCGTGATGTCCTTTTTGGTGGTCAGGACGACCATTGATATAAACAAAGGTATTCATCTCGTTGTATAAACGAGCACTATAAATTCTAAATTTATGTCTCATCACTTCTTCAAATGACGCAATAATTTGAACCCTTTTATTGTTAAAATTTATTCCAGGAATTTTATCCATTGCTTTTGGGTCATATTTCCATTTGTTTGATAAATCAAGACCATCAACATATAAATCCCGATAATTCATTTCTTGTAGTTTTCTGGCGGTTGAAACACCCATTCCACCGGTGATATCAATAACCACAAAACAAGAATATATTGTCGCCCATTTATGACAAATTTCCGCCATTGTATCAGGAGGTAATTTTCCCACATATTCCGCAACTTGTTCCTGAGTATCAAAATCTATAATTTGAAATGAACTAAAATCTTCAGAATCCCCACGGGAAACATCGACACCCATAATATATTTGTGACCAACAACCGGTTCTTTCCAAATCCAAAGAGCGTTACCCATCATTTTACTAATAGGTTCAAGAACCATATTTTCACGAATATTTTGCATCATAAGAGAATCAAATACATTATCTCCGGAACCTAAGAAGTTACATTCCAACTCCTGAGATACTTTACGTTTATCGTATTTTAATTTCTTTACCATCGCCTCAAACCAAGATGAACAGGGTTTGTATCCGTCAGCCATTAGTAATTTAACATCATCAAAGTTTCTTGCATCATATGATTTACTACCCCAATCAATAAAATCATTAGGGTTATATTCTTCTTTGTTTAATAAATAATGGATTATGTTTTCCGTTTTAACAAAATATAAATCTTTTGTATATCTAGGGTCTCTATACCAAAACATCTCCGTAATTTTGAAGTCATTCATATTACGTAACGCTTGGTCATATATTTCATAGTAAATTGGGTCATATCCGTTAGGTGTTGAAACCACAATTACTTTACCCCCCGTAGATAGGGATGCCATACAGGCAGACCAGAAATCACTATCGGCTTCAATAAACGCAGCCTCGTCAAATACAAGTATGGTAGGTGTAAATCCACGTAACGCATCCTTAGATGTTGCAACGGCTTTAACCTCACACCCGTTTGTTAATTTATAGTGTCTTTGGGAATTTTTTGATTTATCAAAATCTACACCGGTCCAAGATGGCCATTGACCAACAAAGGATTTAATTTTGTTTGCCATCTCCAATGAAGTATCCAACTTATTGGCGATAATCAATATTTTCTCGGGAGTTTCTTTTCTTGCAAATACTAGTTTTTTAGACATCCAAGCCGCGGTAACGGTTGATACCCCGGCCTGTCTGTATTTTAATGCAATGTTTTCGTTGTAGTTTTCGTAATCATCTAATAGAGTAATTTGGTCAGGGAAAAGTTCCAATGGAACATATTTTTTCACCGTGTTATCATAAGTTTCTAAATACGTTCTTAATGCGTATTCAGTATCTCTATTACATTTTACGTACTCTATTAGTACTTGTTCTCTTGTTAAATTCGACATACATAATGTTGTCGGTAATTTTTAGAATCCTAACGAAGATAAATCAATATCGTCTAAGTCATCTAAGTCATCAAATCCGTAATCTCCATAATTTTCACTATCATCCTCATCATCTTCGTCATCGGACATTTTTGTTTCGTATTCGTGTTTTTTAAGGATTTCAACGATTTCGTTAACCATTCTATTTATTACCTCTTTTGCTTCTGGTTTATCGGCTATAATAGCTTTTGCTAATACCATAAAATCTTTTGCCTCTAATTGAGACAATTTCATAAATAAATATTGTTGAAGGTGTCTTTGGTCGTCTTCATATAATTTGTCAGGCCAAGCCTCTCTAAATTTTTCCCAAAATATTGGTCCTAATCTTGAATCCCATATTTCTGCCGGTAACGTATCTTCAGCACCAACAACCATACTTCTTTGAACTGGGTCGTTTGGTAAGCCTTGGTCACCATATAATGAATAAATACCTTTAACTATTTCGTGAACTAATAACGGAAATGTAAATGCCTTTGCTTTAATTGTTGGTGGGTCAGTTTCAGGGTCAGATTCTGATTGTCCCATTTGACCACCACCTGAACCAGCCATACCTTCCATATCAGGGTATAACCAATATAAGTGTTCCATTAGTGATTGTGTTACACCATATAAATTTAATAAGTTTGGACTTAATCTATTTATTTCATCACTAACTAAAGTATACATATGACCACCTTTAAATGCCGCTCCTTGAACTAATGAATTAATCAATCTTCTTTTTGCTTTTTCTAAATTGAATTTTTCCATAGAATCCATAAAGTCTTCCATTTCTTCTTGGTGTTCTTCACTTTCTTTGAAAGCTTCTTCCACATCTTCTTCATCCGGTTGTTCTGGTTGGGTTTGCATTCCTTCAGACGCCCCCATTGGTCCATTAACCAATTCTACATCAAATTGTAATTGTCCTTCAGGAATACCTAATTCTTTTTTAACTAAATCAACCGCTAAGTTTTCAAGATATTCTTTATTCTGAACTTCAACTCTTTTAATTTGTTGTAAACTATTCATTACAGAACTCATTAATCCCATCATAGGATTATTCCCCTGAATTGGTGTAGTATCACCTAAAAATCTTCTTACTTTATCAACAGAGTCTTTAAATCTTTGAGAAGACATCATTTCAACAAAATCTCTATCCCCTTCTTGAGGTAATGCAGGATGTTCTGCGTATGGAGTTCTTTTTTGATTGATTTGATTTTCAATTCCCGGTTCCATTCTTTCAGGTCCTTCATAACTAACAGGTGCCTCATTTAAACGACGATTAATTTCGTTTAACATAGTTTGTTGGTTATTAGTTAAACCTTCGTTAACTAATTTTTTATCTAAGTCACTTTTGACTTTCAATATTTTATCCATTTTTAAATTTGCACTCATAATTATTTTTGATTAAGACCTAACGAATTAAATTTTAAAAAACTTGGTAATTCTCTTTTAATTGCCTTTGGAGCCCCTTGTTTACTTGGGTCCGGAGCAAAAGGATGTTTTGGAGTTGTATTTGGTCTAACCTTTGGTTTTGCCGGAGCAACTTCAGTATTTTCACCCATTTCTTTTTTCATAGCCTTTGGTGCACCTTTTTTTTCCGGGTCCGGTTGGAACGGGTGTTTTGGTTTTGTTCCTGGACTAACCTTTGGTTTTGCCGGAGCTGTTTTTGTGTCACCTTCTAAAAGATTTTGAAAATCTTTTTTAGACATTTTTGGTGTGATGTGTTTTTCTACAAGTCTCATAATTTCTTTCTCAATTTTACTTTCTCCCATAGTAAGACCTGGTTTCATTTGAGTCAGTTTAGCTTTACCAAGTTTAGTTAAAGCTCCCCCAACCATATCCATATAACTTTCTTTTGTCTCTTTTTTCTTTTCAGGAAGTTTGGCAAAGTTAGTCTTTTCTGCGAACTCATCAGCCATTTTACACCATTTTTTTTGTTCTTTTGTTTTTCCGTCACCACATTTAGCAAAGAAATATTTTTGTTGTTTTTTTGACTCAAATTTTTCGTCAATTTCTTTTTCCTCCATCATACCTGAACCGTCTTGATAATTTTCAAACCCATCATCAGTGCTTGGACCTTTTTGAATTGGGTCTTGAGTAGTTCCCCCTTTAGATTCATCATCTTTATCAAGTTCAATATCAGTTTGTTCATTAGGCATAGCCATAAAAGTCCCATCAGGATTTTTCTTTACATTATATCCTTTAGGTGTTGCAGGTAAATTACCACCTTTTTCTCCGACTTTATACGCTGTTTTAGCCGGTTCTGTTACGGGAGTGATTTGTTCTTGTAATTTACTAAATAATAAATCAACCTGACTATCAGTCATTTTATTTAGAGTTGAGGCTTTGATACCTTCTTTCACTAGTTTCAATTTTTTTTGATTAGTGTTCATATTCAATTGTTTTTTCAAATTCCAATACGATATCTCTTTCGTATAATTTATCTTTGACTGATTGTTCTGTTTCACCAAACTTGAAAACCAATCTTTTTTGACGAGTGAAATCAACATCTTCACTTTCGTTTTCCCAACATAATGCGATTATATCATCCATTGAATCTATCATCGAAAAATAGTCAGAGTTTTGAATTACTGACATTGTGATTTGGTCATTCTTCAAAACTCCTACTTTTTTAATATGTTCTATGTCCGGTGGAAGTGGATAACCATTTGATGGTTTTGACTCCCAAGCTTCACCCCAAACATCTTCAGAACTATCCGAGAAAATAAATTCATATATGTTATCACCCTTATAGTTAGGACCTAATTCATTAACATATATTAAATAACTCATTAGATTATCTGACCTTTTGTATTAACTCTTAATTGTTCGTCATTCATTTCAAATACCAAGTTTTGTTTGTTTGTTTTCCCAACCAATTTAGCGTTTGGATATTTTTCCATTAATTTTCTTGCACCAACTTCTTGAGAAATACTTTCAGATAATTGTTTGATTTTATTAATTTTAGCTTTTTTACTTTCAGTAACTAATTTAGCTTGTCTTTTTTTAGATTCTAATAATTTTTTTTCTTTATTATCTATTTTAAAGTAACCTTCGATAATTTTATCAACCTTAGATTCTGAAAAAATTCCTTCAATCATATCTTCAATATGACCTGCGTGATGAGGTTCAATATGTGGATGGTGTAAACTTCTATGTTTTGGGTGTCTTGGTTTAGAATCACCATTATCCCATTTTGTTTTATATGATGGCATATCATCAGGAATACCTAAACCGTCGTATTCATCTTCATCAAAATCGTCAAAATCACCAAATCCTTGAGGCATTTCACCTTCAGGTTCCATACCTAATTCATCGTCACTAATACCTTCTTCTCCGGTTGGTTCTTCACCACCTTCTTCATCAGGGTTAAAATCACCCATACCTTCTTCTTCAGCCCCTTCAATTTTGTCAACAATCTCTTCTTTATCATCTTCGTCCATAGATTCTAAATCTAACGCCGATAAAATTGAGTTGATAACGTATTTTGAATCTTTAGAAGTCATTTCATCTTTACCTTCTTCAGTTTCTTGGAACGCTCTTAATTTTTGAGCTAACTTACCTGTTAATTTTTGAATAGATTTTAAAGTAACTTCTTCATTATCATCATCTTCAACATCTACATCTACATCAACATCTTCAGGAGCCGGAGCCGGTTCTTGTTCAGGTGCTGGTGCAGGTGCCGGAGATGGTGCAGGTGCCGGAGCAGGTGCAGGTGCCGGAGCTGGCGCCGCTTGTTCTGATGTTTCACCACCATTCATTTTTAAAATATACTTAGTAGCCTCTTGAGGACTTTCGTAAAATAAATTAACATTCTTTTCGTTACCTTCATTAACATTAACTTCTTTAGCAACTAAATTAAGTCTTTTTAATGCTTGAGAATATGATGAATAGTATTTTCTATTTTTCATAGGCTCCATATAATCAAACTCATTAGTTGATTCAGTTAAACTACACTTAAGTACATATCCACTTTTTTCTTTATCAATTTTATAAGTTTTACCATTAGCTAAAACTTTAGTATATTCAGTAGATTTATCCTCATTAATTGGCGTAGGTATATTTTCTTTGTATCTAGCGATTTCCATAATACGTTGGATTTTATCCATTCCTTGTAGTTTTTCGCTACCAACCGGTCTTAAATTGTTTCCCATTTTATATGTTTTTGTTTGGAATTATTTTATATATAAATATGTTCAGAATTAAAAATGTTATAATTCTGAATGGTTTATTGTTAATTATATTGATTTTTCCTTTAAAGAAAGTTTTTTATCTTGATACTCATTTTGAAAATCAAATAGTTTTTGAATATAACCATTTCTTCTCAAAACTTTAAATACCAAATTTTCATCAGACATTTCCCCACCATCTTCAAGACCAGCAGTTCTATATTTTTTTAATTTATCTTTAACTTTATTAATACTATCCATACCGGATTCTATTGATTTGTCATCTGAATCCTCAATTACCTCATCAATAATTTTCATCCAATGTTTAGATTTATTTTGAATAAGTTCCGTATCAATTTCAACGTCTTCTTTTTTAGGTTTGGTTTTCCACTCATCAAATAAAACAGAATACTCACCACTACTAAAATGTGCCTCAACATCATTTTGAACATAAAGTTCCACATCATAACCATAGATTTTGATATTGTGTTTGTCGTTAAATAAAGCTTTTTTTAATTTGAAAAGTTCTTCATATAATGGAAGTTCTTTTTCTGAGAATTGGTCAAAGTCCGCAATTAAGTGTAAATCAACATCGGAATATTGTGACCAATTGTAATTGGCTAACGAACCTGTCATAACAACATCTGATATTACAACATCAACACCTAAAAATTCAATGAACTCGTATGCGATTTGTAATAGACGTTCTCTAACCTTAGAAGACATTTTATCAGACGATTCCCAAATCTTTGGATTTAGTTCGTCCTGTAAATGAAAACTAGATAATATACTTTTTAGATTACTCATTAACTATAAATACTTAAATATCTATAATTGTTAGATTTTTTTGTGTTTGTAAGTTTTAACTATTTTTGACGAAAAGAATTTCCCTTGAGATTCCGCCATTCTGAATTGAGTATATACTTGGTGTGGAACTTCATCATATTCATATAATGAACCATTATTGAATTCTACGACTAACTTTTTAGTTTCGGTGTCGTATTCTGTTTTCTTAACATTTGACGATTGGATTTCATTAATAATCTTCGTCCCTTGAATTGTTTCTTTTAATATTGCCATCTTTTAAAGGTATTTCTAAATCTATTTGTTTTAATTTACTCATAATATAATTAGTAAGCTCTTCATTGTCAATATTCCCAAAATAAGATATTAATTCACTTTTTAAATCATTAATTAAATTTCCCAGTTTATGGTATCCATTCATAATATCCTGTGGATAATATGGTGGTTTCTTCAAATCTTCTTCACCCCAACCCTCTCTATTAAATGCGTGACGAAGTTTTCTATAAAGATTAGCCAATTCAGATTCCGGATGAATCGTGTCCATATATTTTTTCCAAGCAGCTTTCTTTTCCATATTTATAAATATAATTTAAATTTGTTTTGTCCATCCAAATATTTGTATTACTTTTGTCGAACCATTTGAAATAATGGAATTAACCCTTATACTTAAATAAAACAATTAATTATGATAGAATCTATGGATGGTGGAAGTAATAGTGGAAATAAAGCAGTTAAGACTGACTCATCAACACCCGTATTAGACAATTTTAGTAGAGATTTAATTAAACTTGCCGAAGAGGGTAAACTTGACCCTGTAATTGGTAGAGAAAGAGAAATCACACGAATCGCCCAAATCCTTTCACGTAGAAAAAAAAATAACCCAATTATCATTGGAGAACCTGGTTGTGGTAAAACCGCAATCGTTGAAGGTCTTGCCATTATGATTTATAATGGGGAATGTCCAAGAAACTTAATGGACAAACGTATCGTATCATTAGATATGACATCAATTGTTGCCGGAACCAAATATCGTGGACAATTCGAAGAAAGAATGAAAGTTATTATTGAAGAACTTCAGAACGCACCGAACATCATTGTATTCATTGATGAAATCCACACAATCGTAGGTGCAGGAAATTCGTCAGGTTCAATGGACGCATCAAACATCTTTAAACCGGCACTTGCCCGTGGCGAGATTCAATGTGTTGGAGCAACAACCTTAGATGAATACCGAAAAAACTTTGAGAAAGATGGAGCGTTAGAGAGACGTTTCCAAAAAGTTGTGGTGGATTCGGCGACCAAAGAAGAAACTTTGGAAATCCTTAAAAACGTAAAAGATAAATACGAGAACTTCCATAAGGTAACTTATACGGATGAAGTATTGTCAGTATGTGTTGATTTAGCGGACCGTTACATCACCGATAGAGAATTTCCGGATAAAGGGTTTGACATCATTGATGAGGTTGGAGCAAGAAGTCAAGTTGAAATTAAAATGCCAGAATCAATTGAGAAGTTAAAACAACAAGCCGCAGACATCAAACAAGAAAAAGTGGATGTTGTAAAACAACAACGATATGAGGAGGCAGCAAATCTTCGTGATAAAGAAAAACGCATCTTAACCAAACTTGAAGTTGAAAAGAAAAAGTTTGAGGAAGAACTTCTTTCACACAAAAAAGAAATCAGTTTGGATTTAGTTTATGAGGTGGTTTCCAATATGACCAAAATTCCGGTAACCAAATTAAACGCAGACGAAACCAAATTATTATCTGATATGGAGACAAACCTATCCGATAAAGTTATTGGACAATCTGAAGCCGTTTCAAAAATTGCAAAATCAATTCGTAGAAACAGAATCGGAATCAAGGACCCAAACAAACCAATCGGTTCATTCATCTTCTTAGGGTCAACAGGTGTTGGTAAAACATACTTGGCAAAACAACTAGCGAAACAAATGTTCGGTAGCGAAGATAATATGATTCGTGTGGATATGTCCGAGTATCAAGAAAAACACACCATTTCAAGATTAATTGGAGCACCTCCGGGATACGTTGGATACGATGAAGGTGGACAATTAACCGAACAAGTGAAAAACAAACCTTATTCTGTAATTCTATTTGATGAGATTGAGAAAGCCAATAAAGATATTTTTGGAACTCTTCTTCAAGTATTAGACGATGGTCACCTTACCGATGGTATGGGGAGAAAGATTAACTTCAAAAATTGTGTCATCATTATGACATCAAACGTGGGTGTTAAAAAATTACAGGATTTTGGTTCAGGTGTTGGTTTCAAAACTGGTAATAGTTCTTACGCTGAAGAAGAGTACAAACGTGAGGTTCTTAAAAAAGAACTTAAAAAATTCTTTACACCTGAATTCTTAAACAGAATTGATGAGGTCGTTATCTTCAACTCTTTGGTTAAAGAAGATGTTAAGAAAATTGTGACTTTGGAGTTGGATAAATTATCTAAAAGATTGGTTGGATTAAAATATAACATCACATTTGATGAAACTATTTTAGAATTAATTTCTGAAGTTGGATTTGACGAAACCTATGGGGCTCGACCAATCAAAAGAGCAATCCAAGATAAGATTGAGGATTTTGTATCCGAAGAGATTATCAAAGGAAATATGGTGGAGGGTGTTCCATACACCCTTATAACCGTAGATAAAGAAGTGGTGGTTAAATCAGAACCTGTTAAAAAAACAAGAAAGAAAAAAGAGGATAATTAGTCCTCTTTTTTTTGTTCTAAAAATATAAGAAAAAAAAAGAGACCGAAGTCTCTTAATATTTTATTTTTTTTCTACAATCATTACAAATCCACAATAATTCATTTTTTACTTGGGAACCTTTTCCTTTAGCATCATTCATTAAACATTTAATATTTGTTTCACAATGAGGTATTCCTAAAGTATGTCCAATTTCGTGAACCACAACTTTAACCATTTCATCAGAATGATTTTTACCTAATCTTTTAACTGATACAACACAAGGTTTACCACTCATAAGACCTAAACCAAAAATACCCCAATTATGATATAATTTACCGTTTAGTTCTCTATCGGTAGAAATATCAACATCTGTTAAACCTAATACTTTACCATCACAATTTGAATACTTTGACTCTAAATAATTAAGTATTTGGTCTGCGTTATATTTTTTTAGACCATTAACTTTTGTTGATTTAGGAACCTTAATACGGTTTAATACTACAACATTAAAAGAATAAAATTTGTTTAATTCTTTTGAGCTCAATTCAACATCATCATTTGAGATGTTTCCCATAGGGACCAAATATATTGTTGGTTTACGTGTGGTAAATCCAAACAATAAAAATACGGATATTAATAATATTTTTTTCATATCACAAAGATACGAAAAAAAAATTAAGCAACCTCTTCTATTTTAGGTAACATTTGACCTAAAGATTCAAGATTAGGACATTGTTGTGAATCTTCACCCATTGCTTTGAAGAATTTATCATTTTGAACTAAATAATTATTTTGAGTTTCACCAATAATAAAAACTAACGCACCGACTGCATATGGTCTTGCAATTTTTAAAAAGTCTTCAGGAAGATTAATACAACCATATGATTTGTTAAATTTAGAAGTACCTAAATATTGTTCAACAGTTTTTATAAATGAATCCGGAATACTTTCAGATTTTGGTGATGCACTACTACCCATAGCTTTTTTAAGTTCTCGCATTGCTTTTACTCTTGGAGCTTCATTATAAAATCCGTGAATAGCGTTTGCTAAACTTTCGCCGTCTAAAGTTGTTACATTAAAGATATTATTATCACCACCAACATAATCCTCATCAGTTTTTAACGCATTAATAGAATAAATTCCTTTAGGAAAAAATCTTGATTTATTTTTATTTATATAATCGTAAATTAATTCCTTATCATATTTTTTACCACCACCAGTTTTATCTTTATATTCTTGTGATTTCACATCATATTTAAAACCCGCAGCATTGGCATATTCGTCCCAAGACCATAATGCTTTAGCTATTGATTTAGCGTCTTGAGATTGAGCATTTAACCCATCTATCGTATATGATTTAGCAACAAAATCGCCTTTTTTGTTAAACAAATAAATGTTATTATCTCTTGTATCAATAACGAAAAAATTTCTATTACTAAATTTAGGTCGTATACCAACATATGAAATTTCACAAGCACTTCTTACAGGAACACCATTAGAAATTAATTCTCCACCAACTTTTTGATATTGACTCATTTTTGTCAAATCAACCCCTTTAGTACTAGGTATTGAAGGACAAAAATTTTGAGATGTTTTATCATCTTTTTTAATTGGTGTTTCAGGTTTTTTAATTTGCATAGTCTTATCACCAATAACTTGTTTAATACTAGTTATTGATTTATGATTTTTAGCCTCTTTCCAATTAGGGTACTTGTCACCATATTTTGTATTTTCTTTACCTTTAAAATAATATTTACCATTTTCAAATTTATAATCATACGCATTATCGTGGTCAGTAACTATAATTGGAGACACACCTTGTTCACTTAAATAGTGACGTTTAGTTGCACTTTCGTGAAGATTTAATATTCTATTTTTTTCTTCTTCGTTAATTATAAATAAATTTTTCATATTATTTCGGAGTTGTTGGGGTATAACCCTTAAATTCAGGGAATGATTTAGCTTTGAACTGTGAACCCGCAGCTGTCGGTGCTCCCGCAGTTGGTGGATTAGTTCCAGCACCCGGTTGCCCTATTAAATCATTGATATCGATTTCAGAATATCCTGAACCTCCACCAGCAGCTACACCACTATTTTCTGTACCGGTTTTTTGACCTCCGGTATTAGCACCTGTAGTTTGAGCACCTGTTGATGCACCTTGAACACCAGTTTCAGCGGTTTTCTTAATTGCTGCCGATGACGCGTCGGTAGTATTGTTGGTTGGTTGAGTTGTAGTAGTTGTTGTGGTTGCGTTTGTATCTGTTTTTGGTAAATTTTGTAATGACGATAAAATACTTGCAGATGTTTTAGGTCCATATTTACCATCCGGAGTTAATCCGGCTTGAGATTTTGTATTTAATAAAGTTTGTAATTCAACAATTGAAGGGTATTTAACCCCTATTTTAATAGGTGTCACTGGTGGTGGTGGTGTTGTTGCTGCCGGTGGAGTAGTTCCTGCAGCTGTTGGTGGAGTAGTTCCTGCTGCTGTTGGTGGAGTAGTTCCTGTGTTAGCACCTGTAACACCACCAATTTCTACACCAGGTTTAGACCCACCAATCGTATTTAGAGATTGTTTAATAGCATCAACCACTTTTGGGTCTAAATTTCCATAATTCCCTGAGTCAATGTTTCCAGCAATAGTTTTAACATCCTGTTCAGAAATAACAATACCTCTTTTATACCCCAAAAGGTATTTCATATTTTCAATTTCTTTTAATATATTTTTTTTCATTATCTTGGTCTATTTGCGTTTGCTTGTAATTGTTTTATTGCATCATTAAGTTGGTCTGAAGTCATACCAACTTGTTGTTGTGCTTGAGCGATACCTCCAGCGGGTGTTCCTGTTGTTGGAGTTGTTGTCCCAGCAGCAGCTGCTGGTGGTGTTGTAACCTCTGATTTAGGAGTATCTTGTGGTTTACCATTTAATTTTTCATTAATTTTTTGTAACAAACCGGAATCCATAATACCTGTTTCAGGTAAACCTAAGAATTTTTGAATAGCCTTAGTATTTTCAGTTGTTTTAGCAACAATTTGTTGTTTATATTGTTGTAATTTTTTTGCCTTGTCATCAGTTGTTACCGCAGTTTTAAATTCAGGGTCATTACAAGAATATTTTTCAGATTTATTATTGGCAACAGGTTGTTTACGTTTATAACCATTATTATAATACACATAACCTTTTATTATATATGCTGTCGACCCGTCTGATAATTTAGTTGGTTTAACCCCTTGACTAGGGACACACGAATATATTCCTTCCCAATTTTTTTCTCTAGCAAGACCATCTTTCTTACCAGCACCTGCTTGAGCATTAAATCCAAGTGGATTATTTGGTATTGCTCCAAATGGTGAAGTTTGTTCATTCAAATATTGACGTTTTGTTGCACTCTCGTGAATATTTAAAATTCTATTTTTTTCTTCTTCGTCTAAGAAATATAATTTTTTCATAAAATATTTTATTTATAAATATCATATAAAAAAAAAAGAGACCGAAGTCTCTTAGAATAAATTTTTAAATTTTGGTTCTGATTTATATTGGTATTTCTGATATCCCAATCCTTCAATCATTTTTTTACCAGTTTCAATTCCATTATAAACATCCTCAACTACAACATATTCATTTCTTGTGTGATAGTCGTAATAACCTATTGCAAAATTGATACAGGCAAAATCAAAAGTATTCTTTAATGCGTAAACATCGGTATAAGGGTTTGAGAAGTATTCTTGTTCCCCATTGAAACTCTCGTTTAACACATTATTACAAGTCTCAAAGAACTCACTATCTCTTTCAAATAATCTTGTTCCCATACAAACTTCAGTAACCATTCTATTACCCGGAGCGTCAAACTGAATCCCATAACCAACATTCATAAAGAAGTTTGGGTCGGCTTTTTTAGACCCGTGACATCCGGTTTCTTCTGATACGAAAAATGCTGCTTTCAGATTTGGTAATTCTTTTAATAATTCCAAACACGCATAAACACCACATTTATCATCACCACCAATTCCGGTTGGTTCATCAAAATCGTTATAAGCCTTTAAAGCCGGTTTAATTTCATACTGACTATTCTGTAACATTTCCTCACGAATATTGATTGAGTCAATACTATGAACTGTATCAGTGTGAGCTATTACGCAAGGGAAGTAATCGACAAATTCATCCGTTTGTTTAACAGCGTAAATATTGTAATGTTCATCCACATTGAAGGGAATCCCATTTTCTTCTAACCAATTGGTTATAAATTCAACCATAAGGTCTTCTTGATAAGTTTTTGTCGGAATTGACAAAACCTCTTTTAATAATTCGTAATTTCTTTCCATAGAGCAAATATAGGAAAAATAATTTGAATATTAACTATTATTTTAATTTATTCTAATAAACCCTTCAAATAACTCAGGTGAAACTAAAAAATTATTAAATTCTTCTTCAGTATAACTTCTATCTTCTATTCCCACACTACCGTCTTTTTTAAACACCTGAACAAGTATTCTATTATTTTTTGGGTTAATTCCTCTATAGAAAAATTCTCTTCCGGATTTAGTTGTATATCTGTTATTAATTTTAAATTTAGAATCAAGTCGTTTATATAATTCACCATACTCGTAGATATCGACATATTGAGATTCGTCCTCAAGTTTATCAATAATTTTATCCAAGTATCTTGAACATTCGGAATCAAAATATTCTTGGTCAAAATCCACAGCATCTATTTCATAAATATAATCACCCCATCCAGTAATCTCCATATCTGAACCAATTCTAAACAATAATTCACTTATAGTTAATGTTTTATCTCCCATTGTATCGTATAGAGATAATAACATCCCAACACTTGTAAAATATTCTCTAAAACAATGTTTTGTAAAAATTCCGTAATTGTAGAATGGGTTACAAAAATCGTCTTTTATCATTTGGTTAAACCCTCTGGTTTTAGATTCATTTGTTTGTGAAGTATACTCGTAAATCATTGACTCTACCTCATTCCCAAACATATTAAGTAATTTTTGACCTGCTTCCGATTTTTGGTCATCAGTATCTAATGGAACTGACTGTGGAGAAATGATTGAAAGAATTTGTTTTACCTTTGTAAGGTTTTCTTCATTAAATTGATTAAAAAAATATCCATCCTTAAAATCTTGGGTTGCCTGATAATCATCTTCCCACTCATAGGTATCGTAGTTCCCGGTAATAGCGTTGTAATACCACATATCATCATCACTAGGATTGAATAACTTAATATAGTCATCCTCGTCAAAACTTAAATCTATTTTACTTTTGAACGGAGCTTTTGGTGTGTATTTAAAATCGTAAATAGCATCGTCAGCATTCTCTAACTCACGACTACTAACTTGTTCACCCTTGGCAATTTTAGTTAATAACTTATACGTTTCACCAACACCAATAATATCATCAACAACTGATTTAACCTCATCGGGAAAATTATACAGAATATCATTTTTTGGACGAGCAGTACCATAGGTATTATAATATTCAATCTTACCATCCTCTTTATGAATCGTATAAGTAACCAAACCATTATTTAATTGGAGATTTTTATCTATAATAAAGTAAGTATCCCCCTCTCTAAATTGATTCCAACTACCTTTAAATTTTTCCGGAGCGTAATACACAAAGGCATCATAGTCCAATGGGTCTACAACCAACCAATCGTCATTGTCTAATAATATGTTTTTCATTCCGTGAAAGCTCTTTGTATCAGGCATTGATATTTATTTTAATAATAAATATAATTTTATTTGGATTTATCCAAAAATGTATTATCTTTGTGGTATCAAAATATGGGAGCGACACGGAATTGATTATTAGTAATAGTTATTCGGGGCACGTAGTGAGATGTTCTCTATCACTTAAATCTATGGGTACAACAATTTAGACGGAAACGTTTTAAACAAAATGGCTCTAGTAGGTCTTGTACGTCAAGACGAGCTTGTGAACGTAGCGTAAGCAAACTCACATTGGGGTCGGTGGACATATAACCCAGCAACAGGAGTCCCTACAAAGGTGTGGTACCTATCCGAAAAGGTACAAGTGGAGGATTAGTTCTCAGTAAACCAAACCACTCTAAAAATAAGGGAATTGTGAAATTTTGGATTGTTAGCTTAAACAATATCCTAAACGTGTAGTCCTTAATAGGTAGTACAAATAAGACCGGAGTTCGAGTCTCCGCGCTTCCACTTCCACCGGAGAGTCCCGACACCTCCATCAAAAGAAAAACCCATCATATGATGGGTTTTTTTGTTATCAGTTCAAATGTTTATTTTTTAATCTTGTAGTAAATCCTTTGATACCGGAGTTACATTTAATTTATTTATTAATTTATCAAATCTTGAATCCATAATTCTATATACTTCATCAAAACCTTTATGTGTTTCGTCAGCTCTAGCATTAATATACCTATTTGTTTCCGTATATAATTCGTCTGTTCGTTTAATCTCACCATCTATACGACGATGTAGTTCCTCACTTACTCTGTTTATATCATTAAAGATAAGTCCTTGTACTTGTTCCAATTGGGAACATTTTGATTTTAATCTTTTAATTTGAATGTACATCATAACCACAACTCCAACTCCCAGTATCCCGAGAACCAAACCTATACCCATAATGAACGATGTTAAATCTACCATAATTTCTTTTTTTTATTTGTTTATTATTGAACTGATAATTAAGTATAATAAAAAAAGGGACTATTTCAAGTCCCTTTATTATATAGTATTTTTATATTTTAATTTTCGTCATCATCAAACATTCCCATTTCATCACCCCAAGATTGTAAAAAATCTTGTTCTTCTTCGTGGCTAGGTTCCTCATCATCTTTAGTATATTCCCAAGCTTGAACTTCATTCTTAAATTTATTAAATGAAAAATTAATTTCGTCTAAATCAAAACCTAATTTATAATCATTAAAAACATTTTTCATATCATCTTTAATGTTATGTTTCATATATCCAACCATAACTTTGAAATACTTACGTAAATGATTTTCATTAAATGGTTCTCCAATAACTTCATCTAAAACGTGTTGGAAATGAGCGTCTATATAAAACTCCCAAGCTTTAGATAATGTTAAAACTTTTTTGTTTGAACCTAAACTATCATCTTCTTTAATCACATTTTTTTTACCTGAGTGCATCTCAAGGATTCTATTTTTCTCTTCTTGAGAAATGTTATTTAACAAATTTTTCATATTATTAGTTTTTTATTATAAATATATTAAAATTAAAAAAAAATCATTTCAAGTCTCTTTTCATATCTCTATCAATGTCCCGAGATTTTATACTATCTCGTTTATCGTGGAGTTTTTTCCCTTTGGCAAGAGCAATCTCCATCTTAACTAATCCGGTGTCATTTATGAAGACACGATAAGGAATGATGGTTGTCCCGTTGATTAACTCACTCTCCAACTTATTCAGTTCTTTTCTCTTGGCTAATAGTTTTCTATCCTTAACGGTCTCGTGGAATGACCCAAACCCATAATCTGAGATGTTCATTCCTTTAACAAATAACTCATTATTATTGAAATAACAATAACTTTCCGAGATGGAGACCTTTCCCTGACGGATGGATTTCACTTCTGAACCAACTAGTTTGATTCCCACAATTAAAGTTTCCAAGAAGGAATATTCAAACTTGGCTTTCTTATTGACTATGTTAATTGATTTTTTCATATGACAAAGATAATATAAAAATTGATATAAACAAAAAACCCCAACCAATTAAATGGTGGGGTTTTTATAATTTTATTTTTTTTAATAAAATATACTATCTAGGTCCTAAATCATATTCATTATCATCTTCATCTTCATCATCATTACTATCTTCAACAGGAGTCACACTTAGTATGTTAAATCTTTTAGAAAATTTAGGAATTTTTGTTACATTAATTATAGATGAACTACTTCCAAATTCTGTTGAGTATCTTACTATCACTTTCTCATCATTACTATCTTCAACAGGATTTACACTTCGTATATTAAATCTTTTAGAAAATTTAGGAATTTCTTTTACATCAATTATAGATGAACTACTTCCAAATTCTGTTGAGTATCTTACTATTACTTCCACACTTTCATTTATTGTTTCTTTAGTAATAATACTCTTTTTATTTGAGTGCATCTCAAGTATTCTATTTTTTTCACCTTGTGATATATCATTAAATAAATTTTTCATAATATTCTTTTAATATAAATATATGATATAAACAAAAAAGGTGATACAAATTAATGTACCACCTTTTGGCTTAATACGATGAGAATACTCGTCTTATTGAGAATCTTCGGAAGCATTATTTTTTCGCTTCTTTTCCACCATCTTTTGAATGGTAATCCTCATTGCCGATTGGTTAGACCAATCACTCCTTGAGATATCATCTACTCTCTCATTATTCAACTCTCTTCAATCTTGCGAACTGACTCCGGATTCGACTCCGTAGAGGTTTTTGGCGAGAATACATTCAGACTTGCGGTCATCCTGTGCAACGAACGGCTCGTTACTATGTAGGCAACTTGTCGACGATACCTGACAGACACTTTTGCTCTTTTCTGTTTAGTTTTTCACCATATTGAAAATAGTTAACGTGTTGTGGATGTGTCCAAGTAGAGGTCTGTCTTAGGCTTCATCATCTTTTGGACGAAGAAATACCAACCTACTCGGTAGAGTGTCCCCACTCTCATATTTTAAGAATTCTTCAAATCAAAATCTTGGTAGATGTTTGATAAGGATAATGACAGCACCACCTGTTACTTATCTTGTCTTTCGACTTTAAGATTTCTCTCATATTGGAACCCGCAATAATTAAGTTGGATAACCTAACTTCTTACTTGATTCCTATCACTTATTCCTGTTGGAGTTCCCCCCTCAACCGAAAGACCCACATCTCCCGGTCACCCAACCACTTTCTCTAAAGCGTCGCCCTCAATACTGAAGGTCAGATGGTATGTGACTTGTATACTCGAGTCCCATTTCTGAGACCGCAAACCTGTTAACACAACAGATTCACTTTAGCCCGGTTTCCCGGTTTATTTAAGGATGATATACCACCCATTATCGTTTTTATAATACCTAAGTACTATATGGATAATCTAAAATGTTTAAGAACGTTTTGAGGTTTCCCTCATTTGTTTTACAAAGGTAAGTGATTTTTTTGAGAAGTCAAACACTTTTGTATTTTTTTTTATTATTTAATATTTTGTAGTTCCCAATCAAAATTTTTTCCCCTCATAACATCATCTGTCATTAACTTACTTTTATGTAAATCCCAAATAACCTCAATCTTTAAAAATGGGTTAAAACCACTAATTAATAAAAGATATTGTTCATTATTGTTTGTTTTATTAGTTATAATATAATAACCACTTTCAAGTTTTGTGTCCATTTTTTTTATTTTTTTTATTTTTTTTATTTTTTTTTAATCTGTGATAAGACCTTAAGATTTACAAATTCGTAGGTCACCCATTCTTTACTACCTAAAACTCGCACTCCCGGCAGGGATAGTCTGCTGTAATAGGTCTATCTGCTATCTTATCACAGAATAAATTATGTGTGTGTACGCTCTACCATTATAGCTAAACCTTGGTCATCACGATTACGGTTGTTGGAATCGAACCAACGACTTTACACTACACATTTTGTGGTATCGGCAGGGTTCGAACCTACGGCACAGAGTCTTTCGTTACTCCTGCTCTACCAAAGGAAGACGAATCCCCCACTGAGCTACAATACCATTATAAGTTAGTGGACGTATGCTCTACCATCTGAGCTACAGCTTTTAATCACCGGAGGGATTTGAATCCTCGACACAACGTCCACCTATATTTTCAATAATTTTAAGAACTTTATTTCTTCTACAAAGATAATACTTTTATTTTAATATATCAAATTATTTTAAAAATAATTTTATTAATTGAGTTAATCCTCCCATACAACATATTCCCGCACAAAAATAACTAAATCCGGGATTTCTACCATTCTCTTTTTGTGTTTTTGCGGAGAATAGGTTTAATCCCATCAATCCGAATTGTAATAATACTATTTCCATAATTTTTATAATTTAATGTTTGTAGTCAGGACAGGACTCGAACCTGTAACTTTATTCCACTACACGGTTTGCGTCTACCATTCCGCCACCTGACTATGTTTCGTTAATGTTAAAAACTGATTCAATCCTCCTAAAAAACACTAACTTGCTACTTACTGATATTGGCTCGCCCATCCATTTCTCATATTGATTTACCTGAAACTTCTTCGGGTTGTTGATTGACCACTCCCGCTTACTCAAGTAGTTTTTACATACTCATCATCCAACCCATTCGGTTTTGTTCTTGATACTGAGAATAAGTACATTTTCTCATTGACTTATAATCCGGTCTCAACTTAGTGTGAGTTGGGTATTTCTTCTCGTGTTCTTTCTGTTCTCTCATAACACGAGCATACGCCTCTCTTTTACTTGGTGCCCACACATCATTAAATCCACCACCAATCCAATTAAACAAATATAGGTATTCACCATTAACACTTCTATACAATTTCTCTTTAGCCATAATTTATCCGTTTTGTGAGTACAAAGATAAGCATTAAATTCAAACTACCAAACTTTTTTTAATTTTTTTTTATTTTTTTTACTACAACGATTCCGTAAATTTTTGTGGCATAGAACTTGATATAGTGGGTGTAATAAACTATAATTTTAACGAACTTAAAATTAACATTAAAAACAAATTATTATGAAAAAAGTATTTTTAGCCCTTGCAGTAGTAGCGACGTTATCTTTAACATCTTGCAAACACGAAGCAAAAACTTCTGAAACTGAAGTTGTTGCCGATTCAACATCTGTAGATTCTACATCAGTTGATACCACTCAAGTAGACACTACTGAAGTGAAGTAAAACAAACAACCCCTCTTCGGAGGGGTTTTTTTATTTTAATAATTGTTTGATTCTATCTATATCGTTAATTATTCGTTTTTGTTTACTTTCGTTTAAACCAAACATTGGTTTAGCTACTTTGGAAATCATATCTATCATAAAATTTTGACCGAATTTTTTAGCTCCTTCCTCACTATCCGCCTCATCTCCACTTGAACTACCATCATTTGATGAACTACCAACATTATTAGAAACGTGAATATGGTTTTCGTGTTTTCCATCACTAAATCCAAAATATAAAACAGCCTTATCATTTCCTGATTCACGATTAATCGTATAACTATAACCATTGGACAATTTATTTACAAATGCTATAATACTATCATAGATTCCATTTTTTTTGGCGTCCGCCACAGAACTCCATCCTTTACCATTAATTCTATTAATATCAATAGCCTCACCTGTTTTATGTCTACTTTGATTACCTGACGATGTTGTATCTCTATGTCCGGAATTTGCGGTCCCAATAGTCACTGTTATACCAACAGCATCAGCAGCATTATCAATATCTTCAAGTAATGATGAGTTTATTTCATCTGATGCTGCACTACCCTCCCATTTTATATTTGGATAATCCGATGTGTTAACAGCACTAACATCTTCCATTAAATTGATTAACTTTTTCATATTATTGTTCTAAATGGTTCATTAATACACCACCAATAGATGTTGAATAAACCAATAAATGATTTACCGATTCTTCATTTAATTTTGTTTTTTTCTTGGTATAATCAATACCTAACATACCAATAAATCGACCTTCAATACATTTTATCGCAAAAAGATAACCTGATTTACATCCAGTATCTTCAGCAATATATTTTAACCCAAAAGTTGCTATAGTTTCATCTTTAAAGTCAGATATTTCAATTTTATCGTGTTCTAATAATTGATTAATTGAACGGCTAAATAAATTAACAGGTATATTGTGAAAATTCCCCTGTATTGAAGATACTGATGGTGCCACAGATTCATATATAATACTGAATTTTGCCATCGATTTCCCGGTTGGGTAAAAATTACCTCCATTATGAAATTGTGCAACCCAAACTCTATCTCCTTTTAATTCTTCTTTAATATGGTCTAATTTTGTCATTACAAGTTCACTGACTTTTAACGTTTCCAACACCATATCCGGTTTTTCTTCTTTTTTCTCTAATTTATTCTTGATGAATAATAATAGAACGGGACCTAATACCCCCGTAATAAACGCTACTATTATAGATGCACTCATAAATTTTATCTTAAATTACCAAAGTTTTTTAAGAATTGTTCCTTAGTAATTTGTAATTTTTGACCACTTTTAGTTCTAACCACCATCATTTCAGGTTTTTTAGGTGTGGATTCAACAATTTTTTTCTTTGGAACTTCAAAAACTTTAGGTTTATGGTTTTCAACCACTTTAACTTTTGGTTCTTCAATAATAGGTTCTTCCTGTTGGAAAACCTCAACAGTTAATCTTGGTTTTTCTTCTTGTTCTTGTTCAGAAACAACCACATTAACTTTTTTGTTTGTTTTTACACCAAAGTCAGAACTCCAAGGCTCAAAATAGACATCGTCGGCAATGACCTCTAATCTCATATTACCTTTTGTTCCTTCAGGTAAAAAATGTTTAGTTTTTGGGATATTTACTTCACACACTCCTGTATTTTCAATAGCACCATTAAACATATAAGACATTTCATCTGTCTCAATTACTAATCTTACTTTAGATTTCGCTAAAGAAGTTCCTTCAATTTGTATATTACAATTGAATTTATTCGGTTTGTCTGTATATAAAAAGTAACTCATAGCTAATAAATATCTTAATCTTTTATAATTGTCACATCAACTTTAATATTTTTCTGTTCTTTCATCAATACTTCCACATCTTTTAACTTTACTGTGACTTTATTGTTCTTAGTTTTATTAACTCTTGTCTCAAATTCAATCTCATCAACATCTAATCTTACAAATAATCCAATTAAGGTTGCGACTTCGTCTTGCCTTAATTCTTTCATTTTTTTACGGATTCTTGGTCCAATACCTCCTGCACCAACAATTTTCTGAATTACGCAAGCCTCTTTCCACGTAAATGGTGTCTCCATCCACGCGAAAGGTGTATCATCCCAAGAATAACAAATGCTTCCCATACTATTTATAAATAACTAAAAATTTGTAAAATTGTAGTATGTCTGATATTTCTAATCAATTAATTAAGGATTCATATAATTATGTCCTACAATCTGACCTATCAACCGGTAATATTTACCGTATTGGTGGGGGTATTCCCGTTAATCCAATATTTTTATCCGGATTAACAATTATCTCAAGTTTTAAATTTTCAAATGGTTCTGAAAGAGCAGGATATGTTTTAACATCAGATGGTTCAGGTAATGCAACTTGGAGTCCTGTTTCAAATCAAAAAATAATATTAAAAAAAATTGATTTAGGCACTAGATTAATTAATGGATTGGGTAATGTTGTAGTTAATTTAGTTAATGTTTGGGATAGGTTAACTAATTCTATTATTGGTAAACAACTTTACTATTCCGGAGTTAAAGTTGATTATTATTTTACTTACAATAATCCAAATAATGGTATTAGAACTAAAGAATTATGGACAACTCAAACATTTAATGTAAATCTCAATACATCATTTGCGTTTAGTGGTATTTGCAATTATATTAGTCAAAATTATGAAACAACATTAGTGAATTTTTATTGTGAAATTTATTTAAATTTAAATCAAAATTATTTATCTCCAACACAAGTTAGATTAACCAATCCACTATTTAATTCATTAAATCCGTACAAATATAGTAGAGGTAAAAATTATACAGGTGAGGCTGAGTTTGTACGAAGTAATAATAACTTACCAAAATCATTGAATTCTATTGAAAATAATTTTATAAATGGCTGGCAATATTATTACGACGTTGGAGCTTCAAAAGATATTGTGAAAAAAGTATATGATATAATTTCAACACCTGAATTTTATGGTCCATTCTCGGCAGAGTCACAGTCAATATTAATTTTTGACACTCCATATTCAAATGAAAGTAGAGAGGTTATTAAAAATAGTGTCTATGTTGAAACTTTAACCGGATTTTATTCAAAATTTAAAATACCGGTAAATCAACACGGATTTTTCGAATCTTGTGTAAAATTATTTAATAATTTTTATGGTAATTTATTGTATGATATTGTTAGTGGCTCTACACCTACAATTAATAGTCACGCATCAATAGATGGGTATAATTCATCATCATTCTATCAAATGATTGACACTTATCGTATTTACCCCAAAGGAACACCAGGAATAATTTATTACACGGTTAATTTTAAATTAAATGATTTACTTTTTTCAATGGGAATAGATAAACATCTAAAATATATTGGAAAATTTAGACAAAAGTCATATGTTCAAGTATTGCCGTATTATCAAAACGTTTATATATTAAAAATAAGTGTTAATGGGGATAATAATCCACTATTATTTATTAATAATTTAATTAATAATTATCTTCAAATTAATGACTCGTCACTAAAAAGTAAAATCATCGATAACACCCCTAATCCTTATTGGACTAACGGGAATTATGGTTATATGGCTAATGAAAATTATTTTTATAATTATAACCCTTATGGTCCGTATTTGGTAATTCAATCAACGGATGAAAAGATGTATCAACTATCTCAAAACCCAATTTATACTGCGAGTAGTGTGGATACCATTTATATTGGGGGTGGTTTTACTAATTATAATCACAACGGAGCAAATTATATTATTAACTTAAATACGGATGGCTCAGTTAATTCCACATATAATTCAGGATTTGATAGTTATGTTCAGGTAATTGTAATACAATCAGACAATAAACTATTAGTTGGCGGTAATTTTTATAGTTATAACGGAACCGGAGCAAGTAGAATTATTAGATTAAACTCAGATGGTTCAGTTGATTCATCATTTGTTTATGGTTCGGGATTCAATGGTAAAACAACTGTTCAAACAATTGCAATACAATCAGATAATAAAATATTGGTTGGCGGTGGTTTTAATAATTATAACGGAACCGGAGCAAATTATATCATTAGATTAAATTCAGACGGTTCGGTTGATTCATCATTTGTTTATGGTGATGGATTTGATGACCTTGTTAATATAATTACAATACAATCAGATAATAAAATATTGGTTGGCGGTGGTTTTAATAATTATAACGGAACCGGAGCAAATAGAATTATTAGATTAAACTCAGACGGTTCGGTTGATTCATCATTTGTTTATGATGATGGATTTGATAGTGATGTTCAAACAATTGTAATACAATCAGATGGAAAAATATTGGTTGGAGGTTATTTTAGGAATTATAACGGAACCGGAGCAAATAGAATTATTAGATTAAACTCAGACGGTTCGGTTGATTCATCATTTGTTTATGGTTCGGGATTTGATAACCTTGTTAATATAATTACAACACAATCAGACAATAAAATATTGGTTGGTGGTTATTTTAATAGTTATAACGGAACCGGAGCAAATTATATCATTAGATTAAACTCAGATGGTTCAATTGATTCATCATTTGTTTATGGTTCGGGATTTGATAACCTTGTTAATATAATTACAACACAATCAGACAATAAAATATTGGTTGGTGGTTATTTTAATAGTTATAACGGAACCGGAGCAAATTATAT
>Ga0209188_1000161_pt1 | contig 75590 bp, 74 predicted proteins | sample C_130625_EF_Meta_FD_187307 | JGI IMG/M metagenome (GOLD analysis project Ga0209188, IMG submission 187307) | Freshwater microbial communities from Lake Croche, Canada to study carbon cycling - C_130625_EF_MetaG (SPAdes) (version 2) | ecosystem: Environmental > Aquatic > Freshwater > Lake...
TCGAATCCCTCTCTTTCCGCCAGTAGGCAGTTGGGTTTTTGCCAAAAAATACTAGTAAACCCTAGTAGGGGCATTATCAATTTAAATAAATTAGGTTGTTAGAATTTTCACAGGCAATGTTGCCTTTTTTTTGCTTAAGGAATTCCTAGTGAACTTTCTAAAACTCTCTGCCGTTACTTTGGCAGTTTCAGCTTTTGTTGCAACATCTGCATTTGCAGACGACAAAAACTTGTCCACCTTGCAACGCATGGGCAACACTGATACCAACATGAACATTCCTACCGTCCCCCAGGAAGGTAAGAATGCTGACGCTATCCGCGCTAACTTGAAGAAAATCAAGTTGCCCGAAGGCTTCAAAATTGATTTGTACGCTGTTGTTCCTGACGCACGTTACATGGCTGTTGCACCTTCAACAAACATGTTGTTCGTCGGTACACGCAAAACCACCGTTTGGGCCGTGACCAACCGTAACAACGGCGACGCAGCTACCGAAGTCAAGCCTTTCGCTCCCGCCATCAAGTTCAGCAACCCCAACGGCGTTTGCTTTACCAAAGACGGTTTCTTGGTTGTGACCGAATCCAATCGCATTTTGCATTTCCCCGCCGCTGAATACTTCTATGAAGGTCCAGACGTTGCAGTGGGTACAGTCGTTCCTGAAGGCAAGTTGATCCCCGTGGAAGAGCAGTCTTTCAACCACACAGGTCGCGTTTGTAAAGTTGCCAACGACGGCAAAATCTACGTGACATTGGGCCAGCCTTACAACGTTCAACCCAAAGACAAAATCGCTTTGTATGACGAAGTCGGCATCGGCGGTGTGGTTCGCTACAACGGTCTTGATGGTTCAGGCCGTACGGTCTTCGCTAAAGGCATGCGTAACCCAGCAGGTATCACCATTGGGCCAAAGGGCGACATCTGGACAACTGACAACCAAGTTGACGGTTTGGGTGACGACATTCCTCCCGGCGAGTTGAACAAGCTGACCACAGCTGGCGCTCACTACGGTTTCCCTTTCTACAACGGTCACTTCAAGGTTGCTGGTTCTGCTGCAGCTCCTGAGTTGAAAGACATGAAAGAGCCAGCCGGCATGGTCTATCCTCAAGTCGAGTTCCCAGCTCACCAAGCTCAGTTGGGCGTAGCTCACTACACTGGCAAGGCTTTCCCTGCCAAGTACCAAGGTGGTTTGTTCGTGGCTTCCCATGGTTCATGGAACCGTACAGAACCCAGCGGTTACCTGATCAACTTCATTCCTGTCAAGGCCGATGGCAATGCAGGCGCTTCTGAAGTGTTTGCTGAAGGTTTCTTGGACAAGAGCACCAAGCGTGCACTGGGTCGCCCTGTTGACGTGGCCAACTTGCCTGATGGCTCCATCCTGGTGTCTGACGACTACGCTGGCGCAATCTACCGCATCAGCTACACCGGTCAGTAATCTGGTTTGATTCACGGGCCCTGTGCCCGTGGTCAGTATCTGTTAGCGGGGTCTCTCACGAGGCCCCGCTTTTTTACGAGAGAAAAATGAAAAAATTTGCGTTTGTATTGGCCTTGTTTGCCTTCAATACTTTTGCTGATGACGTGGCCGAGGGTCGCGCCAAAGCCGAGGCCGCCTGCGCCTTGTGTCACGGAGCCAATGGCATTGCCAGTATGCCCAGCGCCCCCAACCTCGCGGGCCAACAAGCTATTTACCTGAGCGAGCAGCTGAAGAACTACCGCAGTGGCAAACGTCACCATGAGGTGATGACCTATATCGCCAAACCTTTAACTGACGCAGAGATTGCCAACCTGTCAGCTTGGTACAGCGCGATCAAGGTCAATGTTGAAGCGCCTTGATATGTTCAAGGCTGCAAGCTTTCTGCTGTGTTGGCTGCTGATGGCGCCAGCACAAGCGGCCACGAGTGCGCGATTTTTGACGGCAGCTGAAATGCAAGCCAGTCTGCTGTCCGAGCAGGAAGAGGTGCGCTTCAATGGCCGCAACTACATCATGGGTGTGGTGGACACGCTGATGCTGACCAAATCATCTGCAATTTGTATGCAGGAAAAAACCGAGATCAACCAGATCGCTGAACTGGTGAAGTTGCAATTGCAACAACGCCCTGAACTGATGCGTTACAACGCTGCTGGGGTGGTTCGCGAAATCATGGTCGCGAACTTCCCCTGCATTTAAATATTCAGCGTTAATCGAGCAAAAACTTTTTCGCTTCTTTCAAAATTTTCAAGGCTTCGTCTTCTTTGCCTTCTTTGAAAAGGCGCTCGCCTTCTTCGCGCATGGCTTTGGCTTTTTCCAGATCTGCACCGGTCTTGGTGGTCTTGCCAAAAGCGTTGTCCACGTATTTCATTTCACAGGGCACGGGGCCTGGGCAATGGGCAAACGCCAAAGAGTTCATGGACAGCAACAAGATCAAACATAAACGTTTCATTATTTCCTCGCTAAATTAGCATTTACTTCAATTGAGTTTAAAACAATTTCAAAAGGTTACGCCATGCTGGTCAAACAAATCTGGACTGCCAACGCCTACCGCAACTTCAACTACCTTGTGGCTTGTCCGCAAACCGGTGAGGCCTTGGCCATAGACCCTTTGGACAGCGTCAAGTGTTTGCAAGCAGCCAAAGACGAGGGCTGGCACATCACTCAAATTTTGAACACCCACGAGCACCACGACCACATTGGTGGCAACCAAGCAGTGGTCGACGCCACGGGCGCCAAAGTGCTGGCGCACGCCAAATCCGCGGGGGCTATTCCTGGCGTGTTTCGTGGGCTGCTGGCAGGCGACATCATCAAAGTGGGCAAAACCGTGGAGCTTGAAGCCTTGGACACCCCAGGCCACACCTATTGCCATATTTGCTTGCGCTCGCACACCGATCAACCCGCTTTGTTTTCAGGCGACACCTTGTTCAATGCGGGGGCTGGCAACTGCCACAACGGCGGCAATGTGGATGCGCTGTTTCAAACCTTTGACGAGCAACTGAGCCGCTTACCCAGCAATACTTTGATTTACCCTGGCCACGACTACATTGAAAACAATTTGCGTTTCACCTTGAACCGCGAACCAGACAACACGGCAGCGCTTGCTTTGCTTACTCAGGTAAGCGGTCAAGACATGCACCACGCGCATGTATCTACGCTGAGCGAAGAGCTTGAGGTGAATACCTTTTTTCGCCTCGGCAGCGAGCAAGTCGTGGCGGAGTTACGAAAAAGTTTTCCCGATTTGCCAAATCAGCCTGATGAGCTAACGGTGTTTAAGAAGCTGCGGGAATTGCGCAACAGTTGGTAAGTGCTTAAGGGGCAGGGATGCGCTCAATGATGAAATTGGCTGCCGCCAAGATGTGCTCTTGGGCGTGTTTCTCGGCCAAAGCACCATCGCCACTGATGATGTCTTGCAGCATAGCTTCATGCTGGTCCCAAATGTCTCTGGGCTTTTCGTCCAGCATCAGCACCTCGCCCATGACACGTTGGGTATAGGTCCAATGGGTGTCCATGGCAGGAGCTACCAGCAAGTTTTCCGACAAGCCATACACAAAATGGTGGAAAGCCATATCGGCGGCAATCATTTGACTGACAGAGCCGCTTTGCGCTGCTTTTCGGCCTTTGCTGATGAAACTGGGGCCCTCACGCTTGGCTGTTTCTGAGTTGTTGAGGGCGGCTTTTCTGAATGCCAGACCTTCGATGACCGCACGAACGTCATACATATGTCGAATATGGTCGGGGTCGAGTGGCGCCACGATCAAGCCACGTCCAGGCGCGTCGCTCAACACCCCTTGGTTGCGCAGCAGCAGCAAGGCTTGTTGCACCGGTTGGCGCGAAACGCCCAGATCAGTGGCAATTTGCTCCTGAATAATGCGCGTACCCGGAATGAGCTTGCCAGAAGATATTTCCAGCAATATGGCCTCGTGCACTTGCTCGACAAGATTGGGTTGTGCTGACAAAATTTTCACAAACGACACCTTTTGTTCTGATCATGTTGGGCTCGGCTTCGCATCGCGCCAACGCCGCTCTGCATCATCCCATGCGGCGAGGGCCTGCAAATCGGGCACCCACGCCAGCCCCGATTTTGCGTCAGATGAGGCCGCCTCGGGCGTGACCAGCACATCCAGCAAGGCAGGACGGTTTTGCAAGGCTGTTTGTATGGCTTGGGCCAAGTCTTCTTCGCGTTCCACCCTTTGGGCATGCATGCCAAAGCTTTTGGCCATGCCGGCATAGTCGGAAAACTGCAGACGTGTGCCCACCACTTTGCCGTGTGTCTCTTGCTGGTCGCGTACTTCTATGGCCCAAGAACCGTTGTTGGCCACCACAATCAACACAGGCGCTTGGTGGCGAACCGCGGTGTCCATTTCCATGGCGTTAAAACCAAATGCGCCGTCACCCGTGGCGACCACCACGGTTTTGTCTGTGCAAACCAAGCTGGCTGCCACACCAAAAGGCGTGCCCACACCAATACAACCCAAGGAGCCGGGGTCGAGGTAGGTGGTGGCTGGCAAGCCCACGCGTGTGAAGGACAAAAAGTCCCCGCCATCGGCCACCACCACGCTGTCGGCGGGCAAGGCCTCGCGCAGCGCAGACAGCAGCCGGTTGGGGTGCATCAAACCGTCTGAGCCCGCAGGTGCCTGGCGCATGCTTTGCTTTAATTTGTCGGCACGCAGCACATGCTGTTCTCGTAACCCTGCCGCCCACGCCTTGTCAGTCGCCGCTTGACGGCCCATGGCTGCTGCCATGATGGCCAGCAAGGATTGGTTGACGTCGGCCAGCAGTTCCACAGCACCGCGCCGGTTATCTCGCAGCTCGGCGGTGTTGTCGGCAAGACGCAAAAATTTGGCGTCTCCAAACACAGCGGGAGAGCCAAAAGCCAGCTGGAAATCCAATTTGCGACCGACAGTGATGACCAAATCGGCTTGGCCCATCACATTGCCGCGCATGGCTGCCACCACGCTGGGGTGGTCTTCAGGCACCAAGCCTTTGCTTTCACCGGTGTCTAAATACACCGCCCCCAACATGCTGAGCAGCTGTTGCAAAGCAGGCCCGGCTTTTCTGGCGCCTCTGCCAGAGATGAACAAGGGTCGTTTGGCATTCCACAGCAATTCCACCGCTTGGGCCACATCCTGGGGCGAGGGTGAGCTGATCGGCGCTTCATGCTGGATAAAAAACTCGGGCAACTGCACAGCCTGAGGAACCGCGCTGCGCAAAGTGTCCACAGGGAAATCTAAATAGGCTGGTCCGCTGTCCGCACCATGCCCCAAAGCACGTGAAACCGCTTCGTTCAACTCTTGCAAAACCAAAGCAGGGTAACGCACGCTGCGTGCATAGCGGGTGATGCCGCTGACCATGGCGGTGTGGTCTATGTCTTGCAATCCCCCACGGTTTTCTTGTGCTGTGGGCGATGTGCCGGAGAGCACCAACACGCTGGCACGGGCCACATGCGCATTGGCAATGCCGGTGATGGCGTTGGTCACGCCTGGACCTGCGGTGACCAAGGCCACGCCCAGCCCCCCTGTGAGTTCGGCCTCGGCGTGCGCCATATAAACAGCGGCGCGTTCATCGCGAACATCAATCAAGCGAATGCCATGGGCGTCCAAGCGCATCCAAATAGGCATGATGTGTCCGCCGCACAAACCGTAAACCCGTTTGACGCCTTGACTGACCAAAAAACGTGCGATCACATCGGCCACTGAATGTTCAACCGCAGAAGCTGCTTGCATAAGTTTCCTTTTGAGGGACAAATTGAGGGAAAACGCTGAATGTATTCTGAATTCAGAATACTATACTGTGGGCTTGGATTCCTTAAACCTCGAGAAAACCCTATTGAATTTTGAAGGATAAACACCCTTGCGACGAATACTCAATATCTCTGACATGGTTCGTAGCCATGCGCGTTTACGCCCGCAAGCCGTCGGCACTTTAGACTCGCGGCGCAGTTTAACTTTCAAAGAGTGGGACCAGCGTGCCAGCGGCTTGGCCAAAGGCTTGATGGCCCAAGGCTTGCAAGCAGGCGAGCGCGTGGCCGTGCTGGCGTTCAACAGCATCGAGTGGATGGAAATTTATGTGGCGTTGGCGCGTGCGGGTTTGGTGGCTGTGCCTCTGAATTTCCGACTGACAGCCCCCGAGTTGCTCTACATCATGCAAGACGCGAAGGTGACTGCGGTCATTGCCGGTCATGACTTGCAACCCAACACAGAAGAAGTTCGCCACCAACTGCCCTTGAAGGCCTGCGTGGTGTTTGGCGCGCCGCCAGCCTCAGGCTGGCTGTCCTATGAAGAGCTCGTCAACACCCCCTACACAGACAAAGACTGGCCTGAGGTCAGCCCGCAAAGCCTGTGCGCCCTGATGTACACCTCTGGCACCACGGGCAAGCCCAAAGGGGCCTTGAGAAGCCACGAGGCCAGCACCCTGGTTGCCTACGCAACCGCCATGGAGATGGGCTTCACCCGCCAAGACAAAGGCTTGTTGGTCATGCCCTTGTGTCATGCCAACTCTTTGTATTTCGCCAATACCTTTATCCATTTAGGCGCTTGCGTGGTTGTGGATGACAGCAGCAGCTTCAACCCAGAGAGTTTGCTGAAAAACTTGGCGCAGCACCACATCACTTTCACTTCATTGGTGCCCACTCACTACATCATGGTGCTGGGCTTGCCAGACGAGGTTAAAGCTCGCTACGCATTGGCCAGTGTGGCGCGCTTATTGATCTCCTCTGCGCCAGCCAGCGAGCGTTTAAAGCGCGACATCATGGCCTTGTTTGAAAACGGTAGCCTCTATGAGTTGTATGGTTCCACCGAAGCCGGTTGGGTCACTTTGCTGCGCCCCGAAGACCAAATCACGAAGCTCGGCTCTGTGGGGCGCGAATGGGCGGGCAGTGGCCCGATCAAATTGCTCGACGACAACCGAAAAGAAGTGCCCGACGGCGAAGTGGGTGAATTGTTTTCATGCACACCCTACGCCTTTGATGGCTATTGGCAAGCACCTCAAAAAACCGCCGAGGCATTTCATGGGGCTTGGGTGTCGGTGGGCGATATGGCCAAGCGTGATGCCGATGGCTATATCTGGCTGATAGACCGCAAGAGCAATATGATCATCAGTGGCGGTGAAAATATTTATCCCAGTGAGGTGGAAAACGTGCTCGCCTCTCACCCCGATGTACAAGAAGTGGCAGTGGTCGGTGTGCCACACCCTAAATGGGGCGAAAGCGTGTTGGCCGCTGTGGTGCTGAAAGAGGGAGCCTCATCCCAAAGCGAGGACTTACAAGATTTCTGTAGCCATCGCTTGGCAGGCTACAAGCGTCCACGCCAGTTTGTGTTTTTACAAACCCAAGACTTGCCACGCACTGCCACGGGAAAAATTGTGCACCGCCATTTGCGTCAAAAATTCATAGACACTTTCGAGCCGGCAGAAGTTACTTAAGGTTTTGCTCTCTGCCTTTGCGCACACACAGCAAAGTCTGGTGCCAAAATTGCGGGCCTGACCCGCCATATTCCATGGGCAAGTCCAACATGCCCAAATGGGCTGACTCCAGTTCTTTGAAACTGTGAAAGCTCATGAGGCCTCGGCTGTCCATATCGAAGTAAGCCGCGCAGTTGGCACCAATTTCAGTCAATTCAGGTTTTTGCGCATGGGCGCATTCATGGAAGAACACCAAGTCCCATTGGGCGGGCGTGCCTTTGGAGGTGCGTTCATAGGCCTGTGCGTCAATGATGATGGTGGGCCACTCGTTGGCGCCCAAGCGCATCACCGCCACGGCCCTGCCCAGTTCAGGATTGCGACCCTCGGGTGTGCTGTAGGTATTCCAAATTTCGGTTGCGAAACCTGAAACGCCATTGCGCGACACAGCACATTGAACTTGCTCGCCATTGGACAAGGTGAAAGCACTGGCCATTGAATAAACAGATGTCAGCAAGCTGATGACACTCAACCTCACGCACATAAAGAGAAATGATTTCACCGTGACCGTCCTTTTTTTTTGAGGAAAAAAAAGGCTGCCTAAGCAGCCTTGAAAGAAAGTGCAAGCAAGCAGTCCGCGACGATGCTTGCCTGCGTTTCTTAGGAGTCGAATTACTTCTCGAGTTTGAAGACCATCACCGAGCCGCCCTGAGGCACTGCGGTTTTGGTGTTGTTAAGAGCGTTGATACCAGATTGCATACGCTCTGCATCAATACCCCAACCGGCTTGCACCGCAATGTACTGTTCGCCATTCACTTCAAACGAAGAGGGCACAGCGGTCACACCAGAAGGCATGTTGTATTCCCACAAAACTTTGCCGTTGGTGGCATCGAATGCACGGAATTGACGGTCGTTGGTTCCGCCAGTGAACACCAAGTTTCCACCTGTGGTGAGCAAGGGTGCCCAAATGGCGCGGTCGTATTTATGGACCCAAGCCAATTTGCCGGTGTTCAAGTCCCAAGCTTGCAGTTCGCCAATGCTGCCGGGCTTGGCCTTGTCTTGGTAGCGCAAGCTGCCCATCACGCCGTCAATGGGGTAACCAATGTAGAGGTCACCTTTTTTGTAGGCTGCTGGATCTGCTGCAGGCAACTCCGAGCACAGGTGGTTGTTGGCTGGGATGTAGAAAAGTTTGGTCTTGGGGTTCCAAGCTTCTGGAGGCCAGTCTTTGCCACCCCATAAGGAGGGACAGAAACTCACAGCTTTGCCCATGCCAGGCCTTTTGCTATCGTCGTAAGTGGGGCGGCCTGTCTTTTTATCGATGCTTTTGAACACATCGTTATAGACATAGGGAAGACCGTTCACATAATCAATTTTGCCGTTGTCTTTACGGTCCAGCATCCACAAATAACCGTTACGACCTGCATGCACAGCACCTTTGACTTTGCGGCCGTTGATTTCTGTGTCAATCAGCACAGGTGCGCTGACCTCATCCCAGTCCCATGCGTCATTTTGGTGGTACTGATGGTGACCCTTGATTTTGCCGGTGTCCAAATCCAAGGCAACCACTGAGGTGCTGTAGAGGTTGTCGCCAGGACGCCCTTCGGTGGGCCAAGGCGCGGGGTTACCTGTACCCCAGTAAGCGATGTTGTTTGCGGCATCGTAGGTGCCGGTGATCCAGACGCTGGCGCCGCCATTTTTGTAGGCGTCGGCGGGCCAAGTGTCGCCGCCAGGTTCGCCCGGAGCGGCCGTCATGAACGTGCGCCAAGCTTCTTTGCCTGAGTTGGCATCAAAAGCAGCCACAAATCCACGAACGCCGGTTTCACCACCCGAGGAGCCGACCAAAATTTTGCCTTTAGCAGCCAAGGGTGCCAGTGTGATGTAAGAGAGTGCTTTCACATCGCCCACGGTCGCGTCCCAAACCACTTTACCTGTGACGGCATCCAGCGCAATCAGATGCGAGTCAACCGTTGCAACAAACACCTTGTCGCCATACAGAGCCACGCCACGGTTGGTGTTGTGCAACATCAACAAGTCGGCGGGAATTTCTTTTTTGTATCTCCACAATTCTTCACCGGTGACCGCATTGAGGGCAATGACTTGTGCGTTGGGGGTGGTGACATACATATAGCCGTTGTTCACAATCGGGGGTGATTGGTGGCCCTCGGTGACACCTGTGGCGAAAGACCAAGCCAAGCCCAATTTCTTGACGTTGCCGGCGTTGATTTTTTCCAGTGAGCTGTAGCCCCATCCTTCGTAATTGCCGCGATACATCAACCAGTTTTTGGCTTCTGGGTTGCTGAGTCGGGCATCGGTGACGGGCGAGTAAGCACCGAGCTTGCTGTCCGCATGCGCCATCACAGCACATGCAGAAATGGCGGCAACAGATATTGCCTTTAGTAAATGTCGCATGAAACGTTACTCCTGTTGAGGATTAAAAAAACAAGGCTATTGCCCTGCGGTTGGGGGGGGACTGGTGGGTGCAATGGCCAAAAACTCTCCGTCCATGGCCAATGCAAAAGCTGCCAAAGGTTTGGGGGCCGGACCACCCACCACTTTGGCGCTATCGAACAAATCAAACTTGGATGAGTGGCAATAGCAACCCAATACTTTTTCTTTGGCCATCCAAGTTTTCACCTCGCAGCCTTGGTGGGTGCAGATGCCTGAGTAGGCCAACACACCCGAAGCCGAACGGGCCAGTGTGTCGGGGGCCATTTGGTCTTCAGGCAAACGAACCACGACCAATTTGTTCAGGCGAGATTCGCTTTGGGGCTTTTTGGTTTGGGCATCAAAGGGAAACACCAACAAGGGCTTGCCAATCTGCAAATCCGTAGGACGTAAAGGCTTGAAGTCAGCCTCAGCATCCGCGTCCACCAATTGCAAAGGACGTTTTGATGCCCCTTGCGCTTTCGCAGCCATAAAAGGAAAAGCACTTAACAAACCGCCCGCGGCCACGCTGCCCAAGAATTGACGGCGTTCGGTATCGGCGCAACCGGGGTTGCTGGCGCAAGTTGAGCAAGGTGAATGAAGGTTATCGGGTGACATCATGGCAAGGGAAGCAATACTTTGGAACAGCTGATGTGGTGAATGTAGTATTCTGAATTCAGAATTCGATTAGGATTTTCCCTAGCCAATAGCACAGGAAAAACCCTTGTATGGGTAGCTGGCTAAAATGAATTGATGCCAAAAAATGCGATGAAACCTAAAAAAACCCTTGTTGATCTTCTGCTGGTTGCGGGCATCGTGGCTGTGTTTGGGGTAGTCGCCAGCGTGACTGAGTTGTCCGAGCGGGTCGCAAAATTCAGCCTTAGTTATGAAGCGCTTCAAGTAGATGAACTGCCACTGACCTTGTTGGTTTTATGCATAGGCTTGCTTTGGTTCGCATGGCGACGCACCTTGGCTGTGCAAACCGAGATGAACGAACGCATACGCTCAGAACACAAAGTGCAAGAACTCCTCAAGCACAACAGCGATTTGCTGCAACGATTGTTCACCGCAGAAGAAGATGAGCGGCGTGCATTGGCGCGTGAGTTGCACGATGACATGGGGCAAACCAGCACCGCCATTCGCACAGAAGTGGCGGTGTTGCAGCGCAGTGGTGGCTTGAACGAAGAAGCCCAAGCATCAGCCAAGCGCATAGGCGACTCAGCGCAACATCTCTCCAACATCACCAGACATATGCTGCAACGCTTGAGGCCCGCCGTGCTCGACAGCCTAGGTTTAAGGCAAGCACTCACCAGCATGTGCGAGCAATGGCAAATCAGCAACCACACGCTTTGCCATCTGTCGTTCACAGGCGAGGTCGACCACTTGAACGACTACGCCAGTGTGACTGTTTACCGTATCGTCCAAGAAGCCCTCACCAATGTGTCCCGTCATGCCAAAGCCCATCAAGTGAAAGTTGAATTGGCTCTTGATGCGCAAGGCATGCATTTAAAGATTACGGACGACGGCCAAGGCATGGCGGACGCGCAAGCCGTGCATACAGGTTTTGGGCTTTTGGGTATGCAAGAGCGGGTCGCCAGTTTGTCGGGTCACTTGGATATCACCAGCAAGTTAGGCCATGGCCTGAGCTTAGCCATACACATACCAAGAGAGTCTTTGTGATTCGGGTTTTGTTGGTGGATGACCATCCGGTTGTGCGCTCGGGCTACAAACGTTTGCTGCTGCAAGAGTTGGGCTTGGATGTGGTGGCAGAGGTGGGCAACGCCGATGAAGGCTATCAAGCGTTTGTGGCGCTGCAACCCGATATCACCATCACCGATGTGTCTATGCCGGGTGCTGGAGGATTGTCTTTGTTGCAAAGAATTGTTCAACGAGATGCATCTGCGCGGGTGCTGGTGTGCAGCATGTACGACTCGCCCTTGTTGGTTCAGCGTGCTTTGCAAACGGGTGCCAAAGGCTTTGTTTCTAAAAATGCCGAACCCGATGAACTGGTGCGTGCCGTGCATGCGGTCTACCAAGGCCAAACTTACCTCAGCCAAGGTTTACAAACCCAAGCGCTGACGGGAGATCACGCCTTGGAAGCCCAGCATATTGCCGAGTTGTCTGTGCGTGAATATGAAATCTTCAGGCTTTTAGCCATGGGGCGCAGTGTTGCCGAATGCGCTGAGTTGTTGCACGTCAGTCAAAAAACGGTGTCTAACAACCAAACCCAGATCAAAGAAAAACTTCAGGTGGAAACCATGGCTGCGCTGGTGCATTTGGCCCAGCGCCATCGGGTGATTGACACTTTAGAAGTTACCCCGAACACCGGCAAATAAGGCGCGGGGTGCGCCCAGACTGCGAAACTGCTCTGGCGTACCAGCGGCCAAATTGTTGTGAGCCAGCACACCATAGGTGGCATAGCGCTTATCAAACACATTGGAAATGCTGCCAAAAAACTCCAGCGACTTATTCAAGCGATGTGACGCATCCAGCTTGAGTGTTTCAAAGCCGGGGACCTTGCCATTGGCGTCTAAGTTGTTTTCGTCACCGCGGGCAAACATAGAGCCTTGCGCTTGCAGCGTTGCACCCAAGTGCGTTGCAGGTGTCAGCGCGTAACCCAAGCGAAGCTTGAGCACACTGTCAGGAATGCCGGGAATTTTGTCGCCCTTGCGGTTGTTGGGGCAAGTGGTTGTGGGTCCCACAGTCACACAAGTGCTGTTGGCTTCATTTGCAATCGCAAATGGCGACTGAAAAGTTGCATCAATCCAGCTGAGGTTGAGTGCGTAATCCCATGGATTGGCTTTGCCACTGACACCCAACTCCAGGCCTTGACGACGGGTATGACCCACATTAGAAAAATACCCTTGCGTCGCGTTGGTGGAGTTAAAAACAATATCGTTGGTCAGCTCACTTCTGAATAATGCCATGCGCCACTCGGCGGCTTCACTCCATTTGCCGCGAAAACCCAACTCGGCGGTTCGAGAGACCACGGCTTTGAGTTCGGGGTCGGCACCAAAAGCATTGGGTATACCTGAGCAGGGTTGGTCGGGGTCAGCACATGCCAGCTCTATCGCTGAAGGCGTGCGAAACCCTTCCGAATAGGTGGCAAAACTGGTGGTGTTGCTTGCCAGTTGGTAGGTGGCCCCCAAGGCAGGGTTCAAGCGTCGGTAAGTGTGGTTGCCGACCACGGGAATAGTGGTATTGGTGCTGGAGCCCGTGCCGCACAAGGTGTTGGTGGTGTTGGAGTCTGTGCAAGTCGTTCCATCCAACTGAATTGCCGCCGCGTCATAGCGTGCAGAAGCTGTTACGGCCAATCGGCTGGAGACATCCAATGTGTCGGTCACAAACAAACCATAGCGCCGATTTTTAGAAGCGACAGAGGCTTGCACTGCATATGCGTCAACACCGATCATGGTGCTGCTGGCGTCCACAGTTGCGTCTTGCCCACTGTTGGTGAAACTGGTTTTAGCCATTTCGGCGTTGTAGCCCAGCGTCAAACTGTTGCCACGGTTCAACAACTGCTTTGTGCTTGCCCATTGGCCATTGGCACCAACGATATGTTGAGAATAATTGGCCAGCAAATTGCTGGCCACACAATCAGCAAAGCCAGAACAAGCCGTGCCCGCTGTGGTCTCAGCATTCAAGTTGCTGTTCAACACACTGCGCTTGATCAAGCGGTAATAAAAATTGCCAGAAATAGATTGCTCATTGCCCAGTTCGAAAATGCCATTCAAATTGAGGTTGGCATTTTGGGTATTGGTGTAATCCGAATGGGTGTAACCCTGCTTGGCATTGGCCAGTTTAGACACCGGAACGCTTTGGTTGCCATACAAAGAATTGTCGGTCCAAGCAAAAGTTACATTCACGTCGTGCTTGTCGCCTTGCGAGCCCACTTTGGCAAAAAACTGTTTGACCGAACTGGGGTTGTGGGCGGCCCAGCCGTTATCGTCATTCAGGCTGGTGGCCAAGTAGTAGCTGGTGGTGTCCGTGTGCCCGCCCTTTTCAGCATCAAGACTTTTTCGCCCAAATGAGCCAAGCCCCAGCTTGGCCTCGGTGCCTGAAAAGCTAAATCCATTTTTGGTATGCAAGGCCACTGCGCCACCCAAGGTATTTAAGCCATACACAGGGTTTGAACCGGGCACCACCACGGCATTGTCAACGGCAATTTGGGGAATCAAATCCCACGACACGATGTCGCCAAAAGGTTCGTTGACTCGCATACCGTCAAGGAAAACAGAAATACCTTGTGCAGAGCCCAAAATGGGCGAGGCGGTAAAGCCGCGATACAACAAATCTACATTGTGCGGATTGCCTTGGGTATCGTTGATGTTGACCGAGCCCAAGTTTTGATTCAGCACGTCGGCAAAGCCTTGTGCGACCACCGGCATGTCTTTTTGTTTGATGGTTTGCACATTGCCCGCAAATTTGGAAATAGGAATTCCCGTCGCCCCGAGCGGCGTGGTACCAATGATTTGCACCTCTTTCAGTTCGGTATTGGCACCCGTTGAATCTTGCGCATAAAGCTTTGCGCATAAAAGTAAGCCACTCATCAGAGTCATCTGAGCGACATGAGAAAAACGTAACCCACCCAAATGGGCGCTTGAAGTCGATAAAAGAGGATGCATGCTGAGAATAATTTCAAAAAAATGACAATACATTCACTCTAGGTGATACTTTTGAGTACAACTAGGGAAAAAATCCCCATTAAGATCTGTTTGTTGCAAAACGAGAATTTGAGAAACCCTACTAGGGGTTCCCCTAGGGGATTTGAAAAGATTCATTAGTAATATGTCCGCTGTCCGCATCCCTCAACCAAGGAAGTATCTATGAGCCTTCAACTTCAAGTCAACGGTAAAACCGTTCAATCCCACTCTGACGCAGACACGCCTCTGTTGTGGGTTCTTCGTGATGAACTCGGCATGACCGGAACCAAATTTGGTTGCGGCGCAGGCCTGTGCGGTGCTTGTACCGTGCATTTGAACGGCCAAGCTGTTCGTTCATGCCAAACCCAAATCGGCACTGCTGCTGGCCAAAAAGTCAGCACAGTCGAAAGCTTGGGCGCAGCTGGAACACACGCGCTGCAAAAAGCGTGGGTCAAGCACCAAGTTCCCCAGTGCGGCTATTGCCAATCGGGCCAGCTGATGAGTGCTGCTGCACTGCTTAGCAAAAACAAAAACCCCAGCGATGCAGACATTGATGCTGCTATGGCTGGCAACATTTGCCGTTGCGGTACTTACACACGTATCCGTGCCGCCGTGAAAGATGCTGCATCTTCAATGCGCACAGCCTAATTCAAAGGAAATACACCATGATGAGCACACAAACCAATCGTCGCGACTTCCTTAAAACCACTTCTGTCACCACCTCCGGCCTGATCATGGGCGTGGTGTTGCCAGGCACAGTCGCTGAAACCATGGCCGCCGGAACTTTGCACACCCCCAATGCATGGGTGCACATCGCCGACGACAACAGCATCACCCTGATCTCTGCACGTTCCGAAATGGGCCAAGGTGTTTACACCTCTATGCCTATGTTGATCGCTGAAGAGTTGAACATCGACGTGACCAAAATCACAGTGGCTGCTGGCGCACCAAACGCTGCCTATGTCAACGCCTTGTTGGGCGCGATGATCACCGGTGGTTCCACATCCGTTCGTGAAGGCTACGAAAAACTGCGTATCGCTGGCGCACAAGTGCGTGAAATGTTGGTTGGCGCTGCTGCTGCAGAGTGGGGCGTCCCCGCTAGCGCAGTCAAAGCTGACAACGGTATGTTGTTTGGCCCAGGCGGCAAAAAAGCCACTTACGGTCAAATGGCTGAAGCTGCTTCCAAGCAGCCCGTGCCAGAAAAACCCAGCATCAAAGCAGCTAAAGACTTCCGCGTTGTGGGCAAGCGTATTCCCCGCACCGACGTGCCTGCCAAAGTTAACGGCACAGCACAGTTCGGTATCGACGTTAAATTGCCCGGCATGGTTTACGCCAGCTTAGAGCAGTGTCCCGTCATCGGCGGCAAAGTGGCAAGCGTTGACAGTGCAGCTGCCAAAGCCATGCCCGGCGTGGTCGATGTGGTTCAAATCCCTGACGGCGTTGCTGTGGTTGCTGCCACTTACTGGCAAGCTGTCAAAGCTCGCAAAGCTTTGAAAGTCACATGGGACAACGGCCCAGTCGCATCTTTGTCAACAGCCAGCATGCTGGCCGGCCACAAAGAAGCAGCTGCTTCTGGCAAAGTTCTGCCCATCCAGCCCGCCAAAGGCGACGTTTCAGGTGCTATCGCTGGTGCCGCTAAGAAACTCAGCGCTACCTACATCACACCTTTGCAATCACACTCACCCTTGGAACCCATGAACTTCACTGCTCATGTCACCGGCGGTAAGGCTCGTTTGATTGGCCCAACTCAGTTCCAGCAAGGTGCTCAAGGCGCTACTGCTGCAGCTCTGGGCATGAAGCCTGAAGACGTATCGGTTGAAACCACTTTCTTGGGTGGTGGCTTCGGTCGTCGTATCGAGTTGGACTTTGTTGTTCAAGCAGCTCAAATCTCCAAAGCAGTCAATTTGCCCGTTAAGTTGATCTGGTCACGTGAAGACGACATGACCCATGACTTCTACCGTCCTGTGGGTTACAACCAGCTCCACGCCGGTTTGGACGCCAATGGCAAGCCTGTTGGTCTGCACTTCAAGGTGACTTCACAGTCCATCACACAACGTGCTTTTGGTTTGCCCAAGGACACCATGGATCCTTTCATGGTCGAAGCAGCTGTTGGTCCTTACAACATCGCCAACACACAACACGACCTCGTCATCCATGACGCAGGTTTGCGTGTGGGTTACTGGCGTGGTGTGAGCCACAACATGAACGTTTTCGCCAACGAAAGTTTTGTTGACGAGATGGCTCTGGCTGCTGGTAAAGACCCCGTCGAATACCGCATGTCCATGTTGGAAGGCAAGCCCCGTTTCCAAAACGTGCTCAAGTTGGCAACTGACAAAGCTGGCTACAGCAAAGGTGCTCCAAAAGGTCGCTCTTTCGGTGTTGCTGTCATGGAAGGCTACGATACCTACGTTGCAGTCGTGACTGAAGTTAGCCAAGGCGCTGATGGCGAAATCAAAGTTCACAAAGCCACTGTCGCAGCCGACATGGGCATCATTGTGAACCCCGAAATTGTTGAGCAACAAATCCAGTCCAGCATCATCATGGGCATGGGCACTACGCTCAAGCAAGCCATCACCATCGAAGGCGGCGTCATTCAACAAACCAACTTCAACACCTACCCCATGGTTCGTACCAACGAATCACCTTTGGTGGACATTGTTTTGGTTAAGAGTGCTGAGAAGCCCGGCGGTATCGGCGAGCCAGTTACAGCCACCATCGTGCCTGCATTGGCCAACGCTGTTGCCAAGCTCACAGGCAAGCGTGTTCGCAACCTGCCTATCACTGGCAAAGCGATCCAAGAAGCGTAAGTCTTCTTGTCTCATAAACCCAATCGCTTCATGCGGTTGGGTCTATGGGCTAGATTGATTTTCAAAGAGCGGTTTTTACCGCTCTTTTTTTTCGTCTCACACAAAGGAAGTCATATGTCAAAGCCAGTGATTGGGTTTATCGGTGTAGGTTTCATGGGTGCAGGCATGGCAAAAAATTTGGTCAGCAAGGGCTATGCCTTGGTCATCATGGGCAACAAAAACCGTGAACCTGTGGAACGACTGAAAGCTTTGGGCGCCACAGAAGTAACTTCTGCAAAAGAGCTGGCATTGCAATGCGATATCGTGCATTTGTGTGTCACCGGTTCACCGCAAGTAGAGTCCTTGATGAACGGGCCGCATGGCATTTTTGCCAGCAACAAGAAAGGCCTGATCGTTATCGATTGCTCAACGTCCAACCCTGTGTCAACCAAGCAACTCGCCCTTGCTGCCCAAACGCTGGGTATGCATTTCATTGATGCGCCGTTGGGTCGCACACCGGTAGAGGCCGAGGCTGGCACCTTAGATGCCATGGTGGGTGCCGATGATGAGGTGTTTGCCAAAGTCAAACCGGTGATCGAATGCTGGGCAACCAATATCGTGCATTTAGGCCCTGTGGGTTTAGGTCACACCATGAAGCTGGTGAATAACTTTGTGGCCATGGGATATGCGGCTTTGTTTTCTGAAGCCTTATCCATCGCACGTAAAGCGGGCTTGAGCAAAGAGCAGTTTCATGCTGTTATTGGTTCCGGTCGCATGCGCAGCCCTTTTTACGACACATTCATGAAGTGGACCGTAGACGGTGACCACAACGCCCATAAATTCACCATCAGCAATGCCCATAAAGACATGCGTTACATGGCAAGCTTGGCCAACGAAATAGGTGCTTTGTCACCCATACAAGCCATGGTGAAAACTTCTTTTGCGGCCATGGAAGCCCAAGGCGAAGGGCATTTGTTTGTGCCTATGCTGGCAGATTTTGTCGCCGAGCAAAACGCATTAACACCTTCACACAAGCGATAGACGAAAAAAAACCACCTCGGTCTTGAGGTGGTTTTCAGCAGAATTTGTAAGATTAGTTTCTTTGAACAGTAACCAAGAACTCGATGATGCTTTTAATTTCTTCATCGGGAATAATGCCTCCCCAGGTAGGCATACCCAAGTCTGGACGCCCTTTGGTGATGGTGGTGAAAGCCACATCTTTCCAGTTTTCTTTGTAGCGCATGCTGAGCTTGCGTAAATCGCGTTCTTGGACAGGAGATGCCCCATTGGCACCATGACAGTGAGAGCACTTGTTGTTGAAAACCGATTTGGCTTCTTCAGCGCTTAACGAGGCGTTGGCCACCAGCCACTCAGGCTTTTGGGACTCTTTCATACCCACCCGAATGAAACCAGAGTTAACAGGCGTAGTCTTGTTGTGAGCTGCCAGTGTGACCGAAGGCGCTTTCAAAGATTTGCTGCTTAAAGCCAAATCGATGGGTGACTGGGTAGGGAAACCATACTTAACCGTTAACTTAGCGATTTCAGGTTTGAGGTCCTCTAAAGCTTGGTTGATTTGTTCTTTCAAGCCGGGCTTAGATTTTGAAACAGCCACGGCGACTTGCCCAGACAAGCTCTCACCGCTTACAGGCAGAACTTGCCAGCGGCTGTTGAATTGTTTGAGGTTGTCAAAACCAGCGCTGGGACCCCACATCAAAGCCAAATCCACTTCACCTTTGTTGAGCGCTTCAAACAGCTGCTCATGGGTACGGAAAGTGTTCCATGTGTAGCCTTCATGGGTTGCCAACAAAATTTGTGGAGGCGAGCCAAACATCACGCCCACTCGCTTACCTTTGAGATCTGGCAGGCCTTTGAAAGTTTGACCCGCAGGCGCCACGATGGCGTAGCTGAGGTTCAAGAAAGCATTGCTTTTGTCAACACCTTTGACGCGGTATTGCGCATCTGCTGGCAAAGCGAAATAAGCGTCACAGCCTTCCATGGTGTTGCGTAAAGCGCGACGTTGGTTGAACGACAACCACCATACATATTCCACAGTGGTGCCAAGACGCTTGGCGACCATTTCAGCAAGATCTATGTACAAACCCTTGTCAGGGCCTTCGGATTTGCTAAAGGGCAGGTTGTCAGGGTCTGAACATACACGCAAGGGTTCTGCAGCAGTGGCAAGCGTTGCGCTCATGGCGGCCAAAACCACAGTTGCTGAGGAGAGTAAAACACGCGTACTGTTAAAGCCAAGCTTAAACATCAAAAAACTCCACAAAATTAAAAATGGTTTACTTTTAAAAGGCTGTTTCAAAACCAACAGCACTTTAAAAGTAGACCTTGAATTAAAAACACCGCCCATGAAGGGCGGTGTCTTTAAAACCAGATTAGTTCAAAGAGAACACAAACAAGGTGCCGCCTTCAGGGCTGGCAGCAACCATTTTTTCACCCAAAGCGCCTAAGAACGCAGGGATGGATTGTGTGCGACCAGAAACCACAGCAACGTACTGCTTGCCGTCCAGAGTGTAGGAAATAGGCGCAGCAGAGATGCCTGAGCCTGTAGCAAATTTCCACAGTTCTTTGCCGGTCTTCGCGTCATTGGCACGGAAGTTACCTTTGAGGTCACCAGAGAAAACCAGACCAGTTTTGGTGGTCATGGTGCCGCCGCCCCAAGGCAGTTCGTCTTTGTTGAACCAAACTTCTTTTTGTGCAACGGGGTCCCAAGCTTTCAAACCGCCGCCGTGGCCGCCAGGACCTACTTTGCCCAAGTCAAAGTTCACGCCCAAATAGAACTGGCCGCGCTTGTACTCTTCTTGCACACCTTCGAGGTCCATACACAAATTGAGTGTAGGAATGTAGACCAAGCCGGTGTTGGGGTTGTAGGACATAGGCATCCAGTTTTTGCCGCCCAACAAGTTGGGGCAAATGTCTTTGGCCCATTTCTTCAACTGGGGACGCTTCACGTTACCAGCGGTTTCGATGGGTGAGCCTGTTTTGAGGTCAATACCAGTTGCCCAGTTGACGCCGTTGACGAACTGCTTGGCAGAAATCAACTTGCCATTGGCACGGTCGATCACGTAGAAGAAGCCGTTACGGTTAGCTTGCATGATGACGGGCACTTTTTTGCCGTCAACAGGCAGGTCAGCAAACACGAGTTCGTTCACACCGTCGTAGTCCCATGCATCATGGGGTGTGAACTGGTAGTGCCATACGATGTTGCCGGTGTCAGGGTTCAAAGCAACCACTGAAGCGGTGTACAAGTTGGAGAACTTGCCGATGTCAGAAGAGTCGTTACCGCGAACAGCTGCAGTCCAAGGAGAAGGATTGCTGGTGCCGTAGTAAACCAAGTTCAACTTGGGATCGTAAGAGCCCACGTTCCAAGCAGCGCCGCCGCCTGTTTTGCCAGAGTCACCCTTCCAAGTGTCAGCATTTTTTTCGTTGCCAACTGGAACGGTGTGGGTGCGCCACACTTCTTTACCTGTACCTTGGTCCAGGGCAACCAAAGCGCCACGTACACCGTACTCGCCGCCACCGAAACCGGTGATGATCAAGTTTTTAGCAACTGTGGGGGGTGAAGTGATGACTGAACCTTGGGTGTAGTCAACCACTTTGGTTGTCCACAATTCTTTACCTGTTTTGGAATCCAAAGCAGTGACTTGAGCGTCAAGACGGCCTACAAAGATTTTGCCGTCGTTGTATGCCACGCCGCGGCTGTTGACGTCGCAGCAAGCGTACTGGTCAATCGCCTTAGGCATTTCAGGAGAGTATTTCCACTTGACTTCACCGGTTTTTGCGTTAACGGCATAAACGTTTTTGGGGCCAAAGGAAGATGTCACGTACAAGGTGTCACCAACCAAAATGGGAGAAGACTCTTGCGAACGGTTAGAGCCGAGTTGCAATGCCCACTTCACGCTCAGCTTGTTCACGTTGGCAGCGGTGATTTGTGTACCTTCGCTGTAACGTGTGTTGCCGGTGTCGCCACCATAGGTTGGCCAGCTTTGGGCGCTGGCAAACGTCGCTGCGCCCAAGGCGGCAGCTAACGCGACTGATTTCACTAACAGTTTCATAAAAGTTCCTTCAGGGTTAAATAAAGAACGACAAGACTTACCACTAACCCTGCTATTTTGAGAGACTTGTATAAGACCAAACCCTAGAAGAAACCCTAGTTGGGTTATTGCAAATAAGGAATTTCTCAAAAAGAAACACCGTTGACTTTCAGTTGTAAGAAAGCCCTAAGTTATCTGTCAGATTGATCTCAGTTAAGGGGTGAAATCTGTAAGACGCATTCGCATTTGACCGCCCTGAAAAAATTGGGCTGTGGTGGGCTCATCGCGCTCGAATTGCGCCAAACCCACGCCCGGGCAATACCACTCCCTGGTCAGCAGGGGGGTGGGTTTGTAGGAGCGTATATCGTCATGCCACAGCATCAACTCCATTTGCCCGTCCACACGCACGCATTGCTCAAAGTGCCCTGCTGGCGTGTCAAGCGGTACATCTTTAGCGGCAACAACATAAGTCATGGGAATGCTTTTGTACTTATCCACATAACGCATTTCAGCCGGGGACTGGTTGCGGCGACGTAAAAAATAAGGCAAGGTGTTGTGCTTCCATTGCGTGCCCAGTGCCAAGTTGCTGGGCAAGACCATACGCGGCTCTTCATCCAACACCGCTTGTTCTTGCAAAGGCGCTTTCATCGCCACCCGTTCAACACCTTTGTCGGAAATTTGAAACCAGTATTCGTGGCCATTGCTGGAGCGTCGCAGCCAAGCCGTTGAGCCATCGGCCAACATTGCGCTGCCCAAATTATGAAAGTCGATTTTTTGCTTGATAGTTTTGCCTTCGGGGTTGTCGTATACCGTTTCAATTTCATAGGTCCAACGTTTTTCCGAACCCAGAGGAAACAAGGGGTTGTCGTTGGCCGGTTTGTCGCAGGCCGTGAGTAAAAGCAGACTGCAAGCAGCAAAGATAAAGCAGCGCATGGTTATTTCTCTGGCACTTGAGGTGTGGGGAGGTCCAATATCTTCACCTCTTGTTCGTCAGTGCCTGGGTTGAGCCAACTCGGACCCTTGCCGTTGCCACCTTTAACTTCGGCCGTGCCCATTTGCGGCACACCTTCACGGCCTTTTTTCATGCCGTCAGCAATTTGTTCGTGAATGACACGCGAGTAAGGCAGCTTGTAAGCACGCGGCTGCATCACGCTTTTGCCTTCTTCAATAGGGGTCACCCACATGTACAAAGCGCCTGGAAACTTGCCGCGAGGCTCGTCCACAATGGCTGCAATCATCACAAATCGCTCGGGCAAGGCGTCGGTGCTGGGCAAACCCAACAAGGAATGCACACTGCCAAAACCAAAGAAATAAAACCCCGTCACGCCCAAGGCCAACAAGCCTTTGAGCCAACGAGGCCAATGCGAAAACACCAAGGCGAGTGCCACGAGCAAGGTAAAAGCCACAAAGGCAAGTATGAAAGTAAGTGTCATATCAAAAAGACTTCACTAGGATTTTGGGGATGGTGTTGATGTTCTCTACACCGCCATTGGGATTGACTGAAAACCGCACCATGGTCACCTCTTTGCCGCGGCTCTCTAGCGTGGCTTGACCATAGTAAACAACCTCGGCTTTGGGGTTGACTTTGATGACCGACAAAGTGGCTTCTACTGGTTGGCCTACTTTAGGGTCGTTGGGGTCGATTTCTTTGGTCTCATAGTAATGGGCATTGACCACGTATTCGCCAGGCACGATGCTGCGAATGGTGACGACTTCTTGGCGCAAAGGATTGATCACTTTTTTGCCGTTGATCATGATGGTGTTGTTGGAGTTGCCGCGGTCGTCTCGGTCTAGGTGCATCAAGTCAGCCTCGCGGTTGCGAAACCACACGCTTTCACCCGAGGGACCTTGCACCCATAAATCCAAATCGTTGGGATCCAAATCGGGCCAAGACAAGGTGATGATGAATTCGGCTTTGGCGGGTATATCGCCAGACTTCAAAGCCTTGGGGTTCATGGCCAACAAAGCAATGATGAAACAAAACACAAACGCGATCAGCATGTTGAACAACATGTCATAAAAAGGATCAACCTCGGGTTCGCGAGAATGTCTGAGCTTGCGCATAAATCCGCAATATTCAGCGAGGGATACGCATGCCGTGGCGCTGAGCTTGCGCGACCAAGTCATCGGCAAAACGGTCCATGCGCGTGAGTTGCAGGCCCAGCAAAATATTCCCGACCAAGCCCACCATGGTGGTGAGCAGTGCCACGCCAAGTCCGGAGGTCAGGTTGCGAAGCAGGTCTTGGGCTTGAGACGGGTCAAAGCTTTGGATCTGACCAATTTGCATGGCAAGCACCGAAAAGCCAATCACCTTGCCCAAAAGACCAAGCTTGAGTTGCACGCCATTGACCCACCAAGCGGTGGAGTGCGTGCCGTGCGTGTGTTCCATCAGCAAATCGAGTGGGGCACCGCTGTCTTGTGGGTTCAAGGCCAAAGCATTCCAATATTCACCGGCCCAACCTTCTGCTTGAATCATGCTTTCTAAGCCACCGGCGCTTGCCATTGAGAGCAAATCTCTTTGGTGCGCCAACTCACGGGAACGAACACCGCACCACAAAGTAGAGACCGCAAAAACGATGATGATGACCATCGTGATGCCTGTGGGGTCTGAACTCAGCAACAAATGCCACACCCCTTGAATGCCCAGCAACCAAGTGGCAAAGACAAACAAACCTACCAGCACCAACCACTCAAACCACAGCGGTTCTGCGTCCCATTGCGGGTTTTTATTTTTCAAACTTTGGAAAAATGACTTCAAGTGAACTGCCTTGTAAGAAGAGCGCGGATGATAACTGAGGGACCTACAGAAAATATCTAGGTGACAGTTAAGGGGCTATGAATACGGGGATTAGGTAAAAAGGCCGTGTCTACATACACTGCGACCCTTTGCTTAAATTCATCGGGATTTGTCATGTTATTGCGCAATACTTTTCATTCATCAGTTACACGTACCTTGACAGTGTCAGGTGTTTTACTTGGAGCGAGCGTATCGGGTGCGCAGACTTTGGACGAAGTCACAGTGCAAGGCGGCAGAATCGAGCAAAAGCAATTTGACACACCTGCATCAGTGCAAGTCATCGACGAAGCCACCATCCGAAGCACCGGTGCCCAAGTCAATTTGTCTGACACCTTGGGTCGTGTGCCTGGTGTGGTTTCTCTCAACCGCAATAACTATGCACAAGATGTGCAAATTTCCATACGCGGCTTTGGTGCACGTGCACCGTTTGGCTTGCGGGGTATTCGTCTCATCACCGATGGCATACCTGCCACCATCCCCGATGGACAAGGCCAAGCCACCACCGCCAGCCTCACCTCTGCTTCGCGCATTGAAGTGTTAACCGGTCCTTTGGCGCAGTTGTACGGCAATTCATCAGGCGGTGTGATTCAAACCTTTACCCGTGAAGCGGGCGCAACACCCGAAGCCAGTACGCAAATATTTGCAGGCACTTACGGCTTGACGCGTACCGATTGGCAAGTCAGTGGACGCGCCGGTGCTGTGGGCATCGTGGCTGATTACAGCAACTTTGGCATTGAAGGCTACCGTGTGAACAGTGCCGCGCAACGCAAGCAACTCAACACAGTCATGACCGTGGATGTGAAGGAAGACACCAAAGCGCGGATCATTTTGAATTCATTTGACATGCCTTACGCCAAAGACCCTTTGGGATTGACAATTGATGAATTCAATCAAGATGCCTCTAAGGCGGGCTCAGGTGCAGAGAGATTTTTAGCAAGAAAAGCGGTTGCACAAAACCAATTAGGTGCGGTTCTTGAACATAAAGTTAATAAAGATTTAGAGTTGATGGCGAGGGTTTATACAGGTGACAGGCAAAACATGGGCTACCAAGTGGGAACTCTCACTAATAATGTTTGGACTGCCACTGGGGTATGGACGGGTTTGAACAGAAATTTTTACGGCACAGGGTTGCAAGCCAAAGGACGAAGCTCATTCGCAGATGGAAGTGGCATGGACTGGGTCATTGGCATGGACTATGACTCCTCCAAAGAGTTAAGGCGTGGAGGTACTACTTTGAATGGGCAACAAACTGCGGCAAGTAACGACACCCGAAATGAGCTGAACAAAGCCATGAATCGAGATTTTTTTGCGCAACTCAATTGGCACTTCAACGAAAAATGGACTTTCACAACGGGCGCGCGTAACAGCAAAGTCATTTTGAGCAGCAAGGACAATTTCTACACCAGTGCTGCAGACAATGGTTCTGGTGAAGTAGCCTACAAAGCAACCTCCCCTGTCCTGGGTTTAACTTTTCATGCCAATGATGATTTGAATTTGTACGCCAATATGGGCAATGGTTTTGAAACACCCACACTTTCAGAAGTTGCTTATGACACCAAAACTGTGGGAACGACCACTTCGATAAAAGAAACATTCAATACAAAACTAAGTGCTTCCAAAAGCCACCATCAAGAAACTGGTTTGAAATGGAAGCCTAACAGCGCTACCCAGCTAGATGCTGCTTTATTTCATATTTATACAGATAACGAGCTAACAACTTTACTTTCCAGCAGCGGAAAAACAGCCTACCAAAATGCGTCTAAAACCAATCGTGACGGCTTGGAGTTTTCATTTCGCCAAGCCATCAATCCTCATTGGCGTACCCAAGTCGCCTTTACTTGGATGACGGTGACGTATGAGCAAAAATTCAGGACTTCTCCAACGTCAACTACCTATGTGAATGTCGGCAATGCCTTGCCAAGCATCCCCCAACGCCAGTTATTTGCCAACCTCACTTGGACACAAAACGAGCAGTCCACCAAGGCTAGGAGTTTCACCCCTGGCATGGAGTTGGCTGCTGACTTGGTGGGAAGAACCAAGATTTTTGCGAATGACTTGAATACAGCTGCAGCACCAGGCTACAGCATGGTCAATATCCGTGCGCAACAAAAATACAAATGGGGACCCTTCAACACGACTACTTACTTTGGCGTCGATAACCTGTTTGAGCGCAAAGCGATTGGCTCAGTCATCGTCAACCAAGCGAGTTCGCAGTTCTATGAGCCGGCCATGCCCCTCACGGCATTGGTGGGTATTCAAGCCAGTTTGCCATTCTGACTAAGATAGACTGCATAAAGTCATTTCTGCTTTATCAGTTTGTCTTATCGGAAGCTCCATGAAATATGTTTTACCCATTCTTTTTGTCGCGGCCATAGGTGCCAGCGGTGCATCCAACGCCCAATCCCGCGCCTACGCGACCAACGAGGGCGCGGGCAGCGTATCGGTCATTGACGTTGCAAGCGACGCAGTCATCTCCACCATAGAGACAGGTGGCAAGCCGCGTGGTCTTGCCGTTTGCAAGGGCAGCAAAAAACTGTATGTCACCGAACAAACCAAAGCACAGCTGTGGGTGATTGATCCCGTAAAAGGGGTGATTGAGCAGCGTGTTCAACTCGGTGAATCCCCTGAGGCGCTTTATTGTTCTCCCAATGGTGATTGGCTGGGTGTGGCCAATGAAGGCGCTAACAGCATCAGCTTTATCCACACTCAGCGCTTGAAGGTGGAGTTCGATATCGTGGTGCATGGCAAAAACCCAGAGCATGGTGTGTTCAGTCCCGATGGCAAATTCATGTTGGTATCGGCTGAAGAGGCCGACCAAGTCGATGTGCTCGACTTGGAAAAAAGAAAGCAAGTGGCTTCTATCAAAGTGGGTGAACGTCCCCGTGGTATAGCTTTCAGTCCTGACGGCAAAAAAGCCTATGTGGCGGTTGAGGCGGCCAGTTTGCTGGTGGCCATTGACATGACCGAGCGCAAAGTGGTGGGCAAGCAAGCCGTGGGCAAACGAACCGCCGGTGTGGTGGTGTCGCCCGATGGCGCTTATGTGTTTGCCGCCAACGGAGGTGACGCCAATGTCACCATGGTTGACACGTCCAATTTCAAAGTGGTGGAAAACATTGCTGTGGGGCAACGCCCTTGGAATATGAGCTTCTCGCCTGATGGCCAAAAACTGTATGTGGCAGCAGGACGCAGCGGCTCGGTCAGCGTGGTAGACATTGCCAGTCGCAAAATGGTCAAAGAAATTCCCACGGGCAAATTGCCTTGGGGTGTGGTTACTCACTGAACAGATATCTCACCTCACCGAAAGCCACCATGAATAGCGATACAACTGCGCCAATGCACTACGACCGAATGTTGGTAGTCCTGCATTGGGTATTGGCCTTGGGTCTCATCTTCCAACTGGGCTTGGGTGTATGGATGGAAGAAATCCCCAAAGACCCGCCCGGAACACGGGCCTTGTGGTTTAACTTACATAAATCCATTGGCATTTGCTTGGGCTTTTTAATATTGTGGCGGCTGGGGTGGCGTGTCACGCACTCTGTTCCTGCACCTCCTACAGGCGTGAGCACCTTTCAAAAAACCTTGGGTATCTTGAACCACCGTTTGTTGTATGTGTGCATGCTGGTGTTGCCTATCAGCGGTTTCATGGGATCGAGTTTTTCGCCTTATCCCGTGAAATTTTTTGGTTTGGTTTTGCCTAAATTGTGGGAGCCCTCACCTGAGGGCAAAGAAATCTTTGGCGAAGTTCATGAATTGACAGCAGACGTGTTGATGGCTTTGCTGGCCTTGCACATTGCCGCGGCCCTGTGGCATCAGTTTGTTAAGCGTGATGGTCTGCTGGCGCGTATGGGCTGGAGTCGCTGACCACTTTGCCTTGTTGAATGTGTATCACCTCTTGGGCAAAGGCTTTCACGTCTTCTTCATCGTGGGTGATCAGCACCATAGGTAAAGACAATTTTCTTTGCAGTTCCAGCAACTCTTCGCGCAGGCGCTGCCGCAATGACCTGTCCATGGCCGCAAAAGGTTCGTCCAATAAAAGAGCACGTGGTTTGGCAATCAAGGCTCTGGCCAAGGCCGTGCGCTGGCGCTGGCCACCCGAGAGTTGTTCAGGGTAAAGCTCGCTCACAGCTTGCAACTGAAACACTTGCGTCCAATGCGCCACCGATGAATCTTCATGCGCAAGGCTTGGGTTTTGCAAACCTTGCTTCAAAGCAAAGCCTATGTTTTGACGCACAGTCAAATGGGGAAACAAGGCGTAGTCTTGGAACACATAACCCAGACCGCGTTCTCTGGCCGCAAGATTCACACTTTGCTGAGAGTCAAAAACAACTTGGTTTTGAAACACCACCCGCCCTTGCTGCGGCGTGTTCAAACCCGCCATCATCATGAGTGTTTGGGTTTTTCCTGCGCCTGAGGGTCCAAACAGCACGAGTCGCTGGGCATCACTTTGGAAAGCAATGTCGAGTTCAAAGCGGGATGCTGCGTGCCCTAAGCGCCGTTGCATCTGCACTTGCCACCTCATGGCCAACCCCGCTGGTTTTGACCTGCCACACGCCCAGGGGCCAAATAGCCAGCGCTTAGAAGTATGGCCAAGCAACTGACCGAAGTGACCAGCACCAGAAAATGAGCGGTCTGGTCTTGTCCTGCTTGCACCGCTTCATACACCGCGATAGACAGCGTTTGTGTTTGGCCTGCAATGCTGCCAGCCACCATCAATGTGGCTCCAAACTCCCCTGTGGCACGGGCAAAAGCCAGCAAGGTACCCGACATGATGCCGCGCCAAGCCAGTGGCAGTGTCACGCGAAAGAACACCGCCAGTTCACTCAAGCCCAGCACCCTTGCAGCTTGCTCTAAAGTGGGCTCTACGTTTTCAAATGCGGCGCGCGCCGCTTTGAACACCAGTGGAAACGCCACAATGCTCGCCGCAATCACAGCACCCTGCCACGTGAAAATAAGCTGTATGCCGAATTGTTCTTTCAGCCATTGACCCACAGCACCATGGCGCCCAAGCATGACCAACAGGTAGTAGCCTAAAACGGTGGGTGGCAGCACCATGGGCAGGGTCAGCAAGGCATCGATGACACCGCGCCCCATAAACCGCCCGCGTGACAAGGCAAAACCTACGGCGACACCCAACACCAAGTTAATGGCTGTTGCCCAGCCAGCAACTTTGAGGGTGAGTGCAAGCGCAACCCAAGCAGTTTCCATTGAGCCTTAAACGACCTTGAAGTGGTGTGTGCCGTCGCGTTTCAATTGCTCGACCAAACCGTATTCCCAGTCTAGGTAGGCTTGCATGGCTTGCGCTGGGTTATCAGTGCCTTCGTAAGGACGACGGTAGCGGTCTATGCGGGGGCTGGCCAAATACGATTCACCTTGTTGCGTGCTAAAGCCCGCAGCTTGCCATGCTGCATTGCCACCGGGCAACCAAAGCACTTCCACCCCGGGACGTAACAGGGGTTGCAGCTGTGCCACCGCGTAGCGTGATACCCGGCCATCTCCACAGGTGAGCACATAGCGATTGGCTTTGTGCACACGGCTGAAGTCTTGGGCAAGTTGTGAGCGTAACAACCACCATGCACCTGGAATATGGCGCTTGACATAGGTGGCGCTGTCGCCCACATCAATCACCATGCTGAGATTGCTGCGGTTGGCTAACCATGTTTTGAGCGTAGGCGGATCGACCACGGCAACGGGGGAAAGTGTCAGCGGCAAATCATCTTCAGAAAATTGGGTTTTGCTGTGCAAGTCTTCTGCACGCATATCTTTCATCACCGAGACTTGCCAACCCATTTGGGCCAACCAAGAGGCGGCCATGCTGGCACGCACGCCATCGTCGTCATAAAGCACCACCCGAGCACCGCGCACACCGATGAAGTGGTCAGTTTCTTGCACCAGTTGGCCCCCCGGCGCATTCAACGCACCCGGCCAATGGCCTTGGGCAAATTCTTCGGGTGTACGTACATCGAAGACATAAGTGTTTCTGTTGTTTTCAGACAGCCATTGCTTGACGGTTTGAGCGTCAACACGGGCAACGCCTGCGCGAAACAACAATGCCAGTGCTGAGGCTGCGGCTTTGCTGCGATCGTTGTCGGTGATGTCGCCAAAGGTCTGGCTGGCGCCTTTGACCAAGTCCAGGCCCGCCAGTGTCCAACCGATGGTGCCATTGCGTAAAGCGCATACGGGGTTGGGAATGCCGGAATTGATGAGGGACTGAGCACCAATGATGCTGCGTGTGCGACCTGCACAGTTGACGATGATGCGAGTGGTAGGGCTGGGGGCAAGAGCGCGTGCGCGCAACACCAATTCACCACCAGGCACGCTGATGGCACCTGGGATGCTCATGGTTTGGTACTCATCAAATCGGCGCGCATCGAGCACAACCACATCGGATTTTCTGTCTAGCAAAGCTTTGACTTCATGGGCTGAAAAAGACGGTGTTTTGCGTTGCGCCTCAACCAGTTCACCAAACGATTTGCTGGGGACATTGACGTCTCTGAATAACTCACCACCGGCTGCAGCCCAACCGGCGAGACCGTTTTGCAACAGGCTTAATTGGGTATAGCCCATGCGCTCAAGTACTGTCATGGCTTGCAAAGCCAAGCCTTCACCATTGTCATAAACCACGATGGGTGTATCGCGGCGCGGCAGTCGACGCCATGCGTCTAACTCCATGCGACCCAGCGGCAGGTTGATGGCAAACAAGGGATGGCTTTGTGCGTAAGGGTCTTCTTCGCGCACATCGACAAGCGCGATTTCTTGCTTGTTCAGCAAGGCTTCTCTGATTTGGGCGTAGCTGCTGACTGCGTAAGGGTGCGCAGGCTCTGGGATTGCTTCAACTTCAGGTGGGCTAAACAAGGAGGGCGCCAGTACAGGCTCAGGGCTGATAACGGGAGGTGGCGTTAGGAGCTCTGCGCTGGCAGTCACATTGGCATAGCCAGACACAAACGTACTGCGCGTACCGTCTTCGCGGTAGCTGTGGCGTTCGATCAAACCGATATTGCCACCATAGACATGGATGCTGACCGAGACTTTATCGGTGGAGGCATTCCACACCTTGTGCACGTCTCCCATGCGAGGAGAAACAGCCTCGATGTCCCCAGCCAACATATCAATCTGTAAACCGGCTGGTGCCCAACGGCCATCGGACATACGGCTGTAGGACTGGCAAGACTCTGAACCGCGTAACACGCCCACCAGTCCCCACACGGTATGGTCATGGATGGGCGTAGCTTGACCGGGTCCCCAGACAAAGCTCACCACTGAAAAACGGTTGTGTGGATCGGCGTAAAGCAAATACTGTTGGTAGTACTGAGAATGGGCTTGGGCATACTCGGGTAGCAGCCAGTCGTCGTTGGCAATCAGCTCACTCAAATACTCGCGCCCTTGCGAAAGAAGTGCAGGTTCAGCAGGCGCAGCATCCACCAAGCGCGTGATTTGCGCCAAGAAATGATGGAATCTAGCGATAGAGTTTGGCGTGATGGCTTGCATCTATAAGGGATTGACTGAACTGGCCTGATTGTTTCACATGCTGACAGGAGATATGCTAACGATCTTATGGCAACTTCTACGTTTATTTTGGCTGGGGTGATGGGTTGGCCCATCGCCCATTCCAGGTCCCCCCTCATCCATGGTCATTGGATTGCCGAGCATGGTTTGCTTGGCGCTTATGTTCCTTTGGCCGTCAACCCCGCACAGTTACCGCAGGCCTTGACGGGCTTGAAAGCTTTGGGCTTTGCGGGCTGCAACCTCACCTTGCCGCACAAGATTGAGGCCTTGCCTTGGTTGGATGAAACCGATCCGGTGGCCCAGCGCATAGGCGCAGTCAATACGGTATCGGTGCGCGCCGATGGCAGCTTGTTTGGCACAAATACCGATGCGTTTGGTTTTATACAAAGTTTGCACGAAGCAAAAAGCGCTTGGCAAGCCCATGCGGGTAGCGCTGTGGTCTTGGGTGCGGGCGGTGCAGCCCGCGCAGTGGTGTGGGCTTTGACCGATGCAGGCGTGCCTGAAATTCGTTTGCTTAACCGCAGCCCTGACAAAGCCCAAGCCATGGCGGAGGAGTTTGGGGCTGTGGTCAAAGCCTTGGACTGGGCCGAGCGTCATGCTGCACTAGAGGGTGCGGCGCTGTTGGTCAACACCACCACCCAAGGTATGCAGGACCAAGCCGCCCTCGATGTGCACCTTGATGCGTTGTCGGCGCAGGCCTTGGTGTGCGATATTGTTTACACCCCACTGCAAACCGATTTGCTCAAGCGCGCTGCAGCCCGAGGCAATCCCACGGTCAATGGCTTAGGTATGTTGTTGCACCAAGCCAGACCGGCGTTTGCCTCTTGGTTTGGCGTCATGCCAGAGGTGACGCCGGCTCTGTGGGCCAAGGTCTTGGCCACTTTATAGGCTTTGCCTATTTGCGCACCGCCGGCGCTTCCACCAGCAGGCCTTGTCCGCGCCACATCAAGTACAGGCTGATGTCGCGCATGTCGGTATGTCCCCAAGGGGGAATTTCCGCTCTCACACCGGTGTAGCAAAAACGCAAGCGCCGCTCAAGAGAGGCCATACGTTGCCAGTCGATACGGTAGAGCGGATAGCCATTGGCTTGGCCTTGGCTTAAGGGATCGGTATAGAGTTTTTGACCATAGTGCTGGTCGTGGCAATTCGTGCAGGCCAAGTTCATTTGCCCTTGGCGGGTCATGAAAATGCGTTGACCGTTTTCAAAATGGCTTTTCGCCGCGCCATCGATTTGCGCTTGCAAGGCCATACCACGCGAAGTGGAAGTGACCGCCAAGCTCAGGGCAAGCAACTCGTCAGATTCAAATACCCATTCAGAGGCTTTTTGGTTTTTGGTTCGACATTGGCGTATGCGGTCTTCCAAATTAAATAATTTGCCGCTGGCTTTGTCTATCCCCGGGTAGCGAGTGGATACGCCTTGCATGCTGCTGAGTTGTCCGTGACAGGATTGGCAACTTTTATTGCTCTTGCCATCAACTTTGCTCCACAGTTTGTTGCCTGTGTCTAAAGCGATATTGCCCGGGTTGGCAAACTCATCGGCTTGCAAGGACTGCACTTCAGCGCCGGAAAAATTTAAACCAGACTGCAATTTATCTAAGGGGATGACGCGTTGCTGGGCGCTCAAGGGTGCGGTTATACACAAGCCCATCAAGACACAACTCAGCATGAAACGCAAACGAGATACAGGTTTGCTCATAGAGAAATAGATTTTGCGCTTTCAGTTGCCAGCAGGCTTGGATACGTTGGCCGCTTCGACCACCAATTGGTGGCGCAATTCGCCAATGTAGGCTTTGTCATCAAGCCAGCGAAACAGCATCTCACCCGACTCGGTGGCACGCAAATAAAACTCAAACAAAGGGTTGGCAGAAACGCCGGTGGTGGGTTCGACCCTGAACACCTCTTGACCGTTCAAAGTACACACCAGGTGTCGGATGACGTTGCGCTGAATCAAAACACCGTCAATATCGCGCAAAAATCCGCTGTCCATGGGATGGTTGACCAGCAAGCGAAGTTTGAAGACATCGCCTTGTGTAATGCGGGGAGGAATTTGTAAACGTGCGGAACTCATCAGCCGTTGTCCACACAAGCTGCTTCGGTGACCACCACCTCTTGCGAGTCATAGATGAAGTTGCCGTCCGAGCGCCTGGCCAGTGCAATCACGCTTTGGTTGCCAGACAAACGAACCCGAGTGCTTAAGTCGGCACGCCCGCTCCAGGGCCCCAAAACAAATTTCGCCATCAGGGGCACTGGGTTGCGTTGCGAGATCAAGTACACATGGGTGATGTGTTGGGCGTCAGTCATGGGGCTGTCGATCTTCAAGCTCAAAGGCACCATATGGCCGTTGTCAGCCAACTGGGGAAGCGACAAGCTCACGCCCTCTTTTTTCAGTTCTTGGTTTTGCACATAGGGTCGAATCATTTCTTCAAACGTTCGCAACCTGGCTTCAGCCAAACCCGTGATGGTGAGTTTGTCGACTTGTGCTTTGGCTGCGCCCGACAACAGTGTGCCCACGCTGGCAGCCAGCACTGTTTTGAGTAGCTGAGCAATAGATTGGCGGCGAGAAAACACAGGCGGCATCATGACGGGTTTTTAAGTAAGTAGGCAATGATGTCTTCCAGACCTTGCTCTGTCAGCACGGTTTTGCCTTGCATAGATTTCGCCACATTATGCAGGTCTTTTGTACTGAAATAGGCTGGCATAAAGCTTTGGGGGTTAAGCACTCTGGGGTCGGCAATGCGTTGGCGAATTTGTTCTGGGCTGAGGCGGGTGCCCACATCTTTGAGAGAGGGCCCCATCTCGCCACCGTCTTTCAAGCCAGGCGCTTGGTGACACAACAAACAGCCGGTGTCGTGTCTGGCAATCAATAATTTACGGCCACGTTCTGCGTCAGCGGTGGCCGCGGATGGCGTGGCAGGCATGGCATCACTGGCCCACAACGCGGGGCTTAAAAGCAAGCCAACAAAGCACCCAAGCAACAGCCTCATGCTTTGACCAAACTTAAGCCATGGTTCTTTAAAGGCAAAGACCGTATACGTTTGCCCGTGGCTGCAAACAAAGCATTACCCAAAGCGGGTGCCAAAGGTGCTTGCGCAGGTTCACCCACACCGCCCCAAAAACCACCGCTGGCGGCGATGACGGTTTGCACCTTGGGCATTTCGTTCATGCGCATCATTCGGTAGTCGTGGAAATTGGATTGTTCGATGCGACCGTCTTTGACCGTCATTTCGCCCCAAAAAATGGCCGATAAACCATGCACCACACTGCCTTGGAGTTGGGCTTGGATATTGTCTGGGTTGACCGCATAACCCGGGTCTATGCCAATGACGATGCGGTGTATGCGCACCTCACTTTTAGCGTTCACCGAGACTTCACACACACAAGCGGTGTAACTGCCATAACCTTCGGTTTCGGCAATGCCGCGAAATACGCCAGCAGGCAAGGGCTTGTCCCAATCAGCGGCTTTGGCGATGGCTTGCAAGATGCCACGGTCACGGTTGGCTTTTTCGTTGTTAGGCAACAGTGACAAGCGATAGGCCAAGGGGTCCATGCCCGCCGCATGCGCCAATTCATCGAGGAAACATTCGCGCACAAAAGGATTTTGCGAATGGCCTACGGTGCGCCAAAACCCCACCGGCACATGGGCGCTGCGCTGGGCAAAGTCCACCAAACAATGCGCGATGTCATAGGGGTGGTCATTCAGCGAGGCAACTGCTTGGGGGTCCACACCATTTTGCAGCGGCATGCGCAGCAGCTGAGAAAAAATAGAAGGCGCACTCACGCGAATATGCAATGCCTCGGGCTTGCCATCAGGTTTGAGGCTGGCGCGAACTTTCACCAAGCTGGCCGGTCGGTAAAGATCGTGTTGCGTGTCTTCCTCGCGGCTCCACAGCAACTTGATGGGTTTGCCGGGCAAGGCTTGGGCAATGGCAACCGCTTGACGGGTAAAGTCTTGCGGGCTTTTACGTCCCAAGCCACCACCCATTTGCATGGCAAACACTTTGACATTTTCTTGCGGCACATCGGCTGTGCTTGCTGCTGCCGTCAAGCTGGACTCGGGGTTTTGGGTAGAGACCCAAATTTGCAATTGATCGTCTTGCAGCCAAGCTGTGCAGACCATGGGCTCTAGCGTAGCGTGGGCCAGGTAAGGCGTGTAGTACTCGGCTTCAATAACTTTACTGGCTTGAGCCAGTGTTGCCATGGCGTTGCCGTCTTGGCGGGCTACTGCCGCATCGGTTTGGTTCAAACCCTCGCGGTAAAGCTTCATCAAGCTGGCGCTGTTGACCTGCGCGTATTTGCCGCTGTCCCATTCAATGGACACGTCGCGCAAGGCTTCTTTGGCACGCCACCAGTTGTCAGCCACCACAGCTACAAACTCACCCATGTTCAGCACTTTGACGATGCCGCGGCGGTTATCTACTTTGCTGCTGTCTACAGAAACGGCCTTGCCGCCAAACACCGGCGACTGCGCAATCGCGGCATGCAGCATGCCAGGCAATTGGGTGTCAATACCAAAACGGATCTTGCCGGTGACGATGTCGTGTATGTCTACCCGAGGAATGGGTTTGCCCGCGATGGTCCATGTGGCCGGGTCTTTCAGCGCAACTTCTTTGGGGGGCGTCAGCTTGGCTGCATCAGCGGCAAGTTGACCATAGCTAAGTGTTTTTTTGCTGGCAGTGTGAACCACTTTACCCAGTACCGCCTGGCATTCGCTCTCAGGCACTCCCCAGCGTTGGGCTGCGGCTTGTACCAGCATCATGCGCGCCGATGCACCTGCTTTGCGCAAATATTCTTGCGAGTTGCGGATGGTGCGGCTGCCCACACTGGCCATATCGCCATAGGCCCGTTTGCGTTTTAAATTTTCATGCGCTTGCACATGTTCAACACGTACTTTTTGCCAGTCAACTTCCAATTCTTCAGCGATCAACATGGGGGCAGAGGTGCGACTGCCTTGGCCCATTTCGGTACGTGCGTAGCGAATCACGATGGATTCGTCGGCATAGATATCAATCCATGCATTGACCTCTTGATGCTGGCTGGCTTGTGCATCAGCGGGCAAGTTAAAGCCCAAACTCAAAGCCGCTGTGGCGCTGGCGCTGACTTGCAAAAAGCCGCGTCGATTGATGGGTGTGTGTTGGAGGAACTTCATGATTTGGCCGCCTGACGTGCTGCGGCATGAATGGCAGTACGCATACGCGCATAAGTGCCGCAACGGCAAATATTTGTCATGGCGGCATCGATGTCTTCATCAGTGGGTTTGGGTTTCTTTTTTAGCAAGGCTACCGCCGCGAGGATTTGACCGCCTTGGCAGTAACCGCATTGCGGTACTTGGTGGTCTATCCAAGCTTGCTGAACGGCATGCAGTTTGCCTTTTTGAGCCAAGCCTTCGATGCTGATGACTTGTTGACCCGCTGCTGAGGATGTCGGGTAGGAACAAGAGCGCACGGGTTCGCCATTGAGCAAAACAGTGCAAGCACCGCACTGGGCTATGCCACAGCCGTACTTGGGTCCTTTGATATCGAGCTCATCTCTGAGGGCCCACAGCAAAGGCATCTCGGGTTCGACATCGAGTTGGTGGGTTTGTCCGTTGACGTTGAGCTTCATATTGATTTTGAATATTTAAGAATGTAAATAGCGGCGAAGTGCCTGCGCGCATACCTCGACGCCGCTCAAGGCTTCTCGCATGATGCGACCCATGGTGATAAAGCCATGAATTTGGCGCTCGAAGCAAATGTATTCGGCAACACCGCCCGCTTCAGACAAAGCATCAGCATATTGGTAGCCTTCATCCCGCAAGGGGTCGTATCCGGCGGTCAACACCAGCGCAGGGGGCAAGCCCGCAAGCGAAGCAGCTTTCAAAGGAGAAGCGCGCCAATCATTGCCATCCTCGCGTGTTGGCAAATAGTGGTCCATGAACCAGTGCATGGCAGATGCAGTCAAACCAAAACCCTCGGCATTGGCGTGGTAACTGACGGTATCGGGGTACATCAAAGTGGCTGGGTAAATAAGTAATTGAAAAGCAGGTACTTGGGCACTGCCTCTGGCGCCCAAACACACCGCAGCTGCCAAATTGCCGCCTGCGCTGTCGCCGCCCACAGCCACTCTGCTTGCATCGATGTGCAAGTTGTCAGCTTGAGCCACCACCCAATAAAAGGCAGCCAATGCATCGTCGTAGGCTGCGGGAAAAACATGCTCGGGTGCCAAGCGGTAATCAACAGAAAAAACAGCACAACCGCTGGCCTGACTGATTTGGCGACACAGCACATCATGGGTCTCTATATTGCCAATCACCCATCCACCACCGTGGTAGTAAACCAGCGCGGGCAATTTGTCGTGAGCAGACACACCCAGGGGGCGGTATTCTCGAATCGGTACTTTCACACCACCTAGTACGGGTGCGTGATCGTGGGTGTGCGACAAAGCGGGTGGATCCGGTTGCGTCAAGGTTTTGCGCAAGACATAAAAATCTCTGGCATCTTGGGGCGACAAGGTGTTGACTGGTGGAACACCTCGGTCAACCATGAGTTGCAAAAGAGCTTTGGCTTGTGGGTCGAGCATGGTCTGTTGAATGAAGAAGGTTTGTTAAGTGGACTGACCAAGGGCTTGGTAAGTCTGCGAGTGTGTGTGTATCCACTGCCGAGACAGTTGGTCGTCATGTTCCGAGGGGTGAAAATCTGCGCTGAAATACTTTTTCCAGTCAGCCAGGGAGAAGGTGAATAAACCTTCTTTGGCGAACAAATGGCGCCAAGCGCTGCGCCAGGTGCTGGCCTTGAACAGGCTGCCATCGTGCCACAGGTTGTTGATGGTTTGGCATAGCAAGTCGGTGAGGAAAAACACGCTGACGCTGATCATCCAACGGCGTCGCCACACCTCATTGCCACCCATGGCGCGGTAAATATCAAAGGACACGCTGCGGTGCTCGGTTTCTTCGCTGGCGTGCCACAGCCAAAGTGTTTGCAGGCGGGCAGGGGCTTGGGCCAAAAATTCGGGGTGCGAGAGCAACCAAGCAGCAAACACCGAAGTGAAGTGCTCGTAGGCCGCCGTGATGGCCACCGCATGAATAGCAGCTTTTTGGTTGATGTGTTCAATGCGGCTCAAGGCCCGCTTTTCCCAATGGTTGACCATGCCTTGGTTCAAGACATGGTGGTTAAAGCGTTCGTGTATGCGCCTGTGGGTGGCTTCTTGGCCTATAAAACCTTTGATGTCTTGGGCGAAAGTGGCTTGCAATTCTGGCGATAACTCTTTGACACCACGGCGCAGCGAGTCAATGAAGAACTGCTCTCCGACGGGGAAGCTCAGCGACAAGGCATACATGAGTGCAGAAGTAAATGCATCTCCTCCATTCCAGCGCAACTCAAACGGCGTGTCTAAATCGATGAGAAGCTTGCGAACAGTCAAATCGGTCATGGTGGTTAGTTTCAAGCGGGGAGTTGGCAGGTGCCAGTGACTAAAAATTTTAAGGTTTTGCCATAGCGCTGTACGTCTTTGGAGACGAACAAGGTGACAGGTTGGCGGGTGATTTTGATATCGGTCTCTTCTTGGCTGACAACATGTTTTCGTTTCACCCAAATGCTGGTCTTGGAAGTGAGGTCTTGGCCTTTGAACTCTTCGGTGGTCAAGGTGTTGACGAAGGTGGCATAAAGTTTGGGCCCCTCAATCTTGATGTAGAGATGGTTGCCAATGCTGTCAATGCTCACTTCAACCGTGGCAGGTTTGACGATGATTTTTTCCATCTCGGGAAAACTGCCTTGTGCATCACATGTCAAGGTATAGCCCCAAGCACTGAAACTGCTCAATCCAAAAGCCATCAAGACTTTGCATAAAGCCCAAGAATTTGCTTTCAGCGGCATGTGCGTTGCCCTTTTTCTGTTGTGCAAACCAAGCCGTTCGATAAATGGGTTTCTTCTGTGCTGCTTTGCGGCACACCGCCACGCGAGGTGTAACTGTCTGCGGGCGCCGGCGCGGCGGGTTTGCGGGGCTTGGTGGCGGTTGCAGGCTTGGCATCCATGATCTTGTTGCCATCAATCAGAACGGCTGGCGAGCCAGGCTGGTTGATGGTGACCGTGGTTTGGGCAATCGCTACGTCAGCAGACAGCATCGCGGCAAAGGACAGACAAACAGCACCAAAGGTTATCGAAAATCGTAAACGGTTGTTCAACATGGGCAAAGATCTGTTGTTAATTGCTAATGATCGCACGGTTAGCTTTTTGGGTGTTATTTGCCTTATAACTGGGTTTGCTCAAAGGAATATCCTTGTTTATGAAAACTTTATACCGTACCTCACCATTGTTGTTGTCCTCTTTGTTGTTGGCTTGGCCTTGGGCTGCAGATGCCTTTGACGCCGTAAAATTTGAGGACTTTAAAACCACCAATGTGTGTAAGTACTGCGACCTGACCGATGCGCCCATGGGGGGGCGTGACATGCGTGGCGCCGACTTTCAAAACGCCAACTTGTCGGGCGCGGTCATGAGCTTGGCCAATATGGGCGAGCGCCCCATGGAAAAGCGCACCTTGCTGACCAACTTTGAAGATGCCAATTTGCGTCGCGCCGATTTAAGTGGTGCCAATTTGCACTTGGCCAATTTCAGCAATGCCTATCTGCGTGAAACCAACCTGACGGGCGCAAACTTGAGCGACGCGGTGCTCTCAAAAGCCAATCTGAAAGGCGCCGTGCTGACTGGGGCCAACCTTAAAGGTGCCAAGTTGGACGACGCCAAACTTGAAGACGCCAAGTTTTGCAAAACCATCATGCCCGATGGGGCTGTGAACGACTCGGGCTGTTAAGAGCCTGCGCTTACAAGCAAACTTCTTGCAGCGCCAACAAAACGCTTGCTTTGTTTTGAGGCTGCGTGTTTTGGGCGTCAGTTGCAGCCATATCGCGAACACGTTGCCCAACAGCATGATGCAGTTGTATGCGTTGATTTTTTTCGCTGGCGGATAAAGTGATGTCGTCCCGCACACTTTTCACAATATTGGCCTCCAGTTTGTCACCACTGCGCTGGACTTGAAAAAAATACATTTGGCGCTCAGCCGAGTCAGTGGCAAAGGTTTCTATGCCATGTCGGTGCATGGTGTACAAATCTTGGTAGAAGCCTGCGAAATAGGAGGTGCTTTGCAGGCAGTTCGCGCTCTGGCTGAACCCCGTCGCTGGCCAAAGACCACACCAAAGCAGCGCACTCCTTAACAACGCTCTAGAAAAAAACATCAGTCATCTTCCCCTGGCATTTGCGCTGGCCGTAACTGCACTGCCTGTGAGCGCTTTTTGCGAAAGCGGATGTTGAGCATCTCGACACCAAAGGAGAAGGCCATACCGAAGTAGATGTAGCCCTTGGGGACATGGTGGCCAAAGCCCTCAGCCACCAAGACCACGCCGACCACCACCAAAAAGCTCAAGGCCAGCATTTTGATGGAGGGGTGGGCTTCAACAAACTCGCCTATGCTTTTGGCAAACAGCATCATCAGCCCCAAGGAAACCAGCACTGCCGCGATCATGATGCGCACATCGTCGACCATGCCGACCGCGGTGATGATGGAATCCAAAGAAAACACCAAATCAATCAGCATGATTTGCACAATCGTGGAAATCACGTTGGCCTTGGCTTTCATCTCAGGCGGCGCTTCTTCGCCTTCTAAGGAATGGTGAATTTCACCGGTGCTTTTCCAAATCAGGAACAAGCCACCGGCCAACAAAATCAAGTCACGCCCAGAGAACGGTTGGTCAAAAACCGTGAAGATGGGTTCGACCAAGCCGATGATGACCGACAACAACAGCAACAAACCAATGCGCATGAACATGGCCATGAACAAACCAACGCGCCTTGCCATTTCTTGCTGGGCCTTGGGCAGTTTGCTGACCAAAATAGAAATAAAAATGATGTTGTCAATGCCCAGCACCAACTCAAGCAGGGTTAATGTGGCCAGGGCCACCCACATATGCGGATCAGTTAAAAGTTCCATCATGTAAATCTTGAGTTATGAAAAGAAGAATTGAACTGTAACTTAACAACAACAGCAAGAGACGGCGGTTTAAGCCAGCGTCGAGTAGCGCTTGAAGCCATGACATCTGAGCCAAAGCCAGGTCTGGCGCATCAACACATAAGTCAACCAAACCGCCCAACCTGAAAAAATCACATCACTTAAAAAATGCCCGCCTTGCATGATTCTCACGCTGCCAATGAAAAGACCGGCCGCCGTGCCAATGACCAGCCAGCGTTTGCGTCTGGGCCAGGCCGACCAAATGCCCCAAGTCATCAGACTGAAACCTGCAGCTGCATGGCCGCTGACAAAGCCGCAATTCACATCGCAATGGGTGCTGAGCTCAAACGCAGGTACAAAAGGTTTGCTGTTGCCAAAGAGTTGCAATTGCTCGGGGCGCGGCCGCCCCACGTTGTCTTTCAAGCCCCAGTCGATCACCAAGCCCAGTCCCACCACAGCCATGAGCAGCCAGGCAAGCATGCGTCTGCGCCAAGCCAATGCATGGGGTCTGGACCCAATCTTTAGCACCAGCCACCCCAAGCAACAGACAACAAAAAGCGCTCGACTCAGCCACGGTGTCGCCACATAAACAGCTTGAACAAAGGATGATTGATTGGCTGGAAAACTCTGACTGCTCGCTTCAAAGAAACAGCGAGTGATGAGCAAATCAAGTTCGGGCCAAAGTTTAAATACAGCTACCGATACAGCCAAACCAAGGCCACCCCAAAGCCATTCGCTCGTACGGGCTTTCATGGCAGCGGGTCTTTCAATAACCACACGAAAAGCGCACGCCCCGCAGGCTGGGCTTCAGACAAGAGTTGCACATGTTGGTACTTGGCACGAACAAACGCAGGCAACTCTCCCATCACCAACAGCAAAACAGGTTCTGTGTGTGTTGCAGGGTCAAAGCGATAGAGCAAATCGTAATGGTGTAGCGGTTGGAGGGTCTGCTGCCAACTTAAAACCAGTCTGTGTTGCGCGCGCCAAGCGTAAGCAGAGTGAACAATCAAGGTACGGTCTAGCGCCACCAACACTGCTTCAGGGTGTTGCGCCACCAGCGTTTCCAAGGGTTTCAATGCCTCTTGCCAACCCCGTGCTCGGCCCCATAAATCCCATTTGGATTTTTGTACTGGCAGCCCTAAGCGGGCGCGCCAGTCGCCGCCTAAGGAAACTGCAGTTGCCAACAAACTGGCCGTGACCACCACCAGCACCGGTCCTCGCCAGCGCCACTGTGTTTGACCAGCAGCCAACAGCCAAGCCAAAGCCAAACATGCGCCCAGCAACGCAGGCGCAGGCCAGTTGATTTGCGCCGTGCCTTGCATGGCTTGAATGCCGCCAATGACCCACAGCGGCCAACTGGCGTGCCAAGCCCAAACAGCCGGTGAAGCCTGGGTAGAAGAAGTGTTTTTTTTGTGGCGTACCCAACGCGACAACCCAAGCACTGCCATCACCCACAAAACCGGTCCGGCAAGCAAGCACTGTGAAGCCACATATTCGCCCAAACGAAGTGTGACTGCGGCCATGCCTTGGGGAATACTGTCATGGCCATCCGACAATAAATCGGCAGTGTGTTTCAAAGTGGGCCAGTCATGCGCTTGGTTCCAAGCCAGATGAGGCAGCATGGCCAAGGCAGCAACGCCAACAGCCACAGCCATGCCTTTGCTGACGGCGGTTGATCTGTGAGCCAACCACCACAAGACCCAACTCGCCAGCACGGCAGACATGGTGTATTTGGACAACATGCCTAAGGCCAGCACCAAGCCAACAAGCAGCCAACGGCTGCGGTGATCAGGTTGCGCCAACGCCCGCCACATCAGCCAAAGTTGCAAGGCCCAGAAAAGCATCAGCGGGCCATCGGTGGTGGCCACTTGGCCCAGCACACCGCTGACCAAAGTGCTGGCAAACAGCACGGCGGCCCAAGCGCCTATGGCGTGCGGTGAAGACAAAGTGCGCTGGCTGTCACGTTGCATTTCCCAGCCCAGTCGCCACAACACCAATGGCACCACGGCCCAGCACAGCTGCACCAACCAACGCACACCTGCAGGGCTGTCGCCGGCCACCCAAACGGACAGTTTGATCAACACTGGCAACAGGGGTGGTTTGGAGTAATAGCCCCAGGCGAGTTCGCGGCTCCATTCCCAGTATTGGGCTTCATCCACAAACAGTCCCGCGCCGCTGTAAGCCGCGCTCAGCATGCGCAGCACCCACAGGCCCAGCAGCAAAATGTATAGTGGTTGCATCATGGAGCAGGCGCAGAGCCTATGGGTCGCATGACCAAGGCAAAGCCTCTTTCGCTGGCAACCACCGGCCAGTTCGCTGGCCAAGTGGGGCGGTCTGTTCTCACCAAGGCCAGTTCGCCTTCTTCAGGAGCACGCCTTGGTGCGGTGCTTTGGCGGTACAAAGCAAAAGAGGGGTAATGCACTCCCCATTGCACAGCGGCTTGTGACTTGGCTTGTGCAGCTAGGACATGGATGGGATCTTGTAAAGCTTGGCTCCACCAAGGCAGCACGCCCAAACTCAATACAAGTGTGCCGCCCATGGCAAGCAAACCAAACCGCGGCAATTGAAGATTCAAGGGTAAAAAACGGCTTGAGACCAGCCACAGAATTTGCACCAGCAGCACAGCGGCGCTGACAGATCGCACAAAGTTGGGTGGCGTCGATGTCTGCAACAAATGGCGGTACAAACTGTCGCCTATCCATTGGGGGTTGTCGCGCAAAAGGTTGGGCAGCATCAACATCAGCGCCAACCAAACCACCATCAAGGCCGCGCAGCCCCACCACAAACGGTTCTTGGCGTGCAAACCTGCATAGGTCAACAAAAGCACAACGCCTGGCGCGGCATACAACACATAGTGCGGCAACTTGGTCGCTGAGAGCGAAAAAAACACCACCACAAAGCCCGCCCACAGCAAAGCAAAGCGCAGCAAAGGCGTGGCCCAAAGCTCTTTCCAGCGCGAAAACAGGCTCAGTGCCAAAGGCGTCCACGGCATCCACAACAAAGGCAATACCAGCAAAAAATACAGCCAGCCGCCGCCATGCCCCTCCATGGGTACGCTGAAGCGATCAAGGTTGTGGCGCAGAAAAAAACCTTGGATAAATGCGTCTCCATGGCGCAACCAAGCGTAGATGTACCAAGGCGAGGCAACCGCCACAAAGACCAGCCATGCCCGAACATCGCGCAAAGTTTTTTGCAGCAAGCCGGCGCTGGGTCCGCAAACTTGCCAGAGCAGCAACACGGCGAAGGGAATCAGCACCGCAACCGGTCCCTTGGTGAGTAAACCCAAGGCCATCCACAAGGCGGTGCGGCGCAAAGCCAAACGGTCATCCGCCGACACATAGCGCCATAAATCCAGCGCCGACAGCATCAACCACAAACCCAGCAGCGCGTCTGCAGTGGCCGTGCGTGCTATAGCCCATGGCCCCAAGCTGCTGGCAAACACCATGGCCGCCATCACAGCGGCTCGCGGCCCCCAAGCCTTGTGGGCGGTCAAGGCCAGCGCCACACACGCCAGCCACGCCGCCAGTGCGGAGGGCAGGCGCAAGGCAAACTCGTTTACCCCGAGCATAGAAACGCTGAGGGCTTGCAACCAATACACGCCTATGGGTTTGTCAAACCGGTCCGCCCTGTTGAGGGTGGTGTGGCCCCAGTCACCGCTGACCACCATTTCACGGCTTGCTTCGGAAAAAGCGCCCTCGTCCACATCGAACAACAGGCTTTGGCCAAGGCCCAGCAAAAAGTAGCCCAGCAATAAAAATGCGCCAGCATAGAGCCACCAGCGCCTAAAAGGCGCTTCAGACCCTGCCATGCCAAGCTTCATTGTTTTGTGGGGTGGGCGCATCGACCAAATGGTAGGCCTGCGCTTTGCCGCCTTCGTAATAGGTGCGCATCAGCAACTCAGCCAACACGCCGGTGGTCAAAAACTGCAAGCCGCCCAAGACACAGAAAAATCCCACAAACATCAGAGGTCTGGTGCCAATCGATTCGCCCATGAATTTGAGCACGGTCAAGTAACCCAAAATCCCCATGCCAAGCGACAACACGGCCAGACCAATGCCGCCAAAGAAATGACCTGGGCGGGTGCCAAAGCGCAAGAAATAGTGAATCGACAGCAGGTCGACAATCACCCGCAGGGTGCGGGAAATACCGTATTTGGACTGACCTTTGGTTCGCGCATGGTGACGCACCGGAAGTTCGGCCATGCGCTCGGGCGAGGTGACGGTGGACATCCACGCGGGAATAAACCGGTGCATCTCGCCATAAAGACGAATTTTGCGCAAGACCGGTGCGCGAAAAGCTTTCAAGCTGCAGCCAAGGTCTTTGAAATTCAAACCGCTGACTTTGCGAATCAAACGGTTTGCAAAGTAGGAGGGAATTTTTCGCAAGAAAAAACCGTCTTGCCGGTTTTGCCGCCAGCCCGCCACGATGTCTTTGTCCTCGCGAAGCAAATGCGCAACCAACATGGGAATATCGCGTGGGTCATTTTGCAAGTCGCCATCCATGGTGACGATGACGTCGCCACGAGCGCAATCAATGCCTGCTTGCATGGCAGCGGTTTGGCGAAAATTGCGCTGCAGGCGTAACGCACGGATATGCGGCCCCACTTGGGCAGCATGTTGGCTTAAACGAAACCAAGTGCCATCGGTGCTGCCGTCGTCAACGATGACCAATTCCCAAGGCCAAGGGTAGTCTTCAAGCGCGGCTTGCACGGCGTCTATCAGATCGGCCGCAAGCTCAACTTCGTTGTACATAGGCACCACCACCGACAAGCGGTGCGCGGGAATGCGGTGGTCCGGGGAAAGGTTGGAGGTATCGGAAAGTGCGTTCATTGTCGGAAAAATAATTATCTATTGTCGCCATTCGCAGCGATGGGGTCTGGCCAACGCAAAAAAGCAAAGGCCAGCAAGGCCGCGCCCAAGGATACCGCCAGACAAAAAACATGGACCAACAAAGCAGCAGCGGGCAACTGAGTGGCTAGCGAGGATTCTTGCAAACCCGCGGCCAACCACACGCCCGCCTCGTAGGTGCCCAGTCCTGCAGGCCCTTGCAAAGGCAGCAAACCGGCCCACTCACCGCCCAAGGCACCTTGAAAAGCCGCTTGGGGGGACATGGCCAACAAGGACGACAGCAAAATGGCCACCACGCTGAGTTTGCACAACCAGTTGGCCAGCGACAGCAGCCACGCGCTTCGGGGCGCTCGGCGGTGCAGCATTTTTCGCAACAACTTCGCCCAAGTTGTTCGTCGCTTCAGAAGGATTAGCCAGTAACTTGGCGGTAAAAAAATCAACCCCAAGAGGCCAGCGGTGAACAGCAGCGGCCAAGCCCAGTGCAGCTCAGGCCACAGCCAAGCCGCGAGCAAGGTCAGCACACCTAAGTCTTGGATACGCAGCCACATCAGACTTTGAAGCGATTGGTACAAAGGCGCACCGAAAACTTGTTTCACCAGCAAAGGGTAACCAGCCTCGCCGGCTCTGAAGGGCAGCAGCAACACTGCAGCGTTATGCATTAAAACCAAACGCACGGCTACCAGCAAACTCACTGGGCGGCGCCATTGCCACTCTTGCTGCACCCGCAGACCTCGACAAACAAAGCTGGTTAACCAGAGCAAGGTACTCAAGAGCCACAACCACACGGGAATTTGACGGGCACTTTGACTCAAGCTGGCGACATCTACTTTTTGGGTCAGCCAAAACAGCAAAATCCCGCCCAAACTCCAACCCAGCAAGAGTTTCAACCAGCGTTTGGGTGTGGGCAAAGCCGTCATCCGTTCGCACCTTGATCCCGTAAATCCAAGAAACGACCCACAGCCCCCAAAAGACCTATGACAGCAGCTGCCAGCATGGCAGCCATTGCAGCATTTTCTGCGGGTGCTGTCGCCACCACATAAACAACCAAGCCCACTTCAAGTGCCAGCAACAGCCAGTTGCCTAGGCGGGTATTCAAAAAAGAAGACCAAGGCAACAACGCTTCCGATTGCATGGCCAGCCAAGCTATCCAAATTCCTAGGCCCAAGCCTGCCAGCACGTCGGCGGGCCAATGCGCGCCCACCACGACGCGTGAGAAGGCCACAACCAAGCCACCTAAAATCAAGGGCAACAACAAAGCTTTACGGCGCAAAAGTAAGGGGTACATGAGCACGATCAGGCACACCATGGTTGACACCGCCAAGGCATGGCCCGAGGGCATGGAGTTTGCCGAGCCTGGTGGGTTACCCATGGGGTTGAGCAGCGAGGGGTCAATGGCCATCAAAGGCCTAGGTACCGCCCACCACATTTTCAAAAGTGGCGACACCACAGAGCCGATCAAAAAACCTTTAAGCGCCAATGCAGCACCTTGCCGACTGGATCTACCCAAGACCAGCAACAGCAGCAAAACCACCGCAGCGTCGCCCCATTGGGTGAGAAAAATCCACAGACCGGCTGGCCCCATATTGGAGGCATGCACAGCCAATAACCATTCGCGGTTCAAGTCCGAGTGCCATACTCCCCAAGCAAAAAGCAGCAGCACAGAGGCAAAGACCAGCGCTAACGACTGGGTGCGTAAAGATAAGCGAGGCGGAGAACTAAACAGCGACCGCATTCATACTTTCGATAGGCAATAACAAACCATTCAAATGACTGAATAAGATGAGCAAAAAAGTATTGGTAACGGGTGTGGCCGGTTTCATTGGTTCACATCTGGTGAAAAGTTTGCATGCCTTGGGTTATGAAGTGGCCGGTTGTGACAAGGTCGACCCACACAGCGGCCTGACCAGTGCTAATGACGCGGCAGACCCGTTTTTGGCACGCTTGCGCAAAGAACGACTGGCGGCATGTGTCACCCACTCGGGGGTGAGGTATTTTCAGATAGATATAGGGCAAGCCGATGCCTTTGCTTCAGTGGTGGCGCAGTGGCAACCCGACACAGTGGTTCACTTGGCAGCGCAAGCGGGTGTCAGGCATTCAATGCAAGCGCCAATGGATTTTGTCACACCCAATCTGGTGGGCTTTGCCCATGTGCTGGATGCTTGTCACCGCTTACAAGTGCCCAGGCTTTTGTATGCCAGTTCATCCAGCGTCTACGGCATGCGCAGCCAAGTGCCTTTTGTTGAAAGCGACCGCACTGACCAACCCCAGTCTTTTTACGCCGCAACCAAAATGGCCAACGAGTTAATGGCTTACGCTTACCACTCCCAATATGGCATGGCTTCCCTGGGGATGCGTTTTTTCACTGTCTATGGCCCATGGGGGCGCACCGATATGGCGCCTTTTATGTTTGCCCAAAACATTCGCCGAGGTTTGCCTATCAAGGTTTTTGGCGAGGGCAAACTGCGCCGTGACTTCACTTACATAGACGATATTGTCGAGGCCATCTCGGGCTTGGTGGCGCGTCCCTCGCTGTTGGCTGGCGCTGACATTGTCAATATGGGGCATCAGCGACCTGTGGAGGTCAATCGCTTTATCGATTTATTGGCCGGGCATTTGAAGCGCCAACCCATCATTGAATATGCCCCCATGCAAGTCGCCGATGTCGCTTTGACCTGTGCCAGCGAGGATCGCCTCTTGGGAATGTTGGGCAGTTGGCGCGAGACCCCTTTGGACCAAGGCTTGGAACATTTTGTGAAATGGTTGCAAGACTGGGATCCTTTGGACTGAATTTAAGCCTAGACTAGTTGAAAATTTCCCCAACCGTTTTTTTTGCTGGAACCACCATGAATAAATTCTCTTCAATCCGCCGTTTGCTGTGCCTATCTAGCCTGGCGCTTGCGCTGCCTTGGGGGGCATTGGCAGCCGACATTCCTGCTGCGACGCCAGCATCCAAAGGCATGGTGAGCGAACGTTTGGCGCGTATACGCCCAGTGATTCAAGCAGAAATTGACGCCAAGCGCATGCCTGGCGCGGTGGTGTTGATTGCCCGCAAAGGGGCGGTGGTGCACGCCGAAGCCATTGGTTTTCAAGACCCTTCAACCGGAAAAGCGCTTAAGCGCGACAGTTTGTTTCGCGCTTACTCCATGACCAAGCCCTTGGTGTCTGTGTTGACCATGATGATGGTTGAAGAGGGGCAACTTCAGCTCGCCGATCCCGTGGGCAAATTTTTGCCAACACTCAGCAGCTTGCAAGTCATGGCCAACCCTGGGGATGCTTCGGGTGTCACCGTGCCGGCCATACGCCAAATCACGGTTCAAGATTTGCTGCGTCATACCTCGGGTTTGACTTATGCAGAATTCACCCGTTTCCCCAGCATGCGTACGGCCTACCAGCAAGCTGGCTTGTTTTCTGCCGATACGCCTTCTTTGTGGATCACCCTCACGCCCGAGCAACAAATCGAAGCCTTCTCCAAAGCGCCTTTGCAATGGCAACCGGGCAGTACCTGGGAATACAGTTTGTCTACCGACATGCTGGGTCGGGTGCTCGAGGTGGTGGGTAAAAAACCGCTGAGCGTCTTGCTTGACGAAAAGCTCATCAAACCTTTGGGCATGAAAGACACGCATTTTGTGGTGCCGGCCAACAAGATTGACAGGCTCGCGCAAGCCTTGGCCATCGACCCCTTAACCCAAGCGCCCATGGCCAAAATGCTCGACGTTACCCAGCCCCAAGGCAACGATTCTGGAGGTGCGGGCATGACCACCACGGCTGACGACTATCTGCGGTTTTGCCAAATGCTGCTCAACGCGGGCAGTTTGGACGGTCGACGCTACCTCAGCAGAAGCACCGTGGCCTTGATGACCTCCGACCATTTAGGCCCCAAAGTCGCCACGCCACTGCAACCAGGCGAACTGCTGATGGGCGTGCAAGGCTATACCTTTGGTTTGGGTTTCATGGTGAGGCAAGGGGCTGGCATAGCCAGCGTCCCCGGCTCCGAGGGGGACTATGCATGGGCAGGCGCTGGCGGCACCTTCTTTTGGGTAGACCCCAAAGAACAACTCATTGGTTTATTGATGGCACAAACCCCAGGACCCATACGGCAATACTATCGACGCATGGTCAAGCAATTGGTTTACCAAGCATTGGAGTAAAAATGCCTATCTCAGAAAAAAAATTACTTGCGCATTTGCATGAAGAGGTCTATTGCAAATTGGGGGTTTCGCCGATTCACGGCATAGGCGTATTTGCCATTCGCCCCATCCCCAAAGGCATCAATCCGCTGAAAAGCTATTTGCGCTTCAAAGAGGTGGACATCAGCAAGAAGCTCATCAAAGATTTACCCAAAGGGGTACGCCACCAAATCGATACCTTTTGCTTTTACGATAAGAAAAAAGTGTCTGTCCCCACCATTGGGCTCAATTCGTTTGACTTGGCGGTCTACCTTAACCATTCCAAAAAACCCAACTTGCGGTTTAAGAAAGCCGGCACTTTAATCAGCCTCAAAGCGATTGACGAGGGCGAAGAGCTGTTTATCGATTACGACATCAGCTTTGGAGAAAAGCACTTTTTTTGATGTCTGGTTAGCCGGCCATGGCCATGGGCTCTTCAACCAAGGCCAACACAGGCACGTCGCGCAAGACTTGGTTGAACTGGTGGGGCTTGAAGTCGGTGACCAGCGGTGAAGTGGGGTCTGTGGCCAATGCGTGCGCCGGGTCTATCAGAGCCATGGCATATATAGGCTCGAAATCGGTCACAAACAAAGCCTTGTAACCATAATCATCTACCGGTCCAAGGTTGTAATAACGCAAGCCATTTTTAGCCGCCCAGCGACACGCTTGCAAGCAAGCATAAATGCCGGGTGAGCGGTTTTTGTGGGCGCGGTTCCATTGACAAAAACTGCCGTACAGCTGGTTGTATTTGGGAAGCAAAATCGACACATCGGTAAGAACCAATTCGCCTTCTGTGTCGTGTACCCTGAGCACCAAAACCTCCAGATCGCGAACATAGTCCACAAAGCCCTCAACTTCACGGTCATCGATGCCATAGTTGGCAAAGTGCTCGCCCCCCATCTCAAACATATCGTCAACAGTCAACTGATTGCCGGCAATAAGCTCTTCGGTGTAGGTGAAATGTTTGTATTGCTTGTCAAGTTCACGAAATTTACGTTCGCGCCGCTCTTGACCCCAAAAGTCATCGGCGAAGGTGTCTACCAAGCCGTATTTGTCGTTGATGGGCACGCCGTAGGGGCTGTCGGGTGGCAAGGCGTAGACCACAAAAGGGCGTGGTGCAAAGGCCAGCATTTCATCTGACACGTTGATGTAAGGGCAAAGTGCGTCCCAGCGGGTGGTGTAGTAAAGGATATCGTTATGGTCGCTTTCAACCAATAAGTTGTCTTCAGTCCAACTTTGGTAACCCACATGCCTCACACGAGGGGCCGTAGAAAACAGGTTTGCCGGTTTGAACTGATAAAGCGTGCCATTCATAGTGTTGCCTTTTGTAATGATTTTTTAGATTTTGTTTTGGTTTTAGTGGGTGTGATTTTTTTCAAGTCGAAATACGCCTTGTCCACCTCGAAGTTTTGCTGCAAAAAAACAGGGTCGCTTGCTTGAAGTTTCTCGACAGCGAGAGAAACTTTGGCTAAATGGGCTGATGCCTCACTTTGGCTGTCTGCCAAGCCTTGGATATAAACATCCATCAAAGGGCAGTCAGCATCAAAGTAGAAGTTTTGTTTTTTCGGGTTGTAGCTTAAAGGGTAGAGCGTGCAGCCAAAAGGCTTGTCGTCTCCCAGGGTGCAGCCTTGGGCGCCAAGGTGGTCGCATTGGGTTTGTATGCAAAGGCTGCCAAGTTTTTTTTCTTCTTGCTTGGTCAGGGTAATTTCGAGTGGGGGATACCCCGTCTCAACGTTACAGCAACGTTGGCATTCGGCACAGTGGTCAAACAACACGCATCAACTCCAGGAGATACATATTGCAAGCTTCAAACTGCGAAGAGAGCAAAAAATCACGAGTGTCATCAAGCTTAGGAAGGTTTGATATCAACATGATTGAACGTGGTTCAAACCAAAAATCCTTGTGAAGTAAACACATATCAACAACATGAATAATTATTAACGGATTTGACATCTTGCGTCAAGAAATCGTTTTTTGTTTTTTTAGTCGATTTAAGTGATTTGCAAACATACGATTAGCTACAAATCTTCTCGTCTTACTTCATAGAGAGCCATCACGTTGCATATCTGCGACATGAATTTCAAACCATCCCACTTGATTTCAACGAGTGAAAGACTTCAATTATTTTTTGGGTTCTGCAACAGCTACTTTCACCAAATCGCCATCGGTAACGCCATCGGGTGGGCTTTCAATCACACGATCAGTGGACTCCAATCCAGAAGACAACTCCACTTTGTTACCGTAGTCGCGCCCAATCACCACAGTCTTAAGAACCACCTTGTTTTCAGCTGAAACAGTGGCCACACGCAAACCCGTTTTAGTGAAAATCAAGGCGCTGGGTGGCAAGCTCAGCCCTGCAGATGCACCGGCTAATTCAAAGCTCACATTGGCAAACTCTCCCGGCAGAAGTTCGGCGTTGGGGTTGTCTGCAGACAACTGAATCAACATGCTGCCTGAGCCTGTATTGATGGCCTGGGACAAAGACATGACCGTGGCGCTGAATGTCTTGCCGGGCTTGCCCGGAACGGTGAATTTAGCAACGGTGCCTTTGTGAATTTGTGCCACATAAGCTTGCGGCAAATTGACGTACAAACGCAAACGCTTGATGTCTGAAATGACAAACAATTCACTGCCCGCGTTACCCCCTACATTGATGAGTGCACCCACATCGGTATTGCGTGCGGTGACCACACCGGCAAAAGGTGCCACGATGCGGCTGAAGTTTTTCATGGCTTCAATTCGGCTGACGTTGGCTTGGGAGGCCGCCACGATGGCTTGCTTGGCTTTGTAGTCACCCAGTTTTTCTTCCACGGCTTGAGAAGACACAAAGTTGGTGGCGAGCAGGGACTGCCAGCGCTTGGCCGTGTTTTCAGAAAGTGCTGCGTTGGCTTGTGTACTTGCCAGTTCTGCTTTGGCTTGAAGGATTTGTTGATCCAAGTCGGGCGTGTCAATTTCTGCCAAAAGTTGGCCTGCTTGCACAGGGGTGCCGATATCGGCCTTCCAGTTTTTCAAATAACCGCTTATCCGAGCATAAATGGACGCTTTGGAAAAAGCTTCGATTCGTCCGGGTAAATCTAAAGTAGGTGCGACGTTGGCGGGGGAGGGGTTAATCACATTCACCGTCATCACAGCTTGCGCTTGCGCGCGCTCTTTGAGACGCGCTGCGTCTGATTGCCGAACGGCTGTACCACTGACAACCACATAGGTGGCTATAGCGCCACCCAATACCAGGGTGGTCCATAAAAGGCTGCGCGACACCTTGGGGCTTGACGACTCAAACATGGCTGACTCCGAAAGACGATGGGGTAGCACGCGAAGTGCCACGTTTTGAATGGACCATACTGAAAATAAGGGGGACGATGACCAAGGTGGCTACTGTGGCGAAACACAGACCACCAATCACGGCTCTGCCAAGTGGTGCATTTTGTTCGCCGCCTTCACCAAGACCCAAGGCCATGGGAATCATGCCAATCACCATGGCCAAGGCCGTCATCAGCACAGGTCTGAATCGCACATAACCCGCATCCAAGGCTGCTGCTAGGGGGTCGCCCCATTCTTCGAACCGCTCGCGGGCAAAGGTGATCACCAACACACTGTTGGCGGTGGCCACGCCCATGCACATGATGGCCCCCGTGAGAGCCGGCACAGACAGCGTAGTTCGTGTGGCAAACAGCATCCAGACGATGCCTGCCAGCGCACTGGGCAAGGCGCTGATGATCACAAAGGGGTCCCGCCATGACTGGAAGTTCACCACGATCAGGAAGTAAATCAGCACCACAGCGGCTAACAAACCCCAAAGCAAACCGGAAAAAGCTTTTTCCATGGTGCGTACCTGGCCCAGCAAAACAACTTTGGTTCCTTTGGGTAAATCTGCTTCAGTCTCAGCGATAAGGCGACGAACTTCTTTGGCCACTGTGCCTAAGTCGGTGTCTTGTGTGGTGGCATTGATTTGCACCATGGGTTGTATGTCGTATTGGCTGACGACGGCATTGCGTGTGGTGCGGTTGAAACTGGCAATTCCACCCAATAACTGTTGACTGTTATTTGCGCCTGAGGACACGGGCAGGTTAGCCAAGTCGCTCAGCGAATCTAAGTTGTACTGAGGTGCTTGCATGACCACGCTGTAGGAGATGCCGTTGGCGGGGTTGAGCCAAAAGGTGGGGGCAACTTGACTGCTACCAGCCAAGTTGACCACCATGTTGTTGGTCACATCTTTGGGCGTGATGCCCAAATCTTGGGCTTGAACGCGGTCCATATTCACGTCAAATACGGGGCTCTTAGCAGACTGCTGAATGCGCGCATCCGCTACACCTGGAATGCGACGAATGTCCTTGAGCAACTTATTGGCATAGTCGAAGTTGCCAGCCAAATTTGCGCCGCGTATTTGAATGTCGATAGGTGCGGGTGCGCCAAAATTTAAAATTTGGCTCACGATATCAGCAGGTGGGAAAGAAAACACCGTATCGGGAAACTCACGTGGCAAGGTTTCTCGCAACTCACGCACATAGTCGGCGGTAGGTAAATGGCCTTTGCGTAAAGCGATTTGAATATCGCCATCTTGAGTGCCAATAACGCCCGTGTTGTTGTAAATCAAATTAATCCAGCTAGGCGGCAGGCCTATGTTGTCGACCAAGGTGGATATTTCTTCTGCGGGTATGACCTTTTGGATAGATTTTTCAATCATGGCAAAACGCGAAGCTGTTTCTTCCACTCTTGTGCCAATAGGCACTCGCGCATGGATAAGAATTTGTCCACCATCCACATCCGGAAAGAAATTGCTGCCTAAAAAAGGAAGCAATGCGAAAGAGCCTAAGACCAAGCTCATGAAAACCACCACCACTTTGCTGCGGTTGAGCAAGGCCAATTGCAATATATTTTTATAGCCCTCGCGGAACTGCTCAAATCCCGCTTCAAAACTGCGTTGCAACAGAACCAGCGGATTGCGGCTTCTAGGCAGTGTGGCATGAGAGCCGTGCATATCGGTATGCGCTGCATGGGGTTTAAGCAAATAATTTGCCATGGTGGGCACCAAAGAACGCGACAGCAAAAACGAGAAAGCCATGGCAAGCATGACCGCTTCAGCCATAGGAACAAACAAGTACCGCGCTACACCGTCCAAAAAGAACATCGGTACAAACACAATACAAATACACAGCAGAGAAATAAATGCGGGTGTGACGATTTGCGCTGCACCGTCCAAAATGGCGGTACGAACTTCCTTGCCTTGCTCAAGGTGCCAATTGATGTTTTCAATGGTGACGGTCGCATCGTCGACCAAAATACCCACAGCCAAAGCCAAGCCACCCAAGGTCATGATGTTGAGCGTTTCACCCAAAGCCGCCAAGCCGAGGATGGCACCCAATATAGACAAGGGGATAGAAATGGCAATGATGATGGTCGAGCGCCAACTGCCAAGAAAGAGAAACACCAAAAAGCTGGTCAGTATTGCTGCAATCCCGGCTTCTATGGCGACTCCGCTGATGGCGGCCCGTACAAAAATGGATTGATCGTTGATGGGCTTGACGACCAAAGTGGGAGGCAAGGCCGACTTGATGCTGTCGAGTTTTTCGCGAATACCATCGACGATGGCCAAAGTGGAAGTCGCGCCGTTTTTCAATACAGACATCAACACAGAACGACTACCATCGACGTGCACGATATTGGTTTGCGGGGAATTGCCGTCATGTACATCCGCCACATCACGCACATAAATCATGGCACCGTTGACCGACTTGACGGGCAAATTGGCCATGTCTTTGATGTCAGTCGCCGCATTGTTTAAGTTGATGGTGTATTCCAAGCTGCCAATTTTTTGCGTACCCACGGGCGTGACAATGTTTTGCGCTGCCAAAGCGCTGGCCACGTCTTGTGCGCTTAAGCCACGTGCTTGCAGTTCGGGCAATTTCAAATCGATTTGCACCAATCGCAATTTACCGCCGTAAGGATAAGGAATGGCCGCACCGGCCACACTGACCAATGGCGTTCGCACCTGGGTCAGACCAATATCGGCCAAGTTTTGTTCTGACAGGCCTTGACCTGAGAGAGCCAGTTGCAAAATAGGAACAGTGGACGCGTTGTAGTTGACGATCAACGGCGGCAAAGTGCCGGGCGGCATTTGGCGTATCAATACTTGCGAGATCGCAGTGACTTGGGCGTTGGCAACAGCGATATTCACGCCGGGATGGAAAAAGATTTTGACAATGCCAACGCCTGCATACGAGTTGGCCTCAATGTGCTCAATGTCATTGACCGTGGTCGTTAAAACGCGCTGGTAAACAGTGGTGATGCGTCCCGCCATTTGGTCGGGGGGCAAACCTGTGTAAGCCCAAGCCACAGCAATCACGGGAATGCGAATTTCAGGAAAGATATCTGTGGGTGTTCTGACCGCGGCTAAGGGACCCAGCACCAATATCAGCAGGGCCATCACCACAAATGTGTAAGGTCGCTTAAGGGCCGTTCCAACAATATCAAATGCCATACAACAAGGCCCTTTAGGTCATTTCAAAAACGCGCAATTGAATGCAAACAATGTGCTGCATTATGTCGCAGCTTTTAGATAGTTCAGCACCCATGCTGCATCAGAATCACTGGGAAAAATGGGGTAGTGCACTGTTTGAATCACGCCTTGATGCGCAACCATGGTCAAGCGTTTAAGCAAGGTTTGACCCAAAGATTCGAAAGTGGGTAAATTCAAACTTTTCTGAAAATGCAAATGCTCATCACTCAGCACAGGAAATGGCAGCTGTAAACGCTTAACCATTTCTTGTTGGTATGCCGTGTTTTGGGTGCTCAGGCCAAAGACTTGCGCCCCCAAAGCTTTGAGAGCAGGATGGGCTTGCTTATAAGCATTGGATTGAGGGGTGCAACCACGCGCACCCGGAATCTGGTCCCATCCCGGCGGCAAGGCCACGCCTGGCACACCCGTCATGGGGTAACAATAAATCACCACCCACCCCGACAAAAGTGACACATCGACTTCAGCTGCGTGGGTGCCCCTCAAGGCAATTGCAGGCAGTGACTGACCCAACAAATGTTTGGCAGCACCATCGTCTTGAGGAACAGGTAAGTTATCTGGGGTAGTGTCGTAAGTGGACATGGCGGCACAAAAAGTTTGTATCGCAATCATTCTCGCCCAATACAAGCGCTGATAAATGGCACTTGGGTGTCAGCTAGGTAGAAGTACCAGTGAGCCTGAACTTTGGCGTGACTCTAGCCTTGTGTGGGCAGCGGCGGCATCTTTGAGAGCAAACTGCTCTGCTTGAACTGGCAACAAAATACCTTGCTGAAAAGCCTGCCACACGCGCTCTGCACGTTGGTTCAAAACCGCATGCGTAGCAACATAGGCGAATGCCACCGGTCTTGAAAAACTCACCGATTTAGTCACCAACCAATCGGGGGAGAGCGGCTTCAAAGGCCCGCTGGCTTGGCCCAAACTGATCCAATGCCCGCAGGGTGCGAGGGCCGCAAAATTTTCTTCGCAAGCGGCATCTCCCAAGCCATCTATGATGACATCGGCGCCTTGCGCAATGCTGTGAACCGCGGCACTGAATTCGTAATTTGAAGTCACGATCACATGTTGGCAGCCATGGTCTCGGGCAATGCGGGCCTTGGCCTGCGAGCTGACCGTACCCATGACCAATGCACCCATGCTGCGCGCCCATGCGCAAACCAAAGTGCCCACACCCCCCGCTGCTGCATGCACCAACAACCGTGTACCCGCCTGAATACGGCCGAGGTCACGCAACAAATAATCAGCTGTGATGCCCTTGAGCAAGCTCGCTGCTGCAGTGATGTCATCAATGCCCGCGCCCAAGCGCACGGTCCAAGCCGCAGGCACATTGCGAACCGATGCGTAGGAACCGGGTACGGGGCCCATGTAAGCCACACGGTCACCCGGCAAGAGGCTGGTGACATCGGGTCCCACATCAATCACTTCGCCTGCTGCCTCCATGCCGGGTGTACCTGGCAGAGGTAAAAGTTCAGGAATCCAACCTTTGCGCAAATACACATCAAGATAATTAACGCCTACAGCCGTTTGGCGAATGCGAACCTCTCCTGGTCCTGGGGGGGCGACATCGGTGGTTTCTGCACGAAGTTGCGTGGCCTCGCCATACTCGCGTAATTTGATGGATTGCGCTGGAATTGAAGTGGCTTGACTGCTGCTTCTGTTTGAAGTGGTTCGAGCAACACTGCTCGTATGGACACCCAGTTGCAGGTGGCGCCTAAGGTTGCTAAAACCTGCTTCATAGACGCCATGCGCCACCATATGGCGAAGCTCTGCTTCCATGCCTGGGGGGGTGGCAAAAGATGAGGCCCAGTGCCAAAAAGTGCGCTGTCCATCGGTCACGGGCTTCAAAGTGATGGTGGCCACATAGCGTTGCAAGGGAACCGTGGCGTCAACAATGGTGTAGGTGCTGACAAAATCCTTGTCCGACAAACTCAGCAGCATTTCGCGAATATGGTTGCCGTCTTGCAAAGTGAAGTTGCGCACACAACCTACTCGGTCACTGTTTTTTCCATCTTCAATATCGCTTTTGGCCACCACCTCATGCCATTGGTCGTGGCTGTTGAAATCTCGCAACACAGCCCATACACGCTCTATCGGTGCATCAATCACTGTCGAGCGAACAACTTTTTGCAAAGCCATTAGCGGCGTGAGGAAAATTGGCGTTTAAGCGAGTCAAAGCCTGATTGGAAAACACCTTGACCAATAGATTGAGATAACTCTGCTTCACGATGTGGGGCACAGTCAAACTCAGCGCTCCACTCGGCGAAACAACGTCCTCCATCGGTGATGGGCGTCAACTTGATGGTGGCCACATAGTTGTCCACACCCATGGGACTTTCCAAAATACTGTAAGTGCAGGTGAAGTCGTAGTCTGATAGAGCCAATAAGCGCTCCCGAATAAGTCCTCCATCTTGCAGGTGAAAGTAACGTATGCAACCCACGCGATCAGCGGGTTGATTGTTTTCAATACGGCTATCGGCGATGGCGGGATGCCACTGTGGCAAGCCATTGAAGTCGCGTATCTTGGCCCAGACCGCATCTGCACTCGCATCGATCACGCTGGAGGTGTAGACCTGGATCAAAACTCTACTCCTTGAGTGTTGGAGGTGACACAGGGTCGCTCATGCCCGCGTTGGCACCGGAAACGCCCGAGACCAAGCGCTGAATATCACCACCTTCGAGGCCAATTTCTTTCAGAAGTTGATCAACGATGGGGGCCTGTGCGCGAAAGCGCAACGCCGAATTGACGATGCCATCGGCAAAGCCAACTTGACCATGGTGGTCAGAGCCGCCCTGGCCGCCACCTGCCAAGCCATCGACATGCATGATTTTGATGCCTTCGATGCGTTCCATGGGGCGAACCGATTCACGAATAATGGCCTCGGCTTTCTCCACCAAGCGCATGCGTAACGCAGAGGCTCTGGCCTCCGGGGTCAAAGTGTTGTGCGCTTTGTTCATCAACATCAGCGATTCGGCTTCCACTTCTGCGCGTATGCGCTGCGCCATGGCGCGAATTTTTTCAGCATCAGCGTCAGCTTCTGCGTTGGCGCGAATTGCCGCACCACGACTGGCGCTGGCATCTTGCTCGGCTTGTGCCGTTTGCACTATTCGCATGGTCTCGCGCTCAATATCTTGCTGCGTGGCAATGAGTTCAATTTCTTTTTGCCGGTTGGCAACTTCAACCTCACGGGCCGTAAAAACCCGTTCTTCAGCACCCACCGCCAAGGCGCGGGCTTCATCGGCCAATGCCAAGGCTTCGCTGTGCTGTTTGCTTTCAATGGCTACAGCAATGGCGCGTTGTTGTTCGGCCAGTTCCAAAGCTTTACGTCGTTCAATTTCAATGGCTTGCAGGGTTTGCTCTTTTTGGATGCGTTCTTTTTCAATGGTTTCTTCGGAGTGAATGCGCGCACTCTCGATAGATTGGCGGGCCATGATTTGCGCGCTTTCGGCTTCGCGGTCACGTTCAACCCGCTCGCTGGTTAACTCTGAGCGTTGACGCGCCCTGGCAAACTCTACTTCTCTGTTTTGCTGCAAACGTGCAAGTTCAGATTCGCGGTCAATATCGAGAGAAAGTTTTTCTGCTTCCAAATTTTTATTTCGAATCGCGATCAAGGTGTCTTGTTCTACATCATTGCGTTCTTTTTTGCGATGTTCAATTTGTTCAGTCAGTCGCGTCAAGCCTTCGGCATCAAAGGCATTGCTGGGGTTGAAATACTCCATGCTGGTTTGATCGAGTTGGGTAAGAGAAGCCGCTTCAAGCTCCAAACCGTTTTTGGTTAAATCTTCAGCAACAGCTTCGCGTACGCGGCGAACATAAGCGCCACGTTTTTCATGCAGCTCTTCCATGGTCATGTCGGCAGCCGCTGTGCGCAATGCATCAACAAACTTACCTTCGATCAATTCTTTAAGACGTTCGGGCTCTAATGTTCGTTGCCCCAACGTTTGTGCAGCAGCGGCTACAGACTCTGGCTTGGCAGCAACGCGTACATAAAACTCGGCAATCACGTCGACTCGCATACGGTCTTTGGTGATCAAAGATTTATCCCGACCGCGGCTGACTTCCAGCCTAAGTGTGTTCATATTCACAGGAATCACATCATGCAAGATGGGCAGCACAAATGCACCTCCATCCACCACGACTTTTTCTCCGCCCAAACCCGTGCGAACAAAAGCGCGTTCTTTGCTGCTTCGCAAATACAACCAATGCAGCAACCATACTGCTATGGCAACAATAATCGCTAAAACGATAAGGCCGAGTAAAAACTCACCAAATTGAGAGCCCGTCATGGTCAATTCTCCAGCATATAAAACAAACAACAGTCAACACAAACAACCCGCTTCATCTTGAACCCTTGCCTTGAATGTTCATGAATTGGCGGGTGGTATCCGTTAAAGCAATCTCAGTGGGCAGGCGTTCCATAGAACTTGCGCCATAAAAGCCATGCAACTCGGGACACTGTCCCAAAATCCATTCAGCATCTTTGGGCATGGCGATGGGCCCGCCATGGCATAAAAGCAAGACATGGGGGTTGACCTTCAAGGCGGCTTCACACCATTGGCGAATGGGCGCTACACAGTCACCCAGTTTCATCGCCGTATCCGCACCGATGCTGCCCCCCGTGGTCAGTCCCATGTGACACACCACAATGTCCGCACCTGCACGCGCCATGTCGGCTGCTTGCTCGGCATTGAAAACATAAGGGGTGGTGAGTAAGTCAAGCGCGTGGGCTTGAGCAATGATGTCTATCTCTAAACCGTAGCCCATGCCTGTCTCTTCAAGGTTGGCTCGAAAGAGTCCGTCAATCAGGCCGACAGTGGGGAAATTTTGCACACCTGAAAACCCAAGTTGGATAAGCCGTTGCAAAAATTCCTCGGGCATCATGAAAGGGTCGGTGCCGTTGACGCCTGCGAGGACGGGTGTATGTTTGACCACTGGCAAAACCTCTTTGGCCATGTCGCAGACGATCTCATTGGCGTTGCCATAAGCCAGCAGTCCTGCCAAGGATCCACGTCCGGCCATGCGGTAGCGGCCGGAGTTGTAAATCACAATCAAATCAATTCCGCCGGCTTCTTCACATTTGGCAGACAAGCCTGTTCCTGCTCCACCACCGATGATGAGCAAACCTTGGGCCACCTTGTGTCTTAAGCGTTCAAGAATGGTTTGGCGGGCTATACGTGGCATGGTCTTTCCTGTGTACCTTAGGCGGTTTTACTTTGGCGAGCGTTGAGTTGGCTAATTTCCATCCAAGCGTCTACCAAGGCTTGCGCAAAAGCTTCGTCATTGATGTGAAGAGGGAGTTTGGTTAATTTATGCTGAGCGCTTGTGCGAAAGTTGGACTGCAAAGCAGTGAACAAAGCTTGATTGGCTTGTGGGTCGTGAAACACTTGCCCTTCCTTGTCGATGGCAGACAAACCTTTTTCGGGAATAAGAAAACGCACGGGTCCTTGAATCGCATTGAGTTTTCTGGCAATGAATTCACCAATGAGGCGACATTCCTCGGGCGTTGTTCGCATCAATGTGACATTGGGGTTGTGGCGGTACAAAAGACGCGCTTTGAACTTTTCGGGCACTGTGTCGTAAGGGCCGAAATTGGCCATATCTAGAGCGCCACAAGAACCCACATAAGGCATATCGACCTGCGCAAACACATCCATGCGCGTAGGCCCTGCAGACAATGTGGCACCCACAATTTCATCGGCTATTTCGGTGGTGGAGACATCGATCACGCCATTGAGCAACTCAGACGCGGCTAACTTTTCCATGGATTGCCCACCTGTGCCAGTGGCGTGGAAGACCAAACAATCAAACTCATTTTCAAGTTGCTTGGTGACTGCTTGAACACAAGTTGTCGTAACGCCAAACATGGTCAAACCAATGGCTGGTTTAACCGCCTCAGAGCCTCGGTGTTTGTGCGTGACCATCCCGGCCAAGGCATGGGCCGCGTTGGATAAAACTTTTTCGCTGATGCGGTTAATGCCTTGTACATCGGTCACGGAATACATCATGCAAATATCGCTGGGGCCCACATAAGGCCGGGTGTCTCCCGAGGCCATGGTGGAGACCATGACTTTAGGAACCCCAATGGGCAAGACCCGCATAGCAGCACTCGCCAAAGTGGTTCCGCCCGAGCCGCCTGCCGAAATCAATCCGCCAACATCTCTGCGTGTTGAAATGAAATTTTCAAATGCCACCGCCATGGCCGCAACGCTGCTGCCTCGATCAGAGGTAAAAACCGCTTGTTCGCCTAGCGGGTGGTAGCGTGCGACTTCACGCGGGTGAACCGAAGCCGGAGAGGGGCGACCGGTGGTGGAGAGGTCTACAGTAACTACGCGCAGGCCAAGTTTCTCAAGGCATTGGCGCAAAAAGAAAAGTTCCTTGCCCTTGGTGTCAAATGTGCCCGCCACATAAGCGGCTTGGCTGCTGCTTGCCGCCACCGGAAAATCAAATACCTGTGCTTTGTCGAGCGCATTTTGCGCCAAACTCGCAGCCGTTTCACTGGTATGGAATGCTTTGGTGAATTGCTGACTGAAGGGGGCATCTTCGCCACTGTAAGCACGCTGCACCCTCATCACCATCGCAGGTTCTTGCGCAACCGCTTCTGGGGGCGTTTCATCAAAAACTTCACCTGAAGCGCGCAGTCCCAAAAGACGCTCTTGCAGGCCTTTGTCATGCGCCAAATCCGCCGCCGGCATTTCATCTTGAATACGACCGTTGACCATGACCGCCACACGGTCTGCGCTGCCTACGGCAACCCCAAGGTTTTGTTCAATCAACAAAATGGCGATACCGTCTTCAGTGGCCAGTTGACGCAAAGAGGCTTCAACTTGCTCCACGATCACGGGAGCCAAACCTTCTGTGGGTTCATCCATGATCAAAATTCGAGGGCGCAACAACAAAGCACGGCCAATGGCCAACATTTGCTGTTCCCCGCCCGACAGTTGCGAGCCGCCGTTTTGTCTTCTCTCGGCCAATCTTGGGAACATGGTGTAAATGCGCTCTACATCCTGTCGCTGAGGAGCTACCAAACGCAAGGTCTCATCGACTGTTAAAGAGGGCCAAACCCGGCGCCCTTGCGGCACATAGGCCATACCACGGCGGGTGATTTCATGTGGCGATTTGCCTAAAATTTCTTCACCTGCTAAACGCACACTTCCCCTGGCAGCGACCAAGCCAGTCAGGGCATTGCATAAAGTGGTCTTACCCATGCCGTTGCGACCCACGATACCTAAAACACCTTGACTGAGCGACAAAGAAATACCTTGCAACACATGCGCCTGTCCGAAGTAAACATGCAAGTCTTGCACGACCAACAAAGGCCCTTTGAAGGCTCTAGAGGGGGCTTCGCTAAACCAAGCCATCAGTGCTTGCCTCCCATATAGATCGCTTGAACTTGCGCATCATTTTCAATTTCAGATGGCGTACCCGTTTTGATGACGCTGCCGTTGTGCATGACAGTGACTTTTTCAACCACGCGCAGAGCGATTTCCAAATCATGCTCAATCAGCACAAAACTCATGTGTGAAGGCAGTGAGGTCAGTAGCTTGACAAGTTCGCGACGCTCGGCAGGCGAAAGACCAGCCGCCGGCTCATCAAACAATATCAGTCGGGGTGCGCCTGCAAGGGCAATCGCAATTTCAAGCTGTCGTTGTTGTCCATGGGCGAGATTGCTCACCATCTCGTCGGCAATATGGCTTAAACGGCCGCGCTCAAGTAATTCTTGGGTGGCTAAGGTGCTTGGGTGGTTTTTGCCAGCGCGTCTGAAACTAAATCGCGCATTGGCTACGCCGCGCACAGCGAGAAACAAATTGTCGCGAACACTGAGATCGCGAAACAGCAGTGAAGACTGGTAGGTTCGTCGCAGTCCTTTGCGGATACGCTCGAACGGCTCCATATGGGTCACATCTTCACCAAAAAATCGAATCCGCCCAGAGGTGGGCGGAAAATCGCCGGTGATGGCATTGAACAAGGTGGTCTTGCCCGCACCATTGGCGCCCAAAATAGCGCGTTTTTCACCGGCGAGAACCGATAAAGACACATCATCTACTGCCCGCAATGCGCCAAAGGACCGTGTGACATTTTCCAAGACCAAGGCCTCGGAAGACATCAACGGAACTTCAGTCGGCAGATTGACTGTTGAACGTGCCATGTCTGGCACGGTCGAGCGCAATGCGGTGATAGATGCCATCGTTATCAGACCAGCTTACTTGCGGCAGTCAGGAATGTCGCGTGTACCCAAGCCCATTTTTTTGAACTCAGCTTCGGGCAGGCCCAAGGTTTGTGTGATGTTGGGAACTGTCTTGACCACTTTATTGAACAGCGATCCATCGGCAGCTTTGGTCACTTCAGTGATGTAAGTGGGGCCCACACCGTTACGGTTTGCATCAATCACAACTTCACCAGCAGGGCCGGCAAATTTGGTTTTTTGCAAAGCTTCACGGTATTTCTTCTGACCACCACTCAAATCGCCTTTGACTGCATCCAAACCATCCAATGCTGCTTTGGTGTTGATGTAATACAGATAGGCAAACAAAGAGGGGCTGGGGAAACCGTCTTTGAAATTCGCTTTGTAGTCAGCCACGAATTTTTTCCACTCAGCTGTGTCGATAGAGTCAGCCATGGGTCCGGCAGAAGCCGTGCCCACCAAAGACTCGCGGCGCTTGCCCTTGTAGTTCAAGACGGTCTGGTCAACGGTGATGGAGCCACCAACCATAGGCTTTGTTCCACCCGCTTGCTCGTACTGTGTCAAAAAGTTGACCGCATCAGAGCCACCCAAGACCACCAACAAAGCGTCGACGTCTTTAGGAATTTTGGCAATAACAGAGGCATAGTCTTTGGTACCCAGGGGCACCCAAGCTTTGTCCAACACTTTGCCGCCCTTGGCGCAATAGCTGGCCATAAAGCCTTGTACTTGCGAGTATGGGAAACCATAGTCTTCGGCGATCAGGAACATCTTTTTGTAACCCTTGGACAAGGCGTGCTCGCCCAAGCCCACCATCCACTGTGCACCTTCGGTGTTGAAGCGAAAGAAATTGGTAGAGGGGTCATTCAAGGTGGCAGCTTGTGCACCCGATGAGCCATTGATAAAGGTAATGCCAGCCTGTGTTTTGGCATAGTTCTTCACAGCAATACCTTCGTCGCCAGACAATGGACCGATCATGACTTGGACTTTGTCTTGTTCAACCAATTTGCGGGTTGCTGCAACTGCCTTGTCAGGATTGCCATCAGAGGACCCGCTGATGAGTTCAATTTTCATACCACCAGCACTGCCACCTTTTTGTTTCAGTGCCAGTTCAGCGCCACGAATACCATCTTGTCCAGGCACGGCAAACGGGCCTTCAAGAATGGACAGCAGACCTACTTTCAATGTACCTTCTGCGAACGCAAAACCGGTACTTACCGCCAGGATGGCTGCGCTGATCGCAGTTCGTGCCAGCGTTCTTTTGCTTAAATGCATTTTTGTCTCCTCAGGTTGAAAAAAGGCCAATGGCCGGTGAAATAAACGCATGGGCCCAGCGGACACAGCGTCAGGTTGCCAGAATGAGTGACAGATAAATCATTCATGGCTGGCGACTTGAAGTTGCTGACACAGGCGCAAAGCCCAGCCAGCGTGAACGAAATTTGTGCCACAGGCCAAGCAGACCATCAGGCGAGAAAAAAACAATCAACAAAAACACGCCACCAATCACCAGATTGAAGCGTTGTCTGTCAACCAAATCGATGGCAAAGTTTTGCAGCAAAACAAACGTGATTGCCCCAATGAATGCGCCAAGAGGATGTTTCATGCCGCCCAAAACAGCAATCACCAAGATATTGATGAGCGCACCTGTATTGATGGAGCCAGGAGAGATTCGGTTGTTGTACCAAACCAGCAAAATGCCGCCCACCGAGGCCAGCAAACCTGCGAACGCGTGGGCGGCCAGGCGGTGAGCCGTGACATTGAATCCCAGGGAATTCATGCGTCTGGGGTTGTCGCGTATGCCTTGTAATGCCAAGCCAAAAGGGGCGCGAACGATATATTGGATGGCCCCATAGCCGGCCAAAGCGCAAGCCAAGGCAAGAAAGTAAAAAGCCACGGGGTCAGTGAAATCTACGTCCCCTATTGTGGGTGCGCTAATTTTGCTGAAACCTTGAAAGCCGTTGAACAGCACATAGTTTTGTTGCGTCAGATAAAAGAACGCAACCCCAATGGCCAAAGTGATCATGATGGTGTGTATGCCTTCGGTCCGAATGGACAACCAACCAATCAAGGTGGCGAACACCATTGAAATAAGAACCGCAAAAATGACGGCCAACCACCACGGCCATCCTAGGCTGATGGCTTGCATGCTGCTGGTTCCAAAAATGGCAATCAGATAACTGCTCATGCCGGCCACTGTCATTTGCGACATCGACACCATGCCACCATATCCACCTAAAAAAGTAAGCGACAAAGCAATTAGTCCTAAGGCCAAAGATTGCGCTCCGATTTGGTAGGTAAAGAAAGGTGAAGCTACCGCTGGATACAGCAAAACCATGGCCATGACGATCCAGTGGCGCAGGTGTATGGGTGCCCACAAACGTGACCACCACCCCGTCCCTTGGTAGGTGGGTGCGCTGTAGCCCGCAGTACGCGCCACTGGCGTGGATTGAACGGACGGGCTGACACTCACCTTCACGCCGGGTGACTGCGTGTTCATCGCACGACGCCATTGTGCTGCGCTCATGTGGCTTTTCCTAAAACACCGCGTGGCCTGAATGCCAAAGCGATGATCATGATGACGAAAGTGAAAACCACGCTGTAGGTGGGCGCATAAGCTTGGCCGAATTGTTCGGCCAAGCCAATCAATAAAGCGCCAATGGCCGCACCTGGGACACTGCCCATGCCGCCCACAATGACGACGACCAAAGAGGCCAAGAGATAACGCGTATCTTCCCCAGGGGAAATGGACAAAGCGGTGCCACCGACAACGCCGGCAAGTCCGGCCAATCCGGCACCCAATGCAAATGTCAAAGCAAAGATGCGCTGCACATTCACACCTGAAGCTGAAAGCATGCCGCGGTCATCCACACCGGCTCGGATCATCATGCCGATACGGGTGCCATTGAGCAGGCCCCATAACAACAGACCAATCACAATCGAAATAAACAAAACAACGATGCGGTAGGTGGGAAATTTTTCGATGATGGGCAAACTCATCGTGCCGTATATCCATGCAGGTGGATCAAAGGTATAGATCTCGCCACCAAAATACCAAAGCATGAGGTCAGCCAACACAATGGACAAACCTATGGTGACCAATGTTTGACGAAGGTCCTCCCCTTGCATGCGCCTGAACACCACCACTTGAATAACCACACCCAATAAAGCAGAAGCAATAAAGCCCGCCAAGACCGCGAGTAGCCAAGAGCCCGTCTGGTCGCCCACTATCCAGCCTACATAAGCGCCTACCAAAAACAAAGAGCCATGCGCCAAGTTGACATTGCGCATCAAACCAAACACCAAGGTAAAGCCACTGGCCACAATGAAATACAAAGAGGCCAAGGTCAAGCCATTGAGGAATGTTTTGAGGAATAAAACGGCGTCCTCAAACAAGCCCCAAAGCGCCAGCAGCGCCAGTGGCAAGACCAATAACCACCAAAAAGCCAATCGCCCACGGCTCATGCGGCACGCTCCCAAGCGCGTTGTCGGGTGGTGGGAGGGTGTTTGGCAAACACACCATCTTTCATCACCGCCAACATACGGGAAGGTTCTCGCAAGATAGCCAAGTTGGTGAGTGGGTCGCCATCCACCAATAACAAATCAGCCAAATAACCTTCTTTGATCAAGCCCAGTTCGTTGGGCTGCATCATGATTTGACCGCCGTAGAGCGTGCAAGAGCGAATGGCTTCCATGGGGGTGAAGCCAAGGTAACGAACAAAAAACTCTAAGTCGCGTGCGTTTTGGCCATGGGGCGTGAATGCAAAACCATAGTCGCCGCCTGGCATCACGCGCACACCACGTTTGTGCATGGCCGAGAGTGACTTTAAAGCCGCTTCCCATTCGACAGCGTAGCCCATGTTTTCTGCTTGTGCGCGGGTCACTCCCCATGGCGAGGCTTCATTGAGTAGCGCATGAATAATGGCAATACCGGGCACGACAAACACGCGATCTTTGGCGGCTTCAAGCATGTCCAGGGTTTTTTCATCACAAAAAGAAGCGTGGTAAATGATGTCAATGCCATGGCGTAAAGCTTGTTGTACCGAGGGACCCGAGCGTGCATGGGCTGTTCCGCGTTTGCCACGCATACGCACCTCTTCCATGGCTGCACCTACTTCGGCGTCAGTCATCCAGTGCGTTTCAGCCGGCGAGTCTTGTGTGAAGTTGTCGCCCGATAAATTGAGCTTGATGGAGTCAACACCATACTTTAAAAACATGCGCACGCATTTGCGCATTTCTTCAGCGCCACTAACATTCGCGCCAAAGCTGAATTCAGGAAAAGGCAGGTGAGGCAGGGTTTCGTCACCCAAAGCGCCGAGCACCGTGATTTCTTGACTGGCTGCCAAATAGCGCGGACCAGGAATTTGGCCGCTTTTGATGGCGTTTCGAATAACCACGTCCAATCGAGGCTTGGCACATGCTGCCCCTACACATGATGTCCAACCAGCTTCCAAATATATTTTGGCTACCTTGGCACTCCAAAGCACATGCTCTTCCAGAGGCATGGTTTGTATGCCGGCCAAGTTGGCTGCGTTGTTCCAAGAAAAATGCGTGTGCGCCTCACACATGCCTGGCATGAGTGTGGCACCTGCTGCATCGACTTGCATGGCGTCACCTGCAGACATGGGCGCAGCTGATTTACTGATGTGCTTGATGCGTTTACCTTCAACCAGCACACTGCCTGGGTAAGGGGCGGCACCAGAGCCGTCGATGATGCGGACGTTGGTAAAGAGCGTGGCGGTCATGGCATTCTCCTGAACATGGCTTAAGCGGCCCAACGGGTGGGAATGGGCTGGCGCGAAGGTGAACCGCGGCTTGCAACAGATGGTGGTTCGCGGTGAAATTTGCCGTCCTTCATCACAGCCAAGATGCGAGATTTGTCTTGCAACACGGTGATGTCTGTCATGGGGTCGCCATCGACCAAAAGCATGTCAGCCAAATAGCCTTCACGCAGTTGACCCAGCGGTTCTGCGCTGCGCATCATGGGCGCACCCCAAGCTGTGGCGCTGAGCAAAGCTTCAAGGTTGGACATGCCTATGTGCTTGGTGAAATACTCTAGGTCTTTGGCGTTGGTGCCATGGGGTGTCCAAGCAAAACCATAGTCACCTCCCGGCATGATGTGCACGCCGCGCTTGTGTAGGGCACGCATGGATTCCATGGCTGCATCGAGCTCTTTGTAATAACCCATTTTTTCAACCACATCAGGGGTGAGCCCGAACTCTTTGGCGTTGTGGCAGGTGTTGATCAGCCACGCAAGACCCGGCGCAATAAAGTGTGCACTGCGGTTTTGTTCAAGCAGGTCGAGTGCTTCGCTATCGAGAAAGCTGGCGTGGTAAATGACATTAATGCCTTGCTTGACGCATTGTTTGACAGACCAAGTTGAGCGTGCATGTGCAGCCACCCACTTGCCCCAACTTTTGGCTTCTTGAACGCAGGTGGAGATTTCTTCCTCTGTGAATTGGCTTTGTTCACTTGACATGCCCGTAATAGATTCGCCCGACAAGTTAATTTTTAAAGTGTCCACACCGTATTTGCAAAACATTCGGACACATCGGCGCATCTCGTCATTGCCACTGACCACTGCGCCGAATGAAAATTCTTGTTGGGGCAGATGCGGTTGCGTGCTGTCGCCCAAGCCGCCCGGAACGGTGATTTCTTGGCTAGGCGCGGTGTAGCGTGGGCCAATGATGGTGCCATCGTTGATGGCGTTGCGAATGACAATATCGAGTCGGGGTTTTGCAGCTGCTGCGCCCACGCATGAGGTCCAACCCATATCCAAGTAAAGCTTGGCAACTTCAGCACACCACAAAATATGCTCTTCAGGCGGCATGCGTTGTATGGCGTCCAAGCTGGGTTGGTTGTTCCAAGAGAAATGTGTGTGCGCCTCCACCATCCCCGGCATTAAAAAACAACCCGCACCATCAATGACCGTTTGACCAGCCATGGGCATGTTGCGCATCCCTTGGTGGGTACGGGTGACTCGGACAATTTTGTTTCCTTCAACCAGCACTTCGCCGGGATAAGGCAATTCACCGGTGGCATCAAACACAAAGACATTGGTAAACAGCACTTGGCTCATGTGTATTCCTTCATGCGTGTCGTTTTAAAAATGCACGCGTCTCACGCGCACATTCATGGGGTTTTTCAATGGGCGTCCAGTGCCCACATCTTGTCAGCACAAGCGCTTTGGCAGATGGCATGCGTCTGGTCATGGCCTGTACGGCATCCGGGGGCGATACTTTGTCATCATCCCCCGTGACCAGCAGCACTGGCACTTGAATCCGGTCTATGTCGACGCCTCGCGCCTGCGACAAAGCATCGCAACTGGCCGCATAGCCCTCAGGGCTTTGACGAAAAAGACTTTCACGCACATAAGCGTAGGCGCTGGGGTTGTTTCTTTTGGTGTGTGCGCTGACTGCGGTGGTGAGAATCGTGTCGGCAGTTTCTTGTAAGCCTTGCAAGCCACCAAGGCGCACTTTTTCAGCTCTGGCACGAATGCCCTCGCGTGCTGTTTCTGGGGGTTCCACCAGAGGACCAAAAAGCACCATGCTTTTCACCAAAGAAGGCGCAGTGACAGCGAGATGCTGACACACGATAGTGCCCATGGAGTGACCTAACCAATGGGCTTGGGCGATGCCCAGTCTTTTGCAAACAGTTTCAAGGCACTGCACAAACAAGGCAATAGTTAAACTTTCTATTGGCAAGGTGGAACGTCCACTGCCCGGCAAATCGATGCGAACCTGTCGGTGGGTATCCAACCCCGACTGCATGGCTGACCAAGTGTTAGAGCTGCCGCCCAGCCCGTGCACGCACACCACAGCGGGCCCCGTGCCAGTGTCTTCAACAGCTACTTGATCCATCAAGTAAAAGCTCATTACATTCCTCATAGGAGCTGATATCGAACTCGCTTACAAATGAAACGACCGTCTCATTTAACATTGATTGATACTAAAGCTTGTCTGTTTTTCTTGAAAGTCATTCGCTGCTCTTTTTTATACTGATTTACCCTTATGCCCAAGAAAATTCATCCTCCCACTCCGGATAAACCATTAGCACCCTCATTGGTGAGGCAAGCCACATTTGATCTTTTGCTAGACATTGCAAGAAAAAAAATTGAAGCCACGGGTGCAGCCCCTTCGATTTCAGAGGTGGCTTTGCTTGCTGGGGTTTCCAGAGCCACCGCCTATCGATGTTTTCCCAGTCGTGCAGCTTTGTTGACTGCTGTGGTGGGTGCATCCTTGGGTCCCATGCGCACATTTGCCTCCGAGCATGTGCAAGGCATGGAAAGAGTGGTGGATTTGTTGGAAAGAAGTCTTCCAAGATTGAGCAAAAATGAAACTTCCTTGAGAACAGCTGTGCAGCTTTCTTTGGAGCAACGTGGACTTGCCTTGGCAGGTTTGCTCAAGGAGCCTTCTTTCAGACGCGGCTACAGGATTCAAATTTTGGCGCACGCGATGGAGCCTTTTAAAACGCAGCTACCTGAGGACATTTATGTGCAGCTGCACAAGGCCTTGTCTGTGGTCTATGGCATTGAGCCCTACATAGTGTTAAAAGACATATGGAGTGAGTCAAGCAAGCAAGTAGAAACCACCGTTTTATGGATGGCAAAAGCACTGATAGAGGCCGCAGAAATTCAAGCCAAAGCTCGCCTAAACTCAGTCGAACAGAAGTCACCTAAAGAGAAATCTCGAAAGGCAATCAAATGAAACTGGCTACATATATTCATCAGGGTCAACAACAAGTGGGGCTGGTCAGCAGTGATGGCCAAAGCGTTCAAGCACTGCTTTTGACCGCACAAGAGTGTGGAGCGGGTGTTCTCAGTCTCGTGGATAGACAAGTCAATCGACTGGGTTTCCCAGACATCAGCGCCAACTCTGTACCTTTGGATCAAGTGAAATTATTGGCGCCCATTCCTCGTCCTAGGCGCAATATTTTTTGCGTGGGTAGAAATTACCATGCCCATGCCAAAGAGCTTTCCACCACGGTATTTAAAGACAACAATGCCGACCCTAATGCCTGGCCTATTGTGTTTACCAAGGTGCCCGAATGTGTCACTGGGCCCTATGAGCATGTTGTGCTGCCCACAGACGTCTCCGAACAAATCGATTACGAAGCAGAACTGTTAGTGGTTATTGGCGTGCAAGGCAAAAATATTTCCAAAGCTCAGGCTATGGCACATATTTATGGCTACACCATTGTCAATGATGTCACTGCCAGGGATGTGCAAATGCGGCATCAGCAGTGGGATCTGGGCAAGTCCTTTGACACCTTTTGTCCCATGGGTCCTTGGGTGGTCACCGCAGATGAATTTGATGGCTTGAATGCCGATGTCAAATGTTGGGTCAATGGGGAATTGCGACAAGACGGAAATTCATCCCATATGATTTTTGATATTCCCACATTGATAGAAACATGTTCGCGTGGCATCACTTTGTATCCGGGGGACATGATTGCCACCGGTACACCTGCAGGTGTAGGCATGGGACTCAAGCCTCCTCAGTATTTAAAAAATGGTGACAAGGTGCGTATTGAAATCGAACAACTGGGTTTCATAGAAAATATTTTTGTATCTTGAGCTGAAGAAAGCCAAACACCATGATTCTTGGGATGAACCATTTCACTTCTATAGCTAAAGATCCAGTGGCGACGCTGGATTTTTATGAACGCCTGATTGGTTTAAAGGTGGGTCCTAGGCCCGATTTGGGTTTTCCTGGCGCATGGTTATATGCAGGGGACACGGCGGTGCTTCATTTGTATTTTGAGCGTCCCATTCCCGACCCACCTGCGGGTGTTATAGACCACATGGCATTTACTGCCAGTGATTTAAAAACAGTTAAAGCCACTTTTGATGCTTCGGGATATCCATACAAATTGCAGCACCGACCCCAAGGTCCTTGGCAATTGTTTTGTGTCGATCCCAATGGCGCCAAAGTAGAACTCAATTTCAGCCCCAGCGAATGCTTGGATTAGGTAGCTTCATTTAAAAGTGATATAAAAGCCCAATCACTTAAAGGATGTTTCATGGAATCAAATTCCCTCCTGTCTTTTTCTACGATTGTTTACATTGCTTTTTTGCTGTTAATTCTTATCGCATTAAAGGGCAGCATCAAAATTGTTCCACAGTCAGAAAATTGGTTGGTTGAAAGATTAGGCAAATTCAACCGAAATCTTGAGGCGGGACTGCACCTCACTATTCCTTTTTTCGAGAGCGTTCGTTACAAAGTACAAATACAAGAGCGGCAGTTGCCACCCAAACCCATCAATGCGATCACGCAAGACAACGTCACCATTGAAATTTCACTTGCAGTCTTGTATCGCATCACCGATGCTTCAAAAACCATGTACCGAATTGCGGATGTGGATGCAGCCATTTTGACCATTGTGAACGGCACGGTCAGAAGCGTGCTTGGCAAAACCGACCTCGATGGCGTTCAGTCAAATCGAAGACATTTGGCCAATGAAATTGAAACCGAACTTCAGGAAGTTTCTGAGGAGTGGGGCGTTAAATTAACTCGCGTGGAAATCACTGAAGTTGATGTCGACGATGAAACCAAGTCAGCGATGCAACAGCAATTGAACGCAGAGAGAAAGCGCCGAGGCAGTGTGACAGAAGCAGAGGGCAGAAAACAAGCCACCCAGCTTGATGCGGATGCCAAACTTTATGCGGCAGAAAAAGAGGCCATGGCAAAGAAAATTCTGGCAGACGCAGAAGCCTATGCAGTGAGTTCTGTTTCAAAAGCCATTGCTGATGGTGGTGCCAGTGCCGTGGAGTTTGAAATCAAAAAGATTCAAGCCAATGCCATTCAAGAGCTATCTAAAGGAACAAACTCGAAAATTGTATTGGTGCCCAGCGATGTGCTTTCTTCGTTAAGCGGCACGATCGGGCGCATTGCTTCTAAGCTGTAATTTAAATGGAACCCTACCAGCTTTCTCTTGTATTGGCATTCGCGCTGGCTGTTGTAGAGCTGTTGACCTTTACGTTTATTTTTCTCAGCTTTGCCTTGTCGCTTATTGTCATTTCCATTCTTCAATATGTGACTGGCGAGTTCAGTGTCAACAGAGACATATTTGTATTTGCTGTTTTCAGTATTTTCTTTACCATCGTTTTCAGAAAATTCTTTAAAAGCGGCAAAGACCAAAAAAGTTTGTCTGACAAAGACGATGATGTGAATTTGTATTGATTAGGTTAAGGCAGAGGACACACTGAAAATGCCCGAGATGTAAAGGGTGATTTCAGTGTGTGCTGTTAGATATTGGTGGCGCTTCACGGATTCGAACCGCGGACCTGTGGATTATGATTCCATCGCTCTAACCGACTGAGCTAAAGCGCCGAGCCGCAAATTATAGCGAGACTGGGGTGGGGAATT